>Ga0116216_10001747_pt1 | contig 14771 bp, 17 predicted proteins | sample Sb_taG_11_FD_89696 | JGI IMG/M metagenome (GOLD analysis project Ga0116216, IMG submission 89696) | Peat soil microbial communities from Weissenstadt, Germany - Sb_50d_3_AS metaG | ecosystem: Environmental > Terrestrial > Soil > Wetlands > Peat | place: Germany: Weissenstadt | collected 2010-09-21
ACCTACCCCACCAAGATCAAAATCACCGACGAGCAGTTCGCCACCGTGCAAATCGAGCGAGACGACTTCCACCCAGAGTGGAACTACACCGTAGTGCCGACAGTTAAATAGGAGCGACTCCTTAGTGATGGCTGCAGGTGAGAAAGCGCTTGCGGCCGTCGGAGACGCGTTCGAACGTGACACGCAGCTCCTTGGAGGCCGAGGCCGACCAGACGCCCGCCAGGTCCCCACGCAGTTCGTGCACACGCAGAGACGGATGGCGCTCATTGTCCTCGAGCAGCAGCCGCAGCGCCTTCAGAAGTCGCTTGCGCTCGTTGGCAGTAAAGTCTTTGCTGATGAAGGTCTGAAGGAACGTCTCTGTGACGGAGAGCGTCTGGTAGGCGTCGGTCACTCCTGCTCGGTGTCCGCCAGATCGCTGAGCTCATCTTCGCTGAGCTCACGTACTCGATCGTGTGTTGAATCCTCACGGGCGCGAGCGAGCAGACTCCTGTGCTCGGACGTGTAGGCCCACGCGTCTTCGCGTGGAACGAGCACAGCCGGCCGCAGCAGCAGGCCCTCGTCGCGAACCTCGGCCTGGAAGTGCGCCTCGCCGATGAGTCCCAGTGCCTTACGCGCATCGGCGGGCACGGTGAGACGTCCCTGCGCGTTCATTGCCACTGCCGTTGACCTCACTCTGCCACTCCTTCATATCGACGAATCGACAAATCGACTATAGCACGGCCCGGGCGCAGAGAACAAGCGCTCTCCAAGCGCACCGGCAGCGTGTACGAGACGAGCTGCTGGGCGTGTGAGGCGTGTGCGGCGCACCTGACCAGGTGGGTCTCGGTGCTGTCCTCCCCAGCTGTAGTTGGCGCTTACGCCGAGCCCGTGGAGCGCTGGGCCAGGACAGCTACGCGCGTGACTGACGACGTCAAGATCCGCAGATCACTTCACGCGGATATCAGATCGCAAAAGACGAAGCCCTCGCGCTCGACGACCTCACCGGTCTCACACGGGATCGGTTCGGGAAAGATCGGGCCAGCATGGACGAAGGTGTGGAACTCACCGTTCTCACCACAAGGGTCAACGCTCGCAGGCAGGTCGGCGAGAAGCTGCTCGTCGTACGCCCGGCCCGCGAAGGAGGCGTCGAGCGCTCGCGGGTCCAGACAAACGATGGTCGCCTGAAAACCGGCGGCGATGAACTCCCGCGCCAGGACGCTGGTATCGCGTCCCCAGAGCGGGAAGAGGCCGCGCCTGTCGTTCGCGGCGAGCCGCTCCTCGCGATAGGCGCGGACATCCTCGAGAAACAGGTCGCCGAAGGCGACCGCCTCGACGTCGGATAGGGGCGGGCAAGCGAACGCTTGAGCCATGCGTGCCTCATAGACATCGTTGACGCACGCTGGCGGGACGCGAACCTCGACCAGCGGAGCGCCAATGGCGTCAGCCTGCTTTGCGAGCAGTTCGCGGCGGACACCGTGCATGCTGATCCGATCGTAGGCATCGGTTACGGTCGTAATCAAGGCCTCTGGCTCCATCCCCTGGCGGCGCAGTGTCCAAAGCGTCAAGGCCGAATCCTTGCCACCACTCCACGACAGCGCAGAGCGGACAGTCATGTCGCGCACCCCAACCTCTGACCGGCGAGCGGCGTGGCGCGTAGAAGTTCGTCGCTGTAGCTGAACGCCACGATCCGGTCGGAAGTGATTGTAAGCGCGTCCTGTAGTTCGCTTGCGCGGCGATGCTCGGCGCTCAGGTCCGATACTGGGTCTGCCACTGCCTCGATCTCGATGAAGCTGCCCAGGCCGCGCACCTCATCGAGATGGATACGAGCTCCCTGCCAGAGCAAGAGTCGCCGGGACTTCTCCACGACGACGAGCACGCCGAGCGCATCACTGAGGGCATCCTTCAGCCCAGCAGGGTCGCTGACCGGCACCAGCCGGTAGCGGCTCTCGCGCGCCACCGCGTCGTCGGAGCGCTCGTAGGAGATGAGGTGAAAGGTCGTATCCTCCTCGCGCAGCTTCAGCCTGCCGTGAGGAACCCGGAAGTAGGTGTCGGTCTGATGCAGCAAGCCCTCGTCGCTGGCGCCCATCTGAAGGGACGCCTGGAGGGAGCGAGCGGGATCGGGGTCGCGCGCCTTCAGCTCGATGTTCCGTCGCGGCATCTCCACGCGCTCGATTGTGACGGGCGTCGCGGTGGGCACCTCCTTGGGTACGCAGATCGAAGCGGGCGCGTGACAGGCGTCGCCTATGCTTACAGCCATGCCTGAGCCTGCAAACGAGGTCACCGCGGGGGAGCAGGTCGACCAACTGGGGAGCGGTTCGACCCCCACACTGGTGGTCGAGCGGTTCTTGGAGCTGCTTCGCTTGGGGGATGTCGATGGGGCGGTTGAGCTCTTGGCGGTGGACGTGGAGTACAAGAACGTAGGGCTGCCCATGGTGCGCGGACGTGAGCGCACACGTCGGCTCTTTCAGGCCACGCTTGGCCGAGCTGATGCTGGGTTCGAGGTCTACGTGCATGCCATCTCAGCGGACGGAGGAACGGTTCTGACCGAGCGCACCGACGTCCTCGAGCTTGGTCGGCTGCGCGTCCAGTTCTGGGTATGCGGGCGCTTCGACGTGCACGACGGACAGATCGTGCTCTGGCGCGACTACTTCGACCAAATGAACATCGCCGCGGCGACGATCCGCGGCCTGCTCGGCACGGTCTTTCCCGCGGCGCGCGCGAAGCCACCCTCAACGGGCTGAGCCGGCAACCGTGGCGGTGCTGTCCGACTGGTTGCCGATGCGCACGATCACCGAGCTGGTGGTAGAGACTGGATCATCTCGGCGATGACCTGTTCGGATGTCTCGCGGTCGAGTTGCATGTCTTGGCGCAGGAGCTTCCATGCGAGCAGGTCGGTGGCGAGCAGGATCGCGGCCAGTCGGCGCTCGTAGGGCTCCCCGGAGAGGTCTTCCAGCTGGGGCTCGAATGTCGTCTGCACCCAGTGGCGGTGATAGGCGCGTCCGGCGTCGGTCATCCGTTTGATCGCGGGGATGCGCTCCTCCTGGGAGAGCATCCTGAGGACCGCCTGCCCGTGCTCCTCGTAGCGGTCGAAGAGCAGCGCGAGCGCCTCGGAGATGCTCGCGGCCGGCGCGGGGGGCCGGCTTGAGATCTCCTGCTGGCCGAACCACGTGTATGCGGCGCTCAGCATCTCGTCCTTGGAGTGAAAACGCAGGTGCAGCGTCTGCACCGTGACCCCGGCCTCGGCGGCGATCTCACGCAGGCGGACCTGCTCGTAGGGGCGCGTGGCGAAATGCCGCCAGGCGGCCGCGAGCAGGCGCTCCGCGGTCGCGTTCGCGGCGTCGGCGCGGGCCGACATTCGATAGGGGCGCCTGCTTTGTGGAGATTCTGGTAGATTCATTTTATCCAGACTAAAATGAAATATTAGCATGCGTGTCTTCCAGACACTGCTGGCGTTCAGCGGCAACGCTCCTCCACAGCTCGCGCTGACCCACCGCCTGATCCAGCGCGGACACGAGGTGCGGGTCCTCGCCCACGAGGCCGCACGCGAGCGGGTGCAGCGCACCGGCGCCGAGTTCGTGCCGTTCAAACATGCCTACCCCGCCCTGGATATGACCCGCCCGGAGACAGACGTGCTGCACGACTGGGACGTCCGCACGCGCTTCGGCGCCGGGCTGCGGGTGCGCGACAACATCCTCTTCGGCCTGCTCGCCGACACCGCCCAGGACTGCGGCGAGGCGCTGGAAGACTGGCCCGCGCAGGCCATGGTGTTCGATTGGATGCTGCCCGGCGCGGCGCTGGCGGCCGAGGCCGCCGGTCTGCCGGCGATCGCGCTCGTGCACTGCCCCCTCCCGATCCCGACCCGCGGCGCGCCACCGTTGGGCAGCGGCCTGCGCCCGATGGGTGGCCCGCTCGGCGGGGCGCGGGACCGCGTGCTGCTGGCGTTCATCAGGCGCTTTTTCGCCGCCGGGCTGCCGGATCTGAACAAGGCCCGCGCCGCACACGGCCTGCACCCACTGACCGATTGGTATGACCAGCTGCGCACCGTCCAGGAGATCGCCGTGATGAGCGCACCGGAGCTCGACTTCTCATCCCGCGGCAGGCTCGCGGAGAACGTTCGCTACGTCGGTCCGGCGTTCGAGCCCTTCGAGGAGCCGTGGAGCTCGCCGTGGCCGCCGGACAACGAAGACCCGCTCGTCGTGATCAGCTTCAGCACCAGCTACATGAACCAGCGCGCGGCCGTTCAGCGCGTCCTCGATGCCGTGGCTCACCTTCCGGTCAGAGCGCTGCTGACGACCGGCCCGGCACTCGATCCCAGTTCACTGCGAATCCCCGCCAACACCCATGCGGCATCCTTCGTCGCCCATCGCAGCGTCTTCCCGGACGCCTCGCTCGTGGTCACCCATGCCGGCTGGCAGACGGTCAACGCGGCCCTGGCCGACGGCGTTCCAATCGTCTGCATCCCCGGCGGTCGCGACCAGCACGACAACGCGCTGCGCGTCCTCGCTGCCGGGGCCGGCGTGCGGATGCGCAAACACTCCTCACCGCACAGGCTCGCCCGCGTCATCACAAGAGCGCTGGACGATCCGGAGCTGAAGCGCGGCGCTCAGAGAATGGCCCAGGCCCTGGCCCGCAGCGACGGCGCCATCGCGATCGCGGAAGCACTCGAGCGCATCCCCGCGACGAGGTGGAGACGGCCGCTGGCTCCACAGGGTTGACGTGCCTTGCCGCCTCAACTCAATGGCTAGAGACGACATTCGCGGCGACGGTCCTGGATTGGCTCTGTAGAGCCAAACCCGATGGCCAGGATCCCAGCGATCTGACTGTTGGCGCGACCCGGCAAAGCACTGCTGAGCGGAATCAAGCCCGCCTGAAGTCAGGATCCTTCGAGCACTCCGCGCAGCGCCTCTGCCACGCGCGCGACCTGCCCCTCGCTCATCTCGGGGAAGAACGGGAGCGCCAACGAACGCGCCGCCACGTCCTCACAGACCGGGAACTCCCCTTCGCGGTGGCCGAAGCGCTCGCGATAGAAGCTCATCAGGTGGATCGCCGGTAGATAGGGCTTACTCTGGATCCCCTCAGCCAGGAGCGCGCGGACGGTCTCGTCACGGTCCACACCGCGCGGGAGCTGGACGACGAACACGAACCACCCCCGCACGTCGCCGCCGCGATCGAGACAGGGCAGGTCGAGGCCCTCGATCCCAGTGAGCGCCTCGCGGTAGAGACCGGCGACCCCCACACGCCCAGCGAGCATCTCCTCCAAGCGCTCCAGCTGGGCGATCCCGAGCGCACAGGCGATGTCGGACAGGCGATAGTTGAAGCCGAGCCGGTCATGGTCGAGCCAGCCCATATCGGGCGCGCGGCCCTGGTTGCGCTCGGAATCGATCCGCTCCTTCAGCGCGGGGTCGGAGAGCGTCACCATACCCCCCTCCCCCGTGGTGAGCTGCTTGTTTGCGTAGAACCCGAACACGGCAGGATGCCCACGCCCGCCCACGGGCGTCCCATCCGCGTGTGCCGCTCCAAGCGCCTCACAGGCGTCCTCGACGATCCTCAGCCCATGCCTATCCGAAATCCGCTCGAACGCCGGCATGTCGGCCGGATACCCAAAGATATGCACCGGCAACAGGGCCCTCGTGCGCTCGGTCACAGCAGCGGCAGCCGCCTCCGGATCCAGGTTGAGCGTCACCGGATCGATGTCCGCGAACACGGGTGTCGCCCGCTCGTAAATGGCGGCATTGGCTGAGGCGACAAACGAGAAGGGGCTCGTAAGGACCTCATCCCCATCCTCAACCCCCACCGCACGAAGTGACAGATGTAACCCAGCAGTCCCGCTGGACACGGCACTCCCCCACTTTGCCCCCACGCGAGCGGCAAACGCCCGCTCGAACTCCCCCACGCGCGGACCGAGCGAAAGCTGCCCGGAGCGCAACACATCGATCACGGCCCGCTCCTCGGACTCGCCGAGGACCGGCCGCGCGAGCGGGATCACGACGTCGAGCGCAGCGCGGAGTCCGACAAGCGCCGCCCGCCAGCCTGCATCCCGTACTCCAGCGAATCGACCAACGCGTCCCAGGAGGCCGCGATCACGTTCTCAGAGACACCGATCGACCCCCAAACCTCCTGCCCGTCGGAGGCGTCGATCAACACGCGCGTGACCGCGCCGGTGCCCTTCGTCTCGTCGAGGATGCGAACCTTGAAGTTGACGAGGTCGATGTCGTGCAGATGCGGGTGGATCTCGCCGATCGCGTCGCGCAACGCCTTGTCCAAGGCGTTCACCGGGCCGTTGCCCTCGGCGGTGCGCACGTAGCGCTCGCCGCCGAGCCAGATCTTGATCGTGGCCTCGGTCTCGACCTTGCCGTCGGCGCGCTTCTCGACCACCACCCGCCACGACTCCAGGCGGAACAGGGGCTCATAGTCACCTGACTCCTTGCGCATGAGCAGATCAAACGATCCGTCGGCGGCCTCGAACTGAAAGCCCTCGTGCTCGAGCTCCTTGACGCGCTCGACGACCCGCTGGGAGAATGCGTCGTCGGCGGCGATCCCCGCCTGGCGCGCCTTCTCCACGATCGTGGCACGGCCGGAGAGCTCGGAGATGAGCACGTCGGCGTGGTTGCCGACGAGTGCGGGATCGATGTGCTCGAACGTCTGCGAATCCACGCTGACGCCAGCTGCGTGCATGCCGGCCTTGTGCGCAAACGCGTGCTTGCCCACGTAGGGCTGCGCTGGGTCGGGCGCGCGGTTCAAGAGCTCATCGACGAAATGCGCCGTCTCGGCCAGGCGGGCCAAGCGCTCCGCGGACAAGAGCTCGTAGCCCATCTTCAACTGCAGGTCGGCGACGAGCGTGATCAGGTTGGCGTTGCCGGTGCGCTCACCGATGCCGTTGACCGTGCCCTGCACCTGCGTGGCCCCCGCTTCCACGGCCGCCAGCGTGTTCGCCACCCCGCAGCCGGAGTCGTCGTGCGCATGCATGCCGAGCGCCGTCGCCGGCAGTGCTTCGCGCACCACCGCGAAGGCCATGCGGATCTGCGGTGGCAGCGAGCCACCGTTGGTGTCGCACAGCACCACGCGCTCGGCCCCCGCCTCGGCGGCGGCACGCAGGCAATCGAGCGCGTAGGAGGCGTCCAGCGCGAAGCCGTCGAAGAAGTGCTCGGCGTCGAACAGCACGCGCTTGCCCTTCCTGAGCAGGAAAGCGACCGAGTCGGCGATCATCGCGAGGTTCTCCTCGCGCGAGACGCGCACGACCTTCTCGACGTGCAGGATCGATGCCTTGCCGACGAGCGTGCAGACGGGCGCGAAGGAGTCCGCGAGGATTCTGAGGCCCTCGTCGGCGTCGGCTTGAATGTCGCGGCGGCGAGTCATGCCGAACGCCACGACCTGCGCGACCTTCAGCTCCTCGCGAGAGAGCAGGTCGAACAGCTCCTGCTCCTTGGGGTTCGACGCGGGGAAGCCAGCCTCGATCAGGGGCACGCCGAGCGCGTCCAGGGCATGGACGACACGCAGCTTCTCCGCGGCCGTGAGGCTCATGCCGCCTCCCCCATGCCGTCGCGCAGGGTGGCGTCGTATAGCTCGATGCGGTCGGAGGTGGCGCTCATTGGGGAATGTCCTTTCGGCGTGGAGGTGTGCGAAGCGGCTGACGAAGCGACCGGCCGCGGCGCACCGCCGCTAGCCGGTCGCCCCGGTAATTCGCTCCGCCGCCGGCACGGCCTCGCCCGCGGGGGTCTCCAGGGCGACCGCGTGCACGACATCGAGCCACTCGCGATAGCGCTCGGAACGCCCGTGGATTGCGTCGTCGAAGGCGGCCTGCAACACGCGCGTGACCTCGCCCGGCTCGCCGGTGCCGATCACGTGGTCGTCGATCTCACACACGGGCACGAGCTCGGCGGCCGTGCCGGACATGAACATCTCCTCGGCGAGGTACATCTCCGCGCGCGCGACGTTGCGCTCGAGGACTTTGTAGCCGAGGTCCTGGGCGATCTGGATGATCGAGCGGCGGGTGATGCCGTCGAGGATCGAGTTGTGCTGCCCCGGCGTCGCGATCTCGCCGTCGCGCACGATGTAGATGTTCTCGCCGGTGCCCTCACAGACGTGACCGTGGTCGTCGAGCAGGATCGCCTCTTCGTAGCCGGCCTTGACCGACTCGACCTTGGCGAGCACGCTGTTCAGATACTGGCCGGATGCCTTCGCGTGGGGGATCAGCGAGTCGGGGCTGATCCGCCGCCAGGAGGAGACCTTCGCGCGGATGCCGTGGCGCTTGCCCTCATCGCCGAGATAGGCGCCCCACTCCCAGCAGGCGATAGTCACGTCGACGGGCGCCTGCAGCGGGTTGAGCCCCATCTCGCCGTAGCCGCGATAGACGATCGGGCGGATGTAGCAACTGGAGAGGCCGTTGCGCGCCACGAGCTCGAGCGTTGCCGCGCGCAGCTCCTCCGCGGAGTAGGGAACCGGCATGTAGTACAGCTCGGCGGACTTCAATAGACGCTCGACGTGCTCGGCGTTGCGGAATACGGCCGGGCCGAGCTCCGTGTCGTAGCAGCGCACACCCTCGAACACGCCCGTGCCGTAGTGCAGGCCGTGCGTCAGGACGTGGACCTTGGCGTCCTCCCAGGCGACGAATTCTCCGTTCATCCAGATGAGGTCGGTGGGGTCCACGTTCATTGCGCTCCTCTTAGAGGTTGTCGAGCACTGCACGCGTCGCCTGCGCCGTGCCCGCCGTCCCCCCCAGATCGGGGGTTCGCAGGCCCGCGTCGAGCGCACGTTCAACGGCCGATTCTACAGCCGCCGCCTCGCTTTCCAAGCCGAGGCCATGCCTGAGCATCATCGCGGCGGAGAGGAACATCGCCAGTGGGTTGGCCGCGCCCGTGCCGGCGATGTCGGGCGCCGAGCCATGCACGGGCTCGAACATTCCCGGGCCATCGCCGCTCAGCGAGGCACTCGGGAGCATCCCGATCGAGCCGGTGATCATCGCGGCCTCATCGGAGAGGATGTCGCCGAACATGTTGTCGGTGACGATCGTGTCGAAGTGGCGCGGCGCGGCGACGAGCTGCATCGCGGCGTTGTCGACGAGCACGTGTTCGAGCTGGATGTGGGGAAACTCGCGCGAATGCAGTCCGACCACGACCTCACGCCACAGCCTGGAGGTCTCGAGCACGTTCGCCTTGTCGACGCTCGTCACCTTCGCGCGCGCCACCTTGAACGCCACACGCGCGATCCGCTCGATCTCCTCAGTCGTGTAGGAGCACACGTCCGAGGCGGAGGTGGCAGTGCGCGTCTTCTCACCGAAATAGATCCCTCCGGTCAGCTCGCGCACGACGAGCAAATCTGTTCCCTCGATCCGCTCACGTCGCAGCGGCGAGGCGTCGTACAGCGCCGGCAGCGGCTTGACCGGGCGCAGGTTGGCATACAGCCCGAGGCCCTTGCGCAGGCCGAGCAGGCCCTGCTCGGGCCGGGGCTTCTCGGGGTCGGTCGTGTCCCACTTCGGACCGCCGACCGCCGCCAGCAGAACCGCGTCGGACTGGCGGCACGCGGCGAGCACCTCGTCGGTGAGCGCCACACCGTGGACGTCGATCGAGGCGCCACCGAACAGGTACTCCTCGAACTCGAAGTCGCCGAGCGTTTCGAGCAGCTCGAGCGTCGGCTCCATGATCTCCGGGCCGATCCCGTCCCCGGGCAGCGTGACGATGCGATGGCTCACGGCGCGCGACGCTACCAGGTGGGGCTCAAAGCGCCGTCGTCACCGGTATGCGCGGCGCGCGCTGCTCACGCGCGCGCTCATAGCCGGCGATCGCCTCGTCCTGCTGCAACGTGAGCGCGATGTCGTCTAGCCCGCCGAGCAGGCGGTGGCGGATCTCGTGGTCGATCGCAAAGGCGACCTGCTCGCCGGCGAAGCGGACCTCCTGAGCCTCGAGGTCGATCTCGCCCTCGCCGGCACGCGCCAGGCTGTGACAGTCCTCCGCGCTGAGCACCACCGGCAGCAGCCCGATCTTCGTGCAGTTGGAGTAGAAGATGTCGGCGAAGCTGGGCGCGACGATCGCCTGGAAACCGTAGTCCTGAAGTCCCCAGGGAGCGTGCTCGCGCGAGGAGCCGCAGCCGAAGTTCTCACCGGCCACAAGGATCGGGTTGGAGGGCAGATCCCAACCCGGCTCCTTGGCCCAGTCGCAAAAGAGGAACTCACCGAAGCCACTGCGCTCGACGCGCTTGAGGAACTGCTTGGGCATGATCTGGTCGGTGTCAACGTCCGCTCGGTCCAGGTGGCTGACCTTGCCGGCGATCACTTTTATGGGCTCCACTACTCGTCTCCTTTCGCTGGCCTCGAGCCGCCGTAGATGGCGGCCTCAGCCCACTTGAAATGCACTTCCACCTGCTCGAAGCCGGCCTCGCGCAGCCAGCGCAGCTGGTCCTCGACGGTGTCCGGCCGATCGTCGTCGTCCTCGCAATCGACTTCCTGCTCGGAGCGGGTGCCGCCGCTCGCGTGCTCGTGGTCAACCGCGTTGGCGCGCATCTGCTCGTCGAACAGCCCTTGCAGCGGACCTTCGATCGAGACGTAGTCCATATTCACGAAGATGCCGCCCGGCTCCAGCAGCTCGAACGCCTCGGCGAACAGGGCGCGCTTGCGCTCGGCCGGGATGTGGTGGATGGCAAGCCCGGACACCACCGCGTCGTAGCGCCCGGCGGGCAGTGCCCGCGGCCACGACGGGTCGTTGAGGTCCCCGCGCACCGCATGCCAGCGCCCGTCGTAGGCGGCCAGATGCGTGGCCGCGCGCTCGAGCATCGGCTCGGAGAAGTCCACGAGCACGCCTTCAGCGTCGGGCAGGCAGGCGAGCACGAGCTCGCTGACCGCGCCGGCGCCGCAGCCGAGGTCGAGGAAGCGCGCGATCGGGCGCTCGTGCCTCGAGAGCAGCTTCACGATGACGTCCTCCTGCACGTCGAGCAGCGGGATCAGGATGCGGCGGCGCTCGGCGAAGCTCGCGGCGAGCTCCTCATGCTGCCAGTGGGCGCCTGGCGTCGCCTGAGCGCTCACGACCACTCCCGGATGTCCACGAAGCGGCCCTCGATCGCGGCCGCGGCGGCCATCTGCGGGGAGACGAGGTGGGTGCGCCCGCCGCGGCCCTGGCGTCCCTCGAAGTTACGGTTCGAGGTAGAGGCACAGCGCTCGCCCGGCTCGAGGATGTCGGGGTTCATGCCCAAGCACATCGAGCACCCGGCCACGCGCCAGTCAAAGCCAGCGTCGCGAAAGACGCGGTCGAGTCCCTCGGCCTCGGCCTGCGCCTTGACCTGCTGAGAGCCCGGCACGACCATCGCGTTCACGCTGGAGGCGACCTTGCGTCCGGCCACCACCTCGGCGGCGGCACGCAGGTCGCCGATGCGCGAGTTCGTGCACGAGCCGATGAACACGCGATCGACAGCGATCTCCTCGATCGGCGTGCCGGGCTCGAGCGCCATATAGGCAAGCGCACGTTCGGTCGACTCACGGTCGGCGGGGCTGTCGAACTCCTCCGGTGAGGGCACGCGCTCGGTGACCGCGCGTACCATCCCCGGGTTGGTGCCCCATGTCACCTGCGGCGAAATCGCCGAGGCGTCGATCACGACGTCGGCGTCGAATTCCGCGCCCTCATCACTGGGCAGATCGCGCCAGCCCTCGATCGCGGCGTCGAGCTCGGCGCCCTGTGGCGCACCGGGGCGCTGCTGTTCGGTGAACCACGCGAACGTGGTCTCGTCGGGGGCGATCATGCCGGCGCGCCCACCGCCCTCGATCGTCATGTTGCAGACGGTCATGCGGCCCTCCATCGAGAGCGCCTCGATCGCCGGCCCGGAGTACTCGACTACGTGGCCGGTCATACCGCCGACGCCGAGCTTGCCGAGCGTGCCGAGGATTAGGTCCTTGGCGGTGACGCCGAAGCCGAGCTCGCCCTCGTAGCGAATGCGCATGGAGCGCGGTTTGCTCTGGACCATGCACTGCGTGGCGAGCACGTGCTCGACCTCGGAGGTGCCGATGCCGAAGGCGAGCGCGCCGAAGGCGCCGTGCGTGGAGGTGTGCGAGTCGCCGCAGACGATCGTCATGCCTGGCTGGGTGACGCCGAGCTCGGGGCCGATCACGTGCACGATGCCCTGGCGGTCGGAGCCGAGCGAGTAGACGGGAACGCCGAACTCGGCGCAGTTGCGCTCGAGCGTTTCCACCTGCACACGCGAGAGCTCGTCCTTGATGCGCGCGGCCACGGGCGTGCCGTCGGTCGGCGTGTTGTGATCGGCGGTGGCCAGCGTGCGGTCGGGGCGATGCACGGTGCGACCGGCGAGGCGCAGCCCGTCGAAGGCCTGGGGGCTCGTTACCTCGTGGACGAGGTGCAGGTCGATGTAGATGAGGCCGTCGGCCACCTCGTGGGCCTCCCAGATCTTGTCAAACAGTGTCTTCGGGTTTGGCATGGGACTGGCTCCTTTCTAGCTGCGTCTGAGGCCGGCGGAGACGACCGCCAGGAACTCAGCGTCCGCGTCGCGCTCATTGGGATTCTCAAAATGGTGGGGCAGGTCCGCGTCGAAGGTCACGCAGTCACCCTTGTCCAGCACATACCGCTGTCCATCGCACACGAGGATGACCGAGCCGCGCTCGACGAGCGCCGTCTCGCGGCTGCCGGGCTCGTGTAATGGACCCCCACCCTCCCCGTCCTGAGCGCCCGTCGCGCCCCCGGGAGCAAGCGTGTGACGCGAGAGCTCCGCGCGCTGGCCTGGCTGGGAAGAAGTCATCACCTCGAAGCTGTGACCGCGCCTCTTGTTGCCGCCGCGCTGGCGCTGGCTCGCGCGCACGACCGTGACAGCGCCGTCCTCGTCGAGACGGAGCAGCTGCGACAGGCGCAGCTCCAGGCCGGCGGCGATGCGCGCGGCGACCGTGAGGGTTGGGCTGGTCTCACCGCGCTCGACCTGCGAGAGCATCGGCGCGCTGACGCCGCTGCGCTCGGACAGGTCGCGCAGCGACAGCGAAGCGGACTCGCGCAGCGCCTTCACACGCGCACCGATGACGGCCGGGGACAGCGCCTCTGAGTGCTCGGGCGATGTATCCAGGGTCACTGCGTCCGTTGTCATACAAACGTACGTTATCACGGACAGGCATCGGGAGCACGCCGAGACATGACGTTTGAAAGCCCGATGTATTGTCGGCGAGATGGCAGAGGATGATCCAACCGCGACGGGATCACTATCACGCGGGATTGTGTTCGGCCCCGGGCCCGTCTTCCTGCGCTGGAACAGCGAGAGCGCCGCGGAGTATCCGGAGCTCGTCGAGGAAGTTGCCCAGTTCGACGCCGGACAACGGGACGCCGCGCAGCAGGCCGTCAGCTGGCTGCGCGAGCGAAGCCTGCTCGTCCCCGCCGAGTCGGTCGCCAGGCTGCTCCTGGACAACGGCCGGCTACTCGGGTTCTACGCGCTGGCGAGCGCCAGCACCGAACTGACCCGCTCCCAACGCCGCGCTTTGGGGGCCAGCGAACGGCGAACCCAGCCCGCGACGCTGCTGACTCAGATCGCCCGCGACATCCGCGCACCCGCCGGCACCGGAGGAGTGCTCCTGCAACACGCTTGGGCGGTCGCCCGGCGCGGCGCCAGCGAGATCGCCGCGACGATGCTCGCGCTAGACCCTTACGACAGCGACACAGCGGAGATGTGGATCAACCGCTGGGGCTTTCGCGACTCTGCAGGACCTGGACCCGGCGGCGACGAGCACCGCCTCTGGATCCCGCTCGAGCAGTAGCTAAAGACTGCGGCCTTCGCGCTCGAGCTTCTCGAGGAACTCCGTAGCTTCGAGGTTACCCTGGTGCACACGGGGATCCAGCAAAGCCTCCTCGTACTCATCGGCATCGACGACGATGGTCAGGAACCCGGCTTTAGGGGCTTTCGCTTTGTTCTTGGGATCAACCTTGGTGGCCATGGCTTGAGCGTAGCAATTGTCCGAGAGGACTCGAGGGACGGCCTGGAGCCCCCACGGAGTCCCGTTGAGGGTTGTGGATGGCATCGACCCGAGCCCGCTCGGCCTGCTCTCAAGGCCCCGCCGGCTCGGGCAGCCCGATCGCCGCGTCGGCCTGGGAGCGGGCGACGGCGACCGACAGCGCACGCACGTAGGCGCGGGCGGCCGCGTCGATGATGTCGGTTGAGACGCCCTGACCGGCGCCGGTGAAGCCACCCAGCTCGACCACGACAGACACCTCACCGAGCGCATCCTGGCCCTCGGTGACCGCGCCGATCGTGAACTCACTGAGCGTCGGCGCAACGCCAGTCGCCGCGTTGATCGCCTGGAAGACCGCGTCGATCGGGCCGTCCCCGGTGAATGAGCCGGTCGCGGAGGAGCCGTCGGGCAGGGTGATCGACACGCGCGCGTGCGGCGGTCGGTGCGAGGATGCCTCGACGTCGAATGACTCGAGCGCATAGCCGGTTATCTCCTCGCGCAGCTCATCGGTCACGAGCGCCTCGAGGTCCATCGCGGTCACTTGCTTCTTGCGGTCGGCGATCTCCTTGAAGCGCTTGAACGCCGTGTTGAGCGCCTGGCCGTCGATCTGGAAGCCCATCTCCTCGAGCGCTTTGCTCAGCGCGTGGCGGCCGGAGTGCTTGCCGAGCACGATCGAGTTGCTGCGCAGGCCGACCGTGGTCGCATCCATGATCTCGTAGGTGGTGCGCTCCTTGAGCACGCCGTCCTGGTGGATGCCCGCCTCGTGCGCGAACGCGTTGCGCCCCACGATCGCCTTGTTCGGCTGCACCGGGTAGCCGGTCAACCGCGAGACCAGCCTGCTGGTGCGCGCGATCTCGGTCGTCTGGGCTCC
>Ga0116216_10001748_pt1 | contig 14768 bp, 15 predicted proteins | sample Sb_taG_11_FD_89696 | JGI IMG/M metagenome (GOLD analysis project Ga0116216, IMG submission 89696) | Peat soil microbial communities from Weissenstadt, Germany - Sb_50d_3_AS metaG | ecosystem: Environmental > Terrestrial > Soil > Wetlands > Peat | place: Germany: Weissenstadt | collected 2010-09-21
CGGAAATTCAATGCCGATTTGCACGTCCCCGGGGCGCACCAACTCGCCGAACCACACCAACACCCGATCCTTCTCCCGACTGACGGTGAGATGGATCTCTTCGTTCGGCGTTGGGAGCGGGTGGCTTCCGCGCAAATCACGCCACTTCGACTCTTGACCTTCCATCCCCCAACAGTATGGAAGAGGTGCCGTCGGTTTGGCGTAAATCTGCAATGCTTCGGATGCGAGGTTCTCGGCTGTCTCAAGACTCGTTTCCCCATCGAAGAGGAGCTTGACCTGTCGGGATACGCCGCCGACATCGACACTCTTCTCGATTTGCTGGTGGAACACGGCCGGGTCACACGTCCAGTTGCGCGCATCTCGGGAACAGCTCGCCGTCCACCATTGAGCGACGCCATTCTCCGCGGTGACCCTGGCCGTCGTCACCCACGCAAACGCGCTATCTGACCACCGGCACCGCTCTGCCAACATGAGCTCGCGGTGCGCCGGCAGCACGCGTCGGGCCACCAAATAGAGTCGCTCCCCATCCACGGGCAGGAGAGAGGCATGTTCACAGTTGTGAATTCTGGCCACCGCCTCGCGGGGTGAAATGACCGCTGCAGCGAATAGCGCGCTCACCGCGCAACACGCTGCGATTCGGCGAAACGGTACTACATACCCAAAAGTCTGCATGGGCTTCCTTCCTTAAGGAGATATTCCCAGTTGGTTCATGAGATGACTGTCGTCGGCACCACCCCAATACTCGACGAACATCCCGTCACTAAACCGAAAGAAATCATGCCCGCCAAATTGCACGTGGGTACCCGGCGCCGCTGTCGCTCCCGGAAAATTACCCGCATATACGCCGACCGCGTACCACCGTGCTGCCAGCAAATCCCATTGAACGATCGGCCCCACCGCAATGGCAAACGTTAGAGACGAGAAGGGCGCCCACACGGCTTCCAGAATCGCCCGAAAACCCACCGGTCCGCTATGGGTGCCTGGCAAAACACCCGGCAAGTGCATTCGACAGTCGGGCGCGACGAACTGGTCCACGAGAGCGAAATCCCCGTGATACACATCCCGCACCAAGTGCCGATACGCCTCGGCTGGATCTAATGGTTGCATCGCTCTTTACCTCCGGTACGAGAGGATAAAGGCCCGGCGACGATTTTGCGCGCTGCATTTTGGGTACCAAGGCCGCGGATTCGCCCAACCTTGCGCACGCTGCACAGCTCCAGGCGCACCAGCGCCGAGGTTGCCACCGGCGACCGTCTACCCACTGCTACGCTCGCTTGCCGCTATGATTGCGCAGTCAATGAAGCGCGGCTGAGGGTAGCTGAGTATTGGGCCCATTCGACGGAGGCTAATAGCTGAATGACCGAACATCGGCAATCGCCGGCCATTGAGCTGCTGTCTTGGGGAGTCATGCAAGTCCGTGGGCTTGGTACGGGCAAGGATACGAAACTGTGGCCCGGCGGTGGACGCGCCTGGGACTGGCGCGAGACCAACACACGCCATGTCCCAGGCATTCAGGTCGCCGACCTCACGGAACTCATCGACCATGGCGCCAGCGTCATCGTCTTGTCCCGCGGCATGAACCTGGTTTTGCAGACGGCCCCCGAGACGCTCTCGTGGCTGGACCAGCAAGGGGTCAAGCACCAAATACTGGAGACGCGCGAGGCGGCAAAGCTATACAACGAATTGGCAGGGCAGGGCGTCGCGGTAGGCGGACTGTTTCATTCAACTTGTTGAGCCCGGAGACCGCTTCGCGAACTCCACTCATCTAGTGCGGCACTTCGACCCAGAATGGCTTGCTGGGGTCTACGGGCGTGGAATCACCCGGACCATAACCGATGTTTTGGACTATCACGGTCTCGCTCCCGCCGGACCCATCCCAGTGAACCCCGCCGGTCGCTAAAATCGAGCTTTCAGCGCCAGGGTATCGGTGCCCCGGTACAGTTTGATTGCAATGGTCGAATTCGCGGCGCACGCGGCTACGGCAGCCTCGAGATCCGCAGGCGTCGTGATCGGATGACCATCGAGTTCGAACAGGATGTCGCCGACGATGATTCCGGATTTTTGCGCAACGGAGCCGTGAGTCACCGCAGTGATGAGGACGCCCGCCCTTTTCGGCTGTTCCGGCGTCGCCGCCACCGCCATGCCGCCGATGCCGAGGTCGAGTTTGAGCGACGCGTTGGCGGCCTTGTCGATTGAGACCGGGAGCGCACCGGTAACTTCATCGACCTTGGTGAGAAAACCCACAATCTCCGCGTTCGATATTTGCCCGGCGTAGGCGGGGCCCGATTTCGGGATGACCTTGAAATGCCACAGTGCGGCTCTACCGGGAACATACGCGGCGGCGAGCTGGCGCAGATATTCCTCATCGACGGGGAACGCGATGCGCTCGGTGTAGGTGCAGTCGCCGACGGCGCAACCCGTCACCTCGGCACTCACTGCAGTCACGGGCACGGATTGCGTTCCCCCCGCCGCTTGATAGGTCGCAGTCGCGAAGGATCGCTGGTTTCCTCCATAGACGATCGATGCGTAGACCTGGAAGGACTTCTGCCCGGTCTTTTTGTCGATGACACCCTTGAGGTACTCGTCGTTCCATACCATGCGCATCAGACCCGTATGCTCGACGTACCCGTTCTCGGTGGTAATCGTCGTCACTGCGTCGGTGGGGTCGATCTTGACGGTCGCGGTATCCCGGAAGTGCTCCATGTTGAGCGAAAGCAGCGGCGGATCCTTCGCCTGGGCGTTGCTGACGGCGAATCCCAGGACGACCAAATGTACCAGTGCCGCGGTGTGAAATTTCAAGGATTTTCTCGTTGTTCGACCGTGCTTATTCTAGCATGCGAGGGCTTGCGGCCCCGACCCCGCGACTCACGCCGCAGGGTAGTGATCGCCCAATCGCAGCGGCTCCGCGCACAGAAACCGTCTCAAGACGACCATTACCCAGGTGTCGTGCGCGCAGTAACGCAGCAAAGCGCTTCGCCGGGCGCTATCCCGCTCGGGACTCAGCTGCCGGCCGCGCAATTCCAAAAACGCGAGCTGCGCGCCGTCGCCTTCCTGCACTTCATCCAAGCCCTCATAGCGAAGTTCGAGCGCGATCGTCGGCACCACACTCTTGATCGACCAGGATCCGTGCATATCCCGGTGGTAGTACGCTTGGCGGGTGATGGGCAAAAGATCGAATAGGCGCTCGGCCAAGCCGTGCAGCGCCGTCGCGTGCGCCGGCACCAGCTCGGCCAATTGATTCAGCACGCGCTTCTCGAAGCTTGCGTTATATGCAAAGACAGTGCCTTGCGACGGAATCGCCTCGACCAACGCGCGCGTCAGCGCCTCAAAATCGCCGAACGACTCGATCGCCAAATATTCCGCATGCCGGACGTCGTCCGGTCCGTGCTCCACGTGCACCGACCACTGAAACGGAAGTTGCTCGAAAGGCCGCGTGCCGATGACTTCGGGCACGGAAAAACCGATCGTCTCGAAATCAAGATAAGCATAGGGCAGAGGCAGTTGGCGCAACTCGGCGCTCGCCGATTCGTCGAAATACGCGGCCCCGCTCAAGGTCGCCCGATGCACGCGGCGATGCATCTCGTTCGTCAAACGGGCGAGCGGCACCTCGCGCAGATCCCGATACCCCTCGGCCACCAATTCCTCGACGGTGTTCCCGCCCCGCGGCAGCAGGCCGACCGGAAATTCCGGAAGTGTCTGTCCGGCGGTACAGCGTTCGAAGAACGGACAGGGGTGGGGATCATGGCACTGCGGCCCGACTGCGATCGCCGGCATCGACGCGCCCGCCATGATCTCAAGATATTCGTGCGCCCTGTGCGCCGTCTCGGCTAGCGTGCGCTCGACCTCACCGGTGATGTCCTCTTCCACTATCAAGCCGGCGTAGGCGCCGGTTCGGCGCAGGACGAACTCGTTGTTCACATGACCGATGAAATAGCGGTCGACCGGAATGCGCGCACCCTTCAACACCAACGCCTGAAAGGCCGCGTCCGCTCGATGCCACTCCTTCACCTGAGTCGTGGCCTTGACTTCGACGAGCTCGAATGTGTCGCCTCGCCGCCGCAGCACATCGGCAATGATCGCGAGATCCCGGGCGCGAAACGCCGGCTGGTAGAGCGTGGCGGGCGCGTCGGCGCCCTTTGCCAGCAACTTGCTGGTGGCGGCGATCGCTGCGGGCATGCCGCGGTCCCGCGAAATCACGACGCCCGGTTCCAATCGTTGCACGAGCTCGTCGAATACCCGGCCCTGCAAAATCGCAACGCTCGGCGGGACCGGCTGCTCGAGCGGTTGGTGAATTTCAAACCACAGGCGCTTGTGGCATTGGCGCCCGGATAGAAAACGCGATTTCGTGAGCCATGTCATCCGCCGAGTAGGCTCCCGGGTCAAATCACCGCTATGCAGCTCGGCCGTAAAAGCCTATGCGTTCGGCGCTGCTGAAGGTGACGCCGGGGTTGTCACAATAGGAGAACACCGCGACGACCCGGCTTTACCAAACCCTCGAGATTGAACATGCCGTGCGCGACCATGTCCGCCTTGCATCGCTCGATGAGCCGCGCGCCTTCCGGAGAATCGAGCCGGTCGATCGGGTAGCGGTCGAGGTCGAGTAAGTCTTTTAGCGCGGCTGCTCTGGTCATCCTGCCGGTCCTTCATAAGGTGAAGCACGCTATGGTAGTCGCCCTCGGCGTACTTAGGCACTGTTTTGTGGCAGCGCGCTCGTGCCGGCCGGCCGGCGCGGCGTGAGCACCGCGGCGAACCAGAGCGCAAGCAAGGCTCCGGGCGCAACCGTCATGCCCAGATCTTCGAGCACCGGCACCCGGGAGAAGGACAGCAAGCCGAATCCGATCACCGTGCTCAGATTGGCGATAGTCAACGACGCCAAGGTGAGCGCGGCGTCGTTGCCGTTCTCTTGCCGTGGTGCGTCGAAGAACAGGGCGTAATTGGAGCCCACGGCGACTATCAGCAGCATACCTACCAAGTGCAATATCGTCAGCTGGCGTCCGCACAGGCTCAAGGCGGCGGCGACGCAGAGCACCGACAGGATGAGCGGCGCCAACACGCGCGCGGCGCGGGCGGGGGAGCGCAGTACGATCCAGAGCAGCGCGACGATCGCCGCCAGCCCCGCCAGCGACAGCCGAGTCGCCTCATGCAGGTAGCTCCTATAGAGCGCATCGGACTCGCTCTTGAGATCGAGGAGTTGCGCGTCGCCCGATCCGGCGCGGGCCAGGGCCTCCCTGACCCGCGCGAGGTCGATATCGGGCGCCGCCGCCTGGGCGGCGTGCAGCGGCAGCAGCGCATTCCATCGATCCCATTGATGCAGGATCAGCGCGTCGAATCCGGCGCCGAGCGAGGTGCCTCGCAGGTCCTGCGGCGTGATCAGCCCAGCGCCGCGTGCCGATTCGACGTCGTCGAGAAAGGGCGTCAATTGCTCGCGTCGTAGGGCGAGGCCGGCGGTGGCCTCGGCAAGGTTCTCGCGCAGGATCGATTGCTCCGGCAGGCTGTTGCGCCGTGCTTCTTGAGTGGCGAGGCTCGGTAAATAGGTCGCGGGACTGTCGAAGCCGCCGATGACTTTCTCGTCAATCAAAGGCTCCAGCGCCCGGGCCGTACGCTCCGCACCGCGCAACACCGACTCGAGGTCCGGTCCCGATACGACCACGAGATCGAGCGCGCTCGCTTGCCCCAAATCGCTGCGAAGTGCGGCATCGTAGCGTTGGTCCGCCAGGGGTATCGGGCTCAGGCTCGACAGCTCGCGATTCCACAGCGTATCGCGCTGCTGGTACAGCACCAGCGCCGCGATGCCGGCAATAGCGAGGGCCGCACCCCAAATGGCCGCAGCGCTCATGCCGCGCACGGGTCTCACCAGATGCTCGAGCCGCAAGCCCCAGGGCGTGATATCTCGAATCGCGATAGTGTCGGGTATCAGGTCCGGCAAGACGAAGCGCGTCACCGCCGCAGCCGCGAGCAAGCCGCCGATCGAATAAGCGCCCAACTGCGCCAGGCCCGGAAAGCCGGACGGCAGCAGCGAGGCGAAGCCGCAGACCGAGGTGAGCATGCCGAGACGCACGATGGGCCAGCGCCGCCGCCGCCATGAGTGCAGCGCCGCTGCACCCGAGGTGCCGGCCGCCGACGACGTGAAAAAATAAATCGAATAATCGACCGACTCGCCGATCAACGTGACGCCAAAACCCAAGGTCAGGCCGTGCACGGCACCAAAGCCGAGCGCGACTGCGGCGATGCCGGCCATGGCGCCGGTGGCAACCGGCAGGAGTCCGAGGATCAGCGCACGCGGCGACCGATACACCACGAGCAATAGCGCCGCAATGAGCGCACCGCTGGCGATCGACAGGCGCACCGCGGCATTGCGTATGGTTGCCCGCGCCGCGACCGCGAACACGGCGGGACCACTTAAGTTCATCTGCACCTGGGGCGACTCGGGGACCTGAGCCACTATCTCGCGGCATGCGGCCGCGAATGCGCGGCGGATCGCAGCGAGCGCAAGTTCCTGCGCATCGGTATCGGATCCGGCCGCGGCGGTTTGCGCGACCAATAGGGTGCGTTTGCCGTCGGCCGAGACCCAGACGCCGCCCCGCGTCTGGGGCCGCGCAATGCGCGACAGTTGATCGACGATCTGCAGCATCTCGCCCGTGGGGTCGCGCGGCACGAGGGACTTGAGCATCATTCCTTCGGAGGATGCGAGGCCCGCGACGGTCTCCTCGATCGCGCCCTTGAGGCCTGCGGCGGAGAAACGTTGGGCGGTGACGGTTTCGCTCAAAAGATAGCGATGCCGGAATAGAAACTCGCGGTCGCGCTGCGCCGCGACCGGCTCGCCATTCTCGATGCCGGAAAACTCGCGGTCGAGGCGCAAGCGGTGCGCCATCGCAACGGAGATCCGCGCACGAATCGCGGCGTCGCCGCGTTCGAGCCCAATGAGGATCACACGCGACGCGGGGCCTTCGCGCAGCTGATCGACCAGCAAACGCTGCATCGGCGTCGGAATTTCCGGCAGAAAGGCCGACAAGTCGGTGACGTAGCGGGCGCGGGACACGACGAAGGCCGCGAGCGCGATGCAGGTCAGCCAGGCGGCAATCACGCGGGCGCGCCGCGCGTTCATGGGCCCGAATGATCGCGCAGGGTCATGAGCGAGCGGTCACCGTCCCTTTCGCGGATCTCCACGTGACGCAAGTGCTCGCCCGAGCCGTCGATGCGCACCTCGGATACGGTTGCGCCGGTTTGGCTCTCCCGCGGCACCAGCAGCAACGTCCACCGTTCCAGGTTGCCGGCATATTCGACGCGGAACGTCCGCTCGAGTGCGTCCCGGTCGCCCGCCAGGGTGGCGCGGATGCTTTCGACGTACGGCAGAATTTGCGGATACGCCTTGAGGTCGAGCACGTGGCGGTGACGGCCGCGTCGAACGCTCAGCACGTCGCCGGCGAGCATCAAGCTTTCCAGCCGCGGCTCGAGCGTGCGCTTCTCGAGCCGGTCGGGTGCGTCGTAGATCAATTCGCCGGAGGACTCGACCGGGCGCGAGAGCAGCGCCAGAAAGTGCTGTTCGACGAAGTCCACGTGTCCGTGGTGCCGCTGCCCCAACACGTGCAGGAGCTCATCGAGATCGTCGGGGGAGGCGCGTGCGATGGCGCCCAACAGAACCAAGAGCCCGATGCCGATCGCGCGCCGCATCGTCAAGCGGCCGCGCCGGCGTTACGCTCGCGCCAAAAGTCGAAGAAGTTGAACCAATTGTACGGATCCGTGCGGCAGTAGCGGTCGAGCAATCCCGCATAGCGCTCGATCGCCGCGCGCACCGCGGCATCGCGCCCGCCGGCCGGGATCGTGGAAAAATCCGCAACCTCGGCAAAGACCACTTGGTAGTGGTTCTTGCCGCGGTACAAGCCGGCCATGAAAAGCACCGGACGACGCAACACGGCGGCGGCCCGCATGGGCCCCACCGGCAGGTAGGCGCGTTCGCCGAGCACCGTCACCGCCTGCACCGCTTCCTCCCCGAGGGTTCGATCGCCCAGGACGCCGACGAACGCGCCGCGATCCAGACGTTCGGCGATGCGCAGCAGGGCATCGATTTCACCCAACGCGATGATGTCGGGATTTGCTCCGGGATTGATCGCAGCGAGCACCGTCTTCATTTTTTGCGCATTGCGTTCGTACATGGCCATCGACACATGCAGTCCGCGCTGGCGCTGACCGACGCTGCGCATCAATTCGAAGCTGCCCAAATGCGCACCCAGGAGAAACGCTCCCCGACCGGCGTCGAGCTGCGCGCGCACCAGCGACTCGCCCTCGATCGTAATATGGAAGCGGTCGTATTGTCCGTTGAGGAGGAACAGGCGATCGTGGATGCAGGTGGCGAAGTACAGGATCTGCCGGAAGCGGTCACTGGCACGTGGACTGCGGCCCAAGGCAAGCCTCAAGTAGCGGCGCGAGTGCCGCCGCGCGCTGGGCGCGAACAAAAAGAAATACGCGGCGATGGGGTACAGCACGCCGCGGCTCAGCGTGCGGCCCACGCGCAGCGATACGAAGGCCATCGATCGCAGCAACAGGGTGCTGCCGCGCTCGCGGGTGCCAAGCCATTCGGCCTGCGTCGGTTTCACGTGCCGTCCGCCGGCGCCAGGGATAACGTGCCGGTGAGAGCCGGGCGTTCCGCGACGCGCACCGTGAATCGGATCAGGCCGCTTTCGGGCGATGTGTGCTCGATCGTGAGCGCCTCGCCGGGGCGGACGAACTCGAGAAACTTGGCCGCCGCAATTTGCCATTGCCGCAGATCAAGATCGAGGTCGACCTCGATGGCGTGCAGCGCCTCGTCCAACAAGACCACCCCCGGAAGAATCGGCATTCCGGGAAAGTGTCCGGCGAACGCCGGATGGTCGATGGCGACGCGAAGTACCCGTTTCGCCTTCACGATGAGCCCTTCGCCGCGCCGCGCCCCCGCGCGCGCCGGTCGCACAGCGCCTGCAGCGCTTGCAACGGAAGCTTGCCCGTGGCGTTGCGCGGCAGGCGGTCGACCATCAGCAGCGGCCGGGGCAGGAACACGGGATCGATGCGTTGCCGCAACTGCTCAACGAGCGTGTCGGCAGTGAGGCCGGGAGCGACCACTGCCGCCGCCAGGCGCGCAATGCCGGCAACGCCGCCGTCGCGCTCGCCGCCGTCGCGCTCGGCGCCGCTCGGCAAGAAAAACGCGCCGTCGATCACGCCGGGAATGACGGTCAACTGGGCGTTCAAATACCCTATGGAGCTGCGCTTTCCGGCGATATTCACCAAATCCGCGGTCCGGCCGTGCAGCAGGAACTCATCCTCGCCGGTGATTTCGAGCACATCGCACATCGGCGTCGATTGCTCGACGTGCCCGCCTTCCGCGTACACCTGGCCTTGATCGGTACGCAGACGCACGCCCGGCCACAAGCGCCAGACCGCGCAGCCAGCGGTGCGGCGTGTGGCGATTTGTCCGGTCTCGGTGGATCCGTAAATTTCGACCAAGCGGGTCTTGAATCTATGCTCCGCTTCGCGTGCGAGTTCCCGGGAGAGGGGAGCAGTGGCCGAAACGATCAGATCCAGCGGCGGCAAGTCCAAGCCGGCGGCAAGCAGCGTGCGCAGATGGATGGGAGTCGTCACCAGCGCTCGCGGCCGCGGGGCGGCGGCGATCGCCGCGCAAATATCGGCGGGGAAAAACGGCCTTTCCGCGGCGAACGCATTGCCGCTCTGCAGAGCCAGCAGCACGGTCGATTCGAGGCCGTACATGTGTTGCGCAGGGACCGTGCCGATCAGGGTATGCGCTCTGCCGTCGAGCAGCCCGAGCCGCGACGCGCCGTCGCGCACACAGCGCGTGAGGCGGCCCCAGGTTTTCTTGTAGGCTAGGGGCGTGCCGGTCGATCCGGAGGTGAATACGATGGCCGCGACCCGTTCCGGCGGAATTTGCGGCACGTCATAGGAGGGCGTGCCACCCAACGCCGCAACCGCGTCGCGTCGCGGCTTGCGCTCGCCGAACTCGCGAGGATACCGGAAGCAGGGAAAGTCGATGTCGCAACGCGCTTGGTCGGTCAAACAAAACGTATCCGGCGCGAATTGCGCCAGTTGTCTGACGAACTCCGGCGCGTGAGTGGAGGGCAACAGACTCACTTTGTCCGACATGAGACAGGCGGCGAGCCCGACCGAAAAGTGATATCGATCGACGCAAACATTGAGCACGTGCTTGCCGCCCGGTAGACGCTCGGCCAGGTGCCCGGCATCGGTGAGGAATTGCTGCGCCTCGATGGCGCGGCCGCCGCGATAGGCCACTACCGAGGCGGGGGTCTCGTGAATCAGCAGCGGGTTCACGTGATTCGCGGCCTTGCCGGCCGCGCGCTCCCTTTGTCGCGAACCGTCAGCGGACCGTGCCACTCGACGGCCGGCCGCACGCCCGGTCCGCGGGTGCCCGCGTGGCAGTTAAGCGCACGATCACTTGGTTCTCCGCGCCGCAACGTACTGCGCCAAATGCCTCAGCGAACCAAAGATCTGGTGGTTTTCCGGGCTGTCCGCGCGCAATTGAATGCCGTATTGCTTGGATAGGACCAGCGCGGCCTCGAGGATGTCGATGGAATCGAGTCCGAGTCCGGCGCCGTACAAGGGCGCTTCGGGATCGATATCCTGAGGGGCGATTTCCAGATTCAGCGCTTGGACGAACAGCGCGGCGATTTCCCGCTCCAGATCGACATCGACCGGCGGCGCCGACTGTTGCATGAGCGACGCTTTGTCGGTCATAGGCTAGATTTGCTGTTAGGTTTACGTTGCTGCGGGCATCGATACGCCCATGAACCGGCATTATATAGGTGTCGGCCGGTGCGGCAACTAAGTCGCTCGGCCGGCCCGCTGCCGGCGGTGCGCACGGCGCGCCGCGAGCAGCGGCAGGCGCGGCAAAAAGCCGCACAGCAGGCGCGCGTGCATCCAAACCAACAGCGCATTGTCCCGCCAGTAGTTGAAATGCGAGACACCGCCTTGGTCGGGTCGAAAATAGCGCACCGGCGCCGGAATATTGATTGATTCAACGCCCCGCCAACAGAGCCGCACCACCGCCTCCACGTCGAAATCGAAACGCCGCATTCCGAGCCGCCGGCGCATGACGAGCAAGAGTGCGGCAATCGGGTAGACGCGAAAGCCGAACAGCGAGTCGCCGATTCCGGTCCAAAGAGTTTCGAGGTTCGCATACCAATTGGAGATCTTTCTTCCCATGACCCGCAGGCGCGGAGCGCTCGAATCGAAGATCGGTTGGCCCAACACCATCGCCGCCGGCTGCGCTTGCGAAGCGTGCATGAACTCCACGATGCGGTCGGCGGGATGTTGTCCATCGGAGTCCATCGTCAAGACGTGGGTGTAGCCTCGTGCGGAGGCTGCGCGAATGCCGTGCAGCACCGCGGCGCCTTTGCCGCGGTTCTTGGCGAGGACCAAGACTCGCAGTCCGGGCTCCCTTGCCGCCATCGCCGACAAGCGTTCAGCCGAATCGTCGGTACTGCCGTCGACGACCACCCATACCGGAGTCCATTGCTCGAGCGCGGCGAGCACCGTTTCGTACACCTTCGGCCCGGGGTTGTAACTGGGAATGAGCACGAGATGCGTCGTGGAGCGATCGGCCATGCGGCGCCTTAAGGCGGGACTTCGACCATTTGCGTGGATCGGTCGATCATCCAGGCGAAGACGATGCCGACAGCCCAGTAATTTTCGCGCCGCACCAACGGGCTGTCGTCGAAAACCGCACCCGCGAGGGTATCGTAGCGCACGAATCCGCCCACCCAATATTTGGGGAAGCGCTTCGTCAAGTCGACAATGAATTGACTTCCCGCGTAACCGCCGGTTGCCTGATATGCCGGCCGCGATGCCGTCGCATTCTGCGGCTCCACCGTATAGAAATAACCGTTGTAGTGCCGATTGGCAAATAAGGGCCCGGCGAACACTCCCGCCTCCCAGCCTGCGTGTCCCAACACATCGGCGGCATTCAATTTGAACCCGGGCGTGAGCGTCCAACCGATCGGCTGCGGCGGATTTTGCAAAGTGAATGCCTGGCGCACCGGCACCTTGAAATCGATCTTGGTCCGCGCGTCATCGCTGCGCCACAAATGAAAATCGAGCGAGAGTCCCGCCTCGACGGTGGGCTTCAGTTCGGGCATACTGCTGCGGGTTCGATCGTTGCTCACCGGCATGGTGGCATCGAAACTCAAATTCAGTTCAACCCACTGCCGGTGGAACAGCGCGCCGTGCAGACCGTCTTTATCAGCCTTCAAAAAAGGTCCATTGTATATAAGGTAGGGAACCGGAACCGGAAAGACATGGGAGGTGTTCGCGCCGCGATAATCCGAATAGCCCAACGCACCCAAGCCCAACCCGTATTCCCACAAGGGCTCCTCTTTGGCTTGAACGGTGGCTGCGAGCCACACGATTGCCATCAGCGCGGCGGCGATTTGCGAGGTGGCCTCGGGAGTCATAAATTGGGCTCCATTTTCCTGGGCTAGGCTCACCTGAGCCACCCCGGGGCGGCGAAGCCTATTGCCGACAAACACCGGTTCAACGTCTGTAAGATATCAGGCCATGCACATTCTGATAGTCGAAGATGACGATATCGCGCGCGACTATTTGGCGAAAGCCTTGCGCGAGGCGGGTCACACTGTGGACACCGCGGCCGATGGCATGGCGGGTCTGCACCTCGCCTCCTCGATCAAGGTGGATTTGGCCATCGTCGACCGGATGTTGCCGAAGCTCGACGGGCTCGCCTTGGTGCAATCACTGCGCGCCACGGGCCGCAAGCTCCCGGTCCTCATCTTGAGCGCACTGGGGGATGTCGATGACCGCATCACCGGCCTTCGCGCCGGCGGCGACGATTATCTGACCAAGCCTTACCACATGGCCGAATTGCTGGCGCGCATCGACGCGCTTGCCCGGCGCGGCGATTCGGGCGGCGCGGAAGCGAATACCAAATTGAAATTGGCCGACCTGGAACTCGATCGGATGACCCGGCGCGTGATGCGCAACGGGAAGAAAATCGAACTGACCGCCCGCGAGTTTCAGTTGCTCGAGTTCATGATGCGCCACAGCGGGCAGGTGGTGACCCGCACGATGCTGCTCGAAGGCGTCTGGGACTATCATTTCGACCCGCAAACCAACGTGATCGACGTGCACATCAGCCGACTGCGCCAAGCGATCGACAAGGACTTCGAAAAGCCGCTGCTGCACACGGTGCGCGGTGCCGGCTACAGTCTGCGCGAAGACGAATAGTGGATGCCTCGCCTCGACGCACCTCGAGTCCCGAACAGCGGTTTCTCGGCGTACTCGATACTTCTCCGTTTCGCATCGCCATCGTCTACTCGATCGTTTTTGCCTGCGGTGCGGCGGTGCTCCTCGGGGCGGTGGACTTCGCCGTGTCGCGAGTGGTCGACGGCAGCACCGACAATCTCATCGAGGCCGAGGTGCAGGGCCTGCGCGAACAAGTCTTGGTGCTGTCGCGCAGCGATTTCATCGAATTGATCGAACAGCGATCGCAGGACCAGGATGTGCGCGGCGCGGTCTACCTCATGGTCGATCCGCAGCTGCGTCCGGTCGCCGGCAACGTGCCGGCGTGGCCCAAGATCGACGCCGATGTGGGCAAGTGGATTCAATTCAAGGTCTCGGTGCCGTTCGGCGAGGAAACCCGCGAACACGAGGTGCGCGCGCGACGGTTTCCGCTGCCGGGCGGCTACCGCATGCTGGTCGGACACGACGTGCAGGAGCGCCAGGACGTCAAGAATCTGATGATGCGCGGGTTGATCATCGCGGTCGTGTTGACCTTGTTGCTCGGTCTGGGCGGGGGATTTTGGATGGGCCGGCGCATTCTGGCGCAAGCCGGCGCGATTTCGGCGGTGGCGACGCAAATCATGCGGGGCGATCTGTCGCAGCGGCTGCCGGTGCGCGATGCGGACGATGAGATCAATAAGCTGGCACGCGAAATCAACACCATGCTCGACAAAATCGAACAGCTCACGCTCGGTATGCGCACGGTGCTCGACAGCGCGGCGCACGACCTGCGCACGCCGCTCAATCGTTTGCAGGCGACGGCCGAGGGCGCGATGAGTCAGCTTTCGCCGGGTTCAACCGAGCGGCGCGTGCTCGAGCGAGTCAGCACGGAAGTCGATCACATGCGCAGCACGCTCGATGCGCTGCTGCGCATTGCGCTCGCGGAAACCGGCACGGTGGCCCGCGAACCGGTCGACCTGTCCGAATTGGTCGCGAGCATCGTGGAACTTTACGCTCCGGTGAGCGAAGAACGCGGCATCGAATTGCAGAGCGCCGTGGCGCCCGGTGCGCAGGTGCAAGGCAGCCGCCAGCTATTGGCGCAGGCGCTCGCGAACTTGCTCGACAATGCCATCAAGTTCACGCCCGACGGCGGACGGATCCGAGTGCTGCTGCGGGGCCCGAGCGCAGAGCCGGAGGTCGTCGTCGAAGACAATGGGCCGGGAATACCCGCGGACAAGCGCGAGATCGTCCTCGGCAGACGCGTTCGTCTCGATCAAGCGCGCAAGTTTCCCGGATCGGGTCTCGGCTTGTCGCTGGTGGCCGCCGTCACCAAGCTGCATGGCGCACGGCTGATCCTCGATGACGCCAATCCGGGTCTGCGCGTATCGCTGAAATTCTAGAGCAGCACCGCCGCCCTTAAGATATATGGCAGGTTTGCTTGATCTCGGCGATCTTCTGATCGAGCATTTTGTTGTAGTCCCCGGTCGTTACCTGGTACTTCTCGCCTTCGGTCTTCGTGGCGACGCCGACCACCA
>Ga0116216_10001751_pt1 | contig 14750 bp, 10 predicted proteins | sample Sb_taG_11_FD_89696 | JGI IMG/M metagenome (GOLD analysis project Ga0116216, IMG submission 89696) | Peat soil microbial communities from Weissenstadt, Germany - Sb_50d_3_AS metaG | ecosystem: Environmental > Terrestrial > Soil > Wetlands > Peat | place: Germany: Weissenstadt | collected 2010-09-21
ACACCAGAGATCCCGTCGACCGCGAACAGGGCCGGGGTCTCGGCGACGATCCGGCCGATCGCTTCCACCGGATGTCCGGTCCCTGTCGAGGTCTCGCTCAACGTTCCCAGGACGCAAAGCGTGTCGGGATGTTGATGCAACGCGCTGGCGACCTAATCGGGATCGACCGGCTGACCCCACTCGGTGTCGAGCACGACCGCGTTCAAGCCGAACGCCTTGCAGATGTTGGTCCATCGCGCCGCGAAGTAGCCCGCGCTCAGAACCAGGGCCTTGCCGCCGGGCGGCACCGCGTTGACCACGGCCGCTTCCATTGCACCGGTTCCCGAGGCCGTCAAGATCAGAACGTCGTTCCGCGTCTGAAAGACTTCCTTGAGTCCTTCAAGCACCTCGGTGATCACTTGCTTGGCTTCGCTCGACCGGTGGTGGATCACGGGCCGAGCCAGCTCCAAGAGCACGTCCTCGGGAACCATCGCGGGCCCGGGAGTCATGAGTCGCGGTTTGCGCATCGTCAGTTTCCTTAAAGGGATCATTCTATATCAATCCGCACCCGGCGTTGGACCTCTTGCCAGGTCGGACCCGAGGCTGGGTTCTTCGACAGCTTCGCCTTGCGCCGGCCTAGCTCGTCCTTCTGCCAATCGTGTACCGGCACCTCCTCGGGCGTGGCCGCGAGGTCATCCCAGAGGTCCGCGACAAGTTGAAGTTTCTCCGACGGGCTCAGTTCGAAGACCGATGTTTTCTGATTTCATTTCGACCACCTCTCAAATCCCGGCCGAGCTTTGGCGGGACAACCCGCCGTCTGGGTTGCTTTCCGCAAGAATAGTCTACTCCACGCAGGCTCGACCCCGCGAGTCCGGTTCACGGCCGAGCCGGTGCCTCGCATCACTCCGCGCCGGATTCCCGGCCGCCGGCCAATGGTGGCGATTCCGGATCGGCGCGCCGCGCCACCGCATAGACAGCGGCCGCGTCGAAGACCGGACGGGCCGCGAGCTCGAGTTGTCCCGTTTCGCCCAAGCGCCGAAAGAAACAGGATCGGTATCCTTCATGACAGGCACCGCCGACCTGGCGGGCTTTGATCAAGAGGACGTCGCCATCGCAGTCGATCGAGATCGACTCGACGTGTTGCACATGCCCCGATGTCGCTCCTTTGTGCCAATGCGAACGACGCGACCTCGAGAAAAAATGCGTTTGATGGGTCGCCAGCGTATCCCTTAATGCCGGTTCATCCATCCAGGCCATCATCAGAACCTCGCCGTTCTCGACATCCTGAACGATCGCGGGAATGAGTCCCTCTTCGTTCCACTTCAGAGCGTTGAAGAAAGGAAGAGGTTCGTTGGAATCGCGCACGAGGATCGCATCTCGCGTGGCCATGGATGGAGGCACATTGGATCGTTCCCAGTTTACCAAATCACGGACTGGTGGACCAATCCGAAGCGTTAGCGCCTGGCCCGAAGAGATGGATCTCGTCCCTGTCAAAGCAAGCGGGGTGTGCCGTGGAATCAATAGTTGTACTTTGGAGAGTCATAGGGGCGAACGTCCGAGACGGTGACTCAACCGCTCTCGCCGATGCTCCAGACGGCCCAATACATTTCGTCGTCGTGGGCGCCCCACGACGGGTCTGGTCTCCTTCCCGGCGTCGTTCCTCTTTCCACTGTCGGGAGCAACGAAGAGTGTAGTAAGATCAATCAGGCGTCCACTTCGACTCGAGTCCGACAGATCGAACAGGAACAGAGTCGAGCTGGTAGAAAGGTCGCGCGTCGCGGCATCGGTGAGGGAGAAACGAGCCATGTCTGAACGACCCCTGGAACCGTCACCATCAAACCCGCTCGCGAGTCTCGACGAATGGGAAGAATTCCTCCAGGATCGCTACCCAGAGCCCAACGAAAAGTCGTCGTTCCGTGATTATGGCACCAACGTCCGCCCCGGCGTCCGTGAATTCTACCGGCTGAATCACCGCCATCAGTCGCTCGAATTTGTCCAGGCGAAAAAACGACAGTACCTGGGCAAGTGTCAGCGCAAAATGGGGATCTGGGAGGCAATGGAGTTTCTCAACACGCTCGTAGACGACAGCGATCCCGATACCAGCCTGACCCAGATCGAACACCTGATGCAGACCGCCCAAGCCATTCGCGCCGACGGCCATCCTCGCTGGTTTATCTTGACCGGCTTGGTTCACGACCTGGGAAAGGTTCTTTGCCTTTTTGGCGAGCCCCAATGGGCGGTGGTCGGCGATACCTTTCCCGTGGGCTGCCGCTATTCGGACAAGGTCGTCTTTCCCGAGTTCTTCCGGGAGAATCCCGACTGGAGTGTGCCCGAGTATCAAACGGACTACGGCATTTATGAGCCGGGCTGCGGGCTCGACTGCGTCCAAATGTCATGGGGCCACGACGAGTACCTGTACCAGGTCGTCAAGGATCATCTCCCCGAAGAGGGGCTGGCGATGATTCGCTACCATTCGTTCTACGCCGCACACCGGGAAGGGGCCTACACCCACCTTATGAACCGGGACGACGAGCGCAGGATGGAGTGGGCCCGCGCCTTCAACCCGTACGACCTTTATTCCAAGGGGCATGAGCCGCCCGACGTCCTTGCCCTTCGGCCGTATTATGAAGACCTGATCGCCGAGTTCTTCCCGGCCAAGCTCGCGTGGTGAAGGTCCTGATATTGTGATTAGCGACACGAGCCCGGTCCATTACGATTTCTGGGCGGGTGGTTCCGACCATTGTGGTCTCGGCTCACGCCAGGACGATTCCTGTCCATCGTCTGCTTTCCTGGGGCGCCCGCCCTTCGGTTTCGGGCGAGTCTTCGCATCGGGCGGCGCGCTCGCCGCCCAAGCGTAATAGTACGCTGCGAGATACAGATCCAGCAGAACCAGGAATAAGGCGAGGCCGAAAAGCGACCAGAGGTATCCCTTCGCCCACAAGATCGCGAAGATCCACGAGCAGAGGAAGACCCGATAGATCAAGTTGACGACGCGGCGTGTGTCTGTCATGGCTGGTTCGCGAAGTGATTGATCCTTCAAGGCGGGTATCCATTAACGAGGCATTCTAGCAAGGACGGCTTGAAAGGCGAAGAGCGATTACTTGATCGCCAATGCCGCGATGATCGCCTCGGTATCGTAAACACAGCCACCCCAGGTGCCGCCGCCCTTGGCCTGCAAGGCCGCCCACAGCCGCGTGTCGTCGGGCAAATCAGGATCGGCCGAGAGCTCGGGGTGCGCCATTCGCCCGGCCAGCACGCGCGTGCCTTCGTGAGCGCCGAACTCGACGCCGAGGGCACCGACCAAATCGATGGACCCTTCGAGCTTGACGCGGTCGACGACGATCCGGATCAAGTCACCGTCACGCAGCTTGCCGATCGGCCCGCCGGCCAGCGCCTCGGGGCTGACATGTCCGATGCACGCTCCGGTGGAAACGCCCGAAAAACGCGCGTCGGTCACGACGGCCACTTGCTTGCCGAACGACAGATACCGCAGCGCGGCCGTGATCTGAAAGATCTCTTCCATGCCGGCGCCCGCCGGCCCTCGGCCCATCAAGACCAGGACGTCGCCCGGCTTGATCGCTCGCTCTCCCTGTCCTTTGATGGCGACGATTGCGTCGCGCTCGCGGGTGAATACCCGCGCCGGCCCGGTCTTGCGATAGACCCCGTCGGCGTCGACCACGCTCTTGTCAATGGCAGTGCTCTTGATCACCGAGCCGCTGGGGGCGAGGTTCCCTCGCGGGAACGTGACGGTACTGGTAAGCCCGTGCTCCCTGGCTCGGCTGGGACTCATGATCACCAGGTCGGGATCGACACCGTCAGAGTCCACCAACCTCTGGCGCAGCCGCTTTCTCCGCTCGCTTGTTTCCCACCACTGGAGCACCCGCTCTAGAGGCTCGCCCGTCACGGTGAGGACCGACACGTCGAGCAAGTCTAGCCCCCTCAAGTGGAGCATGACCTCCGGTACGCCGCCGGCCAGGAATGCGCGCACCGTCGGGTGGTAGAATGGCCCGTTGGGGAGGACGCTGACCAGCCGGGGCACCGCGACGTTAACTTCGTGCCAGTCGTCGACCGTCGGGCGCTTCAGACCGGCGGCAAACGCGACGGCCGGGACGTGGAGCAGCAGGTTGGTCGATCCGCCGAAGGCGGCGTGGACGACCATGGCGTTCTTGATGGCGGGTTCTGTGAGCACGTCGGCGAGAGTTAATCCGCGCACGGCCAGAGCGACGAGCGCGCGAGCGGAACGGCGAGCCATGTCGCGCCAGATCGGCTGACCGGAAGGGGCGAGCGCAGCATGTGGGAGCGTGATCCCCAGCGCCTCGGCGACAACCTGTGAAGTGACTGCCGTGCCCAAGAACTGGCAGCCGCCGCCGGGGCTGGCGCAAGCACGGCAGCCGAGCTCGGCCGCCTCGGGCAGGGAAAGCTCGCCGTGCGCATAGCGAGCGCCTATCGATTGGATCTTGCCGGCATCTTCGCCCTCGCGAGGGGGCAAGGTCACGCCGCCGGGGACCAGAACGCCGGCCAGGTGTTTCGAGCCCGCCAGGGCCATCATCATCGCCGGCAGCCCCTTGTCGCAGGTGGCGACGCCCAGAACTCCCCTCCTGCGCGGCAGCGACCGGATCAAGCGGCGGAAGACTATGGCTGCATCGTTGCGATAAGGAAGACTGTCCATCATGCCGGCCGTGCCCTGAGTGCGGCCGTCGCACGGGTCGGAGACCATGCCGGCGAACGGGACGACGCCCTGCCGCCTTAACTCTTCGGCGGCTTCCTGGACGAGGATGCCGATCTCCCAGTGGCCCGTGTGATACCCCAGCGCGATTGGTCGTCCGTCGGGGGCGCGCAGGCCTCCTTGGGTACTGAGGATAAGGTACGGGTCGCGCGCGACCTCGGCCGCACTCCAGCCCATGCCAGCGTTTTGAGTCAGGCCGAAGAGATCCCCGGAAGGCCACTGCTTGAGCATTTCGTCAGTCAAGGGAAGGGCCCCGGCCGGCCCGTCGGCCTTGGTCGTCACATCGTAGAGGGACGGGTCGGGGGAGTCGAGGATTGCACTCAGCTCGTGGCTGGACTTGCTGCCGACGTTCGCCATGTTCTTGCCGCTTTCATGATCGATCGCCTCGATGGAGGATCGCCTAACGCGTGCTTGCTGCGGGACGTCGGCGCTTGCCCGAGCCCGTTCAGCGTTTTCCATCATGCCGCAAGAGAGAACGGCGCGGCAACCTTCCTCGGATGTGGCTCTCCACGGATTGGCTGTGAAATCACGACTCCGGATCGCACTCTTCATGTTCTCGCCGAGCTGATGGCGGGGTGTCAAGTCTCGTCAATCGTTGAAACTTGCCACTCGAGGTGCCGAGGACCCATGTCGGACTCGTAAACCGCCGCTACCCAACGCTGGAGTCAAGGTCGACCAGACCTGGCCCGACCTCTCATCGGCCCAACGGGAACCGTTGCTCGAAGATCAATGTAGGAGTCACAAGCCGCCGGCGCAGCTCACACGAACTCGAGGTATTCGTGCAATGTCCACACCACTCCGATCACAATCGACAGTACGCCCACGACCCTGCCCATCAGGTCTATCCAATCAATCGGCCTCCGCCATGGACCGCTGACGTACAAGACGAACCAGGTGACCGCCACGACCACTCCGACGTACATGAAAACTTCGTCCGCCAGGTACTTCTGAGCCCAAGCTTACGGAGTGATGGTCCGTCTCGAGCGAGCCACGTAGCCGACATCCATGGCCAACAGGAGCGCGACCACGGTCCAGCACCAGCCGAAAACCGCAGCCAGGCAAGCCGCCATCCCGGGTTGCCGCCAGATGCGCCGCCAGCTCGGCCGCGGTGATCGCATCCGCAGGGCGATGGGCAAAAACGTCGAGGGCGCGACCACCGGAATCAGGAACACCGTCAAGCTGGTGGGCGAACTTGATCGGCGAGCCTTTCTCCCAACAAGGATTCGCGACGGGATCGTTTTATTCGATCACGACAGCGGGTTTTCCCAGAACGTCCAACCGGGGCTCGATTCCCAGGCCCGGCGCCAGGGAAGCCGACATCCGGCCATCGATTCGCACCGGTGCGCCCAAGGTCGTGCTAACGGTCACGTAGCTGTTAAAGTCAGTGGCTGTGAACAGATATTCGGGGGGCGTACTGTGGGCCAGGTGGGCGATCGCGGCGGTCGTGATATCGCCGCCCCAACTGTCTTCGATGGTCATCGCGATGCCGAGCGAAACGCACAGATCGCGGACCTGGCGGGCCTTGGTCAGGCCGCCGAACTTGCTGATCTTGAGGTTAATCACGTCCATCGCGCGGTCGACGTGCCCGCGCAAGAGGGCGCCCAACGAGTCGATCACCTCGTCGAGCACGAAGGGGTGGTCGCAGTGGCGCCGGACCGTCAAGCATTCGTCGTAGGTGCGGCAGGGCTGTTCGATATAGACGTCGATGTCGCGCACCGCGCGAACGACGCGCAAGGCGTCGTGCATGAGCCAGCCGGTGTTGGCGTCGGCGATCAAGCGGTCGCCGGGCTCTAGCTCGGCCGCGACGGCCCGGATGCGGTCGATATCGACCAAGGGATCGCCGCCGACTTTGAGCTGGAACCGGCGGTAGCCTTGCCCGCGATAGCCGACGACGCGCTTCGCCATCGCCTCAGGCGATTCTTGAGAAATTGCACGATACAAGACGAAGTCTTCTCCGTACCGGCCACCCAGGAGCACGCACACCGGTAGACCGGCCGTCTTGCCGAGGATGTCCCAGCAAGCCATGTCGATTGCCGATTTAACGTAGGGATGGCCTTGCAATGCGGCGTCCATGCGGCCGTTCAACCGCGCGAGCTGTCTCGGGTCTTCGCCGAGCAAGTGCGGTCCCAGCTCGGCGATGCCGGTGCGCGCCCCCTGGGCATAGGCCGGCAGATAGAAAGGTCCCAGCGGACAGACCTCGCCGTAGCCCGTGACGCCTTGGTCGGTCTCAACCGCCATGATCGTGCTGTCGAACACCGAGACCGACTTACCGCCCGACCACTTGTAGCTGCCTTCGTGCAAGGGCAACTCAACGCGGTAGGCGAGGATGCGCGTGATCTTCATCGCGAAGCGGTTCCTTTGCTGAGAAGGTGTCCTGAGCGATATTATCCACCCAGCGAGCAACCTCACAATGACCACGCCAGGGTACGTTTTCGCGGCGACGGGCCCACCAGCTATTCGACGGACAAGCGCGCGACAATGACTTGAGCTCACTCCCGCCCGCGTCCGCTGAGCACATCCCAGATCAACTTCAAGACAAACTCATAGGCGTTGCTCCAGCTTCCCTCCCGAAAAAACTGGACCGGCGCATGGGGGTCGCCGATGAACGGCCGAAGCACCCAGCCCATCTGGATGCCGACGAATACGTAGATCAAGAGCCAGGTCCGCAGCATCCAGCGATGCCTGGATTGGCCCTCGATTAGCGGCAGGTACTCACGGCGCAGCATCCACTGGGCGCTCACGCTGGCGACCGCGAACATCACCCCGTTGAAAAGGATCGCGGGTTGATAGCCGCTGGTCGAGACATACCAAAAGGCCGTGAATGGCGCCAGCGCGGACAGGATGACCGTCAGGCCCGCCTGGGTCGAGCTGAGTGCCCGAACGACGCGCGGAAAGTCGCCGCGCAAGCCCAGCAGCGTGTTGACCACGAAAAAGCTGGGGAGACTCAGCAAGAATGTCGCGATCAAGAGGAACGGGACCTTCACCGCCGAGAAGACGATTTGCCATGACCTCGAGCCGCTCATTCCTCCATAACTTCCCATCACGCCGCCGTATAGCATTCCATAGACGACGATCGCCAGGATGATTGAGCCAAGCAAGGGAGGACGCTTGTGCCGCGCCCCTCGTGCCGTTTCAGTCTCGCCGCGCAACACTTCGTCCGCGAGCCGGAAGAGGCCGACGAAAGGCGTCATGGCGAATTGCTCGAGCGGTTCACGGGGAGAAGAGGCTCTGAAGGGTCCGCCAGACAGCCTGGAAGAAGTTGGATTCGCGCCCGCGGAACCAGACGAATGGCAGATCCGGGTTGCCGACGAACGGGCGCAACACCCAGCCCATCTGTGCTCCCACGAGCGCGAACACGACCACCCAGAGCTGAAACACGGTTTTGACATGCTTGCCCAGGACGCGGTTCTCCACGCGATCGAGCGCGCCAGCCGGCTCGGCCAGTCCAGAGCCCTCGCCGCCTGGCACCGGGGCCGGCTGAGAATCCACCAGGCTCAAACGGTGCAGCGTCTGGAGCAGGAACAAGAGCCCAAGAGCCCCCGATAAGCCGCAGACGACCACGTTGAAAAGGAGCATGAAGGGATAACTCGTGGTGCTCACCGAGAAAAAAGCCACGATCGGACCCAGCGACGCCAGCACCGCGACCATCACCCCCAACGACGCCACCAGCAAGCGCACAACCGTGGCCAGCGTCAGCCGAGACCCCACGAGCGCGTTGAAGACATAAAGAGACGGCAAGGTTACGAGCAGGGTCAGGTAAAACAGCAAGGGGAGCTTGACCATGCTCGCAAGGATCTGCCAGCCGTGCGGCTCCTTCATTCGAAACAGGGCAGACGTCCCCATGCACGCCCCATAGACCATGCCCAGGATGACGATAATCAACGAGAGCCGCCGCGGCGAGATCTCGATCCCTCCCCGCTCTAGTGCTCTTACCTGCGCAAGCTCGCCGCGCAGAATCCGGTCGAGCTCGCCAAACCCGGCCAGGAACCCGGCTTGCATCTGGCTCGACGTTTCCTTGCTATCCTCCATCGGCTATCTCCCCATAGACACAAGATAACCATCATACACTTTGCGGTGGCGAAGTTGCCGACCCTCCTAGTCAGGGCCGGCTGCCTTTCCCTGGCTCGAGTTGATTAAGAGCGTGCGGCATGCGACCATAATCCCTCGCTGCCGGGATGCCCTGTTCGTGACGGACGCCGGATTTTTCGCTGCCGACCTAGCATTAAGGCTTCTTGATGTCTCTTTTTGACTATCTATTAGGCCGGCGCTTGGCGACCTACGAAGAAGGCGAGCAGCGCGTGGGGGTGCTCGCGGGCATCCCCATGCTCGGCCTCGATGCACTGGGATCGGCGGCTTATGGGCCGGAGGCCGCGCTCACGCTCTTGATCCCGCTGGGCGCGGCGGGGATCTCGTACATCGGCCCGATCAGTACGCTCATCATCATCCTGCTCTTCGTGGTCTACTTCTCCTATCGTCAGACGATCGAGGCGTACCCGCAAGGGGGCGGGTCGTACACCGTCGCCAAGGATAATCTGGGTACGACCGCCGGACTTTTCGCCGCTGCGGCCCTGCTGCTGGATTACGTGCTGGTCGTGGCCGTCGGCATCTCGGCGGGGGTTGGCGCGCTCGTCTCGGCCTTGAAAGTGCTCCAGCCTCACACCCTGTCGCTCTGCTTGGCGATCCTGGCCTTGATCACGCTCGTCAACCTGCGCGGGGTACGCGAGTCGGGGCTGGCCTTCATGGCTCCAACCTACCTTTTCATCGTCTCGTTGCTGGCAGTCCTGGCCATCGGCATCGTCAAGACGATCTTGGCGGAGGGCCGGCCCATGCCGGTTGCGCCACCCCCGTCGCAACCGGAGGTCGCGACGGCGGCGAGCCTTTGGATCCTGATGCGAGCCTTCGCCAGCGGCTGCACAGCCATGACCGGCGTCGAGGCCGTCAGCAATGGAGTGTCGGCGTTCCGCGAGCCGGCCGTTCCCCACGCCCAGCGTACGTTGGCGGCCATCATCGGGCTATTGGCCATGATGCTGGCTGGCATTGCCTATCTGTGCCGGGTCTACGGTATCGGCGCGACCGAGCCGGGCCTGCCCGGGTACGAGAGCATCCTGTCGCAACTGGTGGCCGCCGTGGTCGGCCGCGGAGTGTTCTACTACATCACGATCGGCTCGGTCCTCTGCGTCCTGGCCCTGTCAGCCAACACCGGCTTTGCCGACTTCCCGCGGCTTTGCCGCGTGATCGCCAACGACGGCTTCCTGCCCAGCGGTTTCGCCCACCGAGGCCGCCGACTCGTCTATTCGCAGGGGATCATCGTCCTGGCGCTCTTGTCGGCTGGCCTCTTGATCGCTTTCGAGGGGATCACTGATCGACTCATTCCCCTGTTTGCGATCGGGGCGTTCCTGGCGTTCACGCTCTCTCAGGCGGGGATGGTCGAGCACTGGCGCCGCTTGGGCGGGCCGCACGCCCGGAAGTCGATGGCGATCAATGCCGCCGGGGCGGCCAGCACGGGAGTGACGCTGGTCGTCGTCTTGGTATCGAAATTTCTCGAAGGCGCCTGGATCATGATATTACTGATCCCGGCGCTCCTGTTTCTCTTCTACTCGGTTCGGACCCACTACGAGAAGGTAGGTCGCGAGGTCGCCTGCGACATGCCACTCGACGCGAATGGCCTGGAGCCGCCGGTCGTGCTCTTGCCGATCCGTGGCTGGAGCTCGATCACGCGTAAAGCGCTCCGGTTTGCCCTCAAGATCTCGACCGAGATTTACACGCTCCACATTGCGGGCGACGAACGAACGATGGTGGCTCTCGAAGACGGCTGGGAGCGGCTGGTGCGGGAGCCGACGAGGAAAGCGGGCCTGCCCGCCCCCAAGTTGATCATCATCTATTCCCCATTCCGGCAGATGTACGTTCCCTTGATCCAGGTCATCTCTGACCTGACGCGCGCCCACCCGAACCGCGACATCGCCGTGATCATACCCGAATTGGTCGGCACCCGCTGGTATCATTACGTCCTGCACAACCAGACGGCCGCCGTCATGGTGGCGTACCTGCGCTTGAGCGGCTATCGGCGGGTCGTCGTGGTCAGCGTCCCCTGGTATCTCTCGAGCTAATGGGTCAAGGCCGCGGCCGGCGCGTATGTGTCGACGGCCAGCTCGGCCGCGCTCATGAACGGCCGGCCTTCGACCTCGCTCAACCCGCGAAGCTGGACGTAGCGCGCCCGAGTGCCGGGAAGCGCGACATGCTTGAAGGCTGGATCATTGTCCCAGCGACCTCTGGCCAGGGGCGCGCTCCACGTCTTGCCGTCGTCGGAGACGCGGACCTCAAAGTCCTTCACGCGGCCATTGGGCACGTCCTGGCGGGGGACATAGAGGAGCCCCTCGACAGGGCGTGGAGCACCCAGGTCGACGACCAGCTCGTGCGGGTAGCCCGGCATCGCGCCGACAAACTCGGTGTGCCAGATCGTGGTCAGGTCGCCGTCGCCGGCCCTGGCCGGCTCATACCCCGGTGAGTAGCTATCGGCCGAGAGGTCGTCGCTGCCGGTCTGGGCAGTGGCCGAAGTCGAGGCTTCGCGAACCCAGTCGAGGATTGCTCGATAAGCCGGGTGCTCGACGGAATCCCACCGTGGCCCGCCGACGTGAGTCAAGCCCGTCGGGCTGGAGGTTAGGGCGTTCCCCTGGCCTTGGGGGCTTCTCGGCTTGCGCAGGATCAGGCTGGCTTCGGGCTCCCCCAGGTTGATGACCTTGAGCGCCGAGTTGTAGTTGATCATGAGCTGTTCGCCGCTGAAACCTCGCGCGAGGTTGGCTTCGGCGATGCGGAGGATCGTGTGGTTGGCGTGGCAATTCGCGCAGGCGTACTGGTCTTCGCCCGTTTGGTAGAACAGCGGGTTGACCTTGCGCCGGAATGTCGAGAAGCTCAAGAGCCGAGGGCGGAAGAGCGGGACGTCGGGCTCGACTGCAACGGGATCGACGCCCTGGGCGGTGAGGATTGTCAGCGTGCGCTCTTTCAAGGCCGGGTCGGCGGCAAGTGCCTTGACCCGACGCGCCAGGGCCCGGTCAGTCCGGATCAGCCCGTGCTGTTCGACGGTTGAGAGGGCCAGCAGACGGACCTGGGAATCGGGGTCAACCAGAAGTCGCTTGAGATATTCCTCTGTGTCGGGACGGTTCCAGAACCCAGCCTTGGTCGAGGCCAGCGTGAGCCCACGCCGGCGCAGGGCCGGATCATCGTCGGCCAGCGCCGACACGAGCAGCTTGGCCGAACTCTTGCCCGCCCACAGCGCGGGCAGGCCGTTGATGCCGCGCAGCGTTCGGTCGCGCACGGCTGCCGAGGGGTCGGTGACGGCGCGGCGCAGCACCTCCATCACCTGCTCGCGCGGTTCGGCGACGTCGACCAGGCCAGGTCTCAAGAGGAGTGACTCGATCGCGATTAAGCGCTCTTTTGGGGTCATCTTCGGCCAGCCGTGCAGGACGATAGTCAGTACCTCAGCGTCATGAATCAAGGGCCACCGCAGCACTGGGAGCAAGCTGGGCGCGGCAAGATCGCGCTTCACGAGCCCGCGGATCGCGGCCAGAATTTCCGGCTGCTTGCCCAGCCTTTCGTTGTGTCCGATCAACTGCAAGATCGCTTGCCGGCTCTCTTGGGGTCCTTCCAGTGCGGATCTGATCAGCGCGATGCGCTCGGGGTCTTCCTCGGCCCCGCTGACGTCGAAATCATCGACCACAATGGCCCGCGCCGCCGCGCGGACCGCGGGCTCTGGATCCGAGAGCCTGCGCAAGAGCGCCGTCTGGATCGCAGAGCTCCGGGACCGGCCCGGCAGCTTGAAGAAGCCGGCGAGCTGGATGGCCTGCCGCCGCGGCTCTGGGGGCAGGTCGGCCGTCAAGAGTCGGGAAAAGGCCGCTTCGAGCGTGCTCAACTCCGGCTGATAAAGGAAGCCGAACTCGCGATCATTTCCCACGTCGATCATGGCCTCGGGCTGGCGAGCATAATAGCGGCCCTTGAAGAACGACCCGTCAAACGCATCGAGCACGGCCGCGCGTTGGAGGTCGTTACCATGCGCAAGCGCGGCCAGAACGGGAGTCAAGAGCACGTCGCGTTCAAACGCCCGCCGCGCCTCCAGAATGCGCGGCCGAATTGCCTCGGGCAGTGCTTCGATGTTCTTTTGAAGGCTGACTCCACCTCCCAGGTTTTCGTCGAGCATGATGTAAAGGCCCTCGCTCAGGTTTTTGGCGACGACCGGGTCGTCCGGCACGGCCATCCGGGCAAGGTAGGTGTCTACGATCTGTCGGGCGAAGGATGTGTCTCTCGTGCGGTAAAACCACTGGCGCAGGCTCCGCAGCGCCTGGAGGCGAGTCCAGAGGTCCGGGTCACACGTGAGTTTGATCAACAAGCCGGCCAGATCGAGCTCTTGATCCATGCCTTGAAATTGATAGGCGAAGATCCGGACAGCGCCGCGGCGCGTCCGGGGATCATCGCTCCGGAGCGCGGCGGCGATCGCATCCTGGCCAAGTCCTTGGTTGCCCAGCCGGCGCAACGCCCAGGCCGCGGCGCGCCAGACGATCTTGGAAGGATCGGCGAGCCGGCCCACCAAGGGCGCGGCCGACTCAGCCTGACCGAGGCGGCCCAGACAGGCCGCTGCGGCTGCCCGGACCATCGGCTGATGATGCTCGAGCAAGGGGGTTATGGCGCGTGCGAAACCAGGGCGGTCCGGCTCGGGAACATCCCAGAGGTTTTCGAGATCGTCGAGAATGTGCACGAGCGAATCGCTGCGGGGCAAGTGGGCCTGGCCAAGGTCGCGGTTGCCCCATCCCGTGAGTGACGCTTGCGGCTGGGGGAACGCCTCGGCCAGCGCCATCACGGCATAACGCGTCTCGCGCATCGGAGTGCGGAAATTTTCGTGCGTGGTCGTCTGGAACCAGCCGCCGAAGTCTTGCTGCTGCGTAAGCAGGTAGCGTAGTGCCTTTGCGAGTGCGGGATGGTCGCGGGGCAGGCCGATCCGGAGCAGGGTCCAGGTGAGCTGCCCGGTCGTATAGACGGCACTTGCGCCAGGCCCGGTATCGGTCTCGTGCCAGCCCCCGTCGGGGTTCTGGAGAGCAAGGAGTGCACCGGTCTCGCGCTTGATCTTGCTGGCGTATTTCGTCTTGTCGAAGAGCCACCAGGCGTGGAGCCGGTGGATCCGGTCCTGGAGGTTCTCGACTCGCTTGTCGGCCGCCCGGTCGCCGATCAAGGTCGCGATATCGGCCGCCGCCTTGGCGAAGTCTTCCCGTCCGGTTCGGCTGGCCAGCTCGGAGAGAACCCGCCAGTCGCGCCAGGCGAAGCCAAATTTGCTGTCGAGCGGCACCACGCCGTTGAGCTCATCCGGCGGCAGGTTAGCGCGCGATCCCCAGGCTCGCTGCAAGAACGGCCCGAAGCGCTCGACTGTGACCGTCTCGCGGAGAGAGACCTCGCGCTCAAAGTCGAGCAATATGCCGCCCTGCTTTCCCTGCGCCTGGAGAGGGATCGCGATGAATCGCTGCCAGTACAGGTCGTTGTTGCCATAGAGGGGCGTGATCGAGTTGTAGAGGCGGTCGATCACGTATTGAAAGTTGGACTTGGAACGGATCGGATAGCCGTTTCGGTGGGCGGCCAGGTTGGCCTCGGTCGAGAAGCTAGACGGATGGCAGGCTGTGCAGCGCGTGGCCGTATCGTGCATATTGGCGGCGCGGACGTAGATGTTGCCCTCGCGGGGAACCTGAGCGAACCAGGCGTCGCCGACGTTGATGATGTAATGCATCCCGGCCTCGACCGCTTGGGACGGCTGCTCGTAAGGAGGGACGGGGAGCACGCGAGTGCGCACGATGTAGTCGGGGTGGTTGGCGTTAACCTCGAGGTAATAAGTCCCGCGAGTGAACGTGCGGCTGATGTGCTTGGAGTATCGCTCGCGCTCGCGGTCATGGACGATCTCCATTGGGTCCTTGCCCTGCAAGTAAGGCTCGGGCCTGCCCGTCTTGGAAGGGGCGGTGTAGACCCTCAGGTTGGCCGAGACGTCGCGGTCGAGCAGATCGAGCTGAAAGTA
>Ga0116216_10001754_pt1 | contig 14738 bp, 16 predicted proteins | sample Sb_taG_11_FD_89696 | JGI IMG/M metagenome (GOLD analysis project Ga0116216, IMG submission 89696) | Peat soil microbial communities from Weissenstadt, Germany - Sb_50d_3_AS metaG | ecosystem: Environmental > Terrestrial > Soil > Wetlands > Peat | place: Germany: Weissenstadt | collected 2010-09-21
ACGACGATGGGCGCGCCGCGCGCCCGGGCATAGGCCTTGGCGCGACCTGCATCGCTGAAACGCTCATAGACCGCGGTCGGTATGCTGTTCGTCCGGCACAGGTCCTTGGTGAAACCCTTCGAGCCTTCGAGCCGCGCGGCGGCGGCGCTCGGTCCGAAAGCCTTGATACCGGCAGCCTCCAAATCGTCGACAATGCCGGCGCAGAGGGGCGCTTCCGGACCGACCACGACAAAATCGATGCCGTGACCGCGGCAGAAGGCGATCACGGCGCCATAATCGGCAATGTCGAGGTCGATGCACGCGGCTTCGCGCGCAATGCCGGCATTGCCCGGCGCGCAGAACAGCCGATCCACGAGCGGGCTGGCCGCCATCTTCCAGGCGAGCGCATGCTCGCGTCCACCGGAGCCCAACAGTAAAATATTCACGGCGGAATGTTCATCCGTTCAAATGCATCGCCACGGCCCCTGTAGCATGGGCCGGGACCGGTGCAAGATCGCGAACGGACTTGTCCAAGGGCCTTGAAGGGTCTTCCCCTGGGGTCTTGACCAAGGCTGGCGACGCAAAGCACTAAGCTCTATCTGCCATTTGCAGCGATGCCGCGATGAACGAACCGCGCCTCAATCTACCCGAACTGACCGTCTCCGAGCTCTCGGCGGCGCTTAAGCGCACCATCGAGGAATCGTATGGCTATGTGCGCGTGCGCGGCGAGCTGGGCAAGGTAAGCTATCACGGCAACGGCCACGTTTACTTCGATCTCAAGGACGACCGCGCCTCCATCGCCGGCGTCATCTGGCGCAGCGCCACCCCGCGCATCAAGCTCAAACTCGAAGCCGGCCTGGAAGTGGTGATCACCGGACGGCTCACGACCTATCCCAACCGTTCGCAATACCAGATCGTGGTCGAGACGCTGGAGCCGGCTGGCCTCGGCGCGCTAATGGCGCTGCTCGAGGAACGCAAGCGTCGATTGACCGCCGAGGGCCTGTTCGACGAGGCGCGAAAGCAGCTCTTGCCGTATTTACCGGCCGTGATCGGCGTCATCACCTCGCCGACCGGCGCGGTCATTCGCGACATCCTGCATCGGCTTGCCGACCGTTTCCCGCGGCACGTGCTGGTCTGGCCGGTCAAGGTGCAGGGCGATGGCTCGGCCGCCGAGGTGGCCGCGGCGATTGTGGGCTTCAACGCGCTGCCGGAAGGCGGGCCGATGCCGCGACCCGATCTCCTCATTGTCGCCCGCGGCGGCGGCTCGCTTGAGGATTTGTGGTCGTTCAACGAAGAGATCGTGGTGCGTGCGGCGGCCGCGAGCCTCATTCCGCTGATCTCCGCGGTGGGCCACGAGACCGACGTGACGCTCATCGATTTTGCCGCTGATCGGCGGGCGCCGACGCCGACCGCGGCCGCCGAAATGGCGGTGCCGGTGCGCGCGGAGCTCGCGGTCGACGTCGCTAACTTTGAGCGGCGGGCGCTGGGCGGCTGGCTGCGCGGCCAGGAAACGCGCCGGCATGCCGTGCGCTCGGCCGCCCGTGCGCTGCCAGATGCCGACGAGGTATTGGCGGTGCCGCGGCAGCGGCTCGATCACGCCACGGCCGGACTGACGCGCGGATTGCGCGCTAACGCCCACCTCCATCGCGTCAGCTTCTCGCGCATCGGCGGCAGGTTGAGCGCGCACATGCTGCGCGTGCATGTCGAGCGCCGCCGCGAACGCTATGCCGGAATTGCGCAGCGGTTGCGGGCGAGCGCGGCAGCGAATATCGAGACGCATCGGACCCGGATCGCACGGGAGCGCGAGCGTGTCGGCGTGTTCGCCGCGCGCGCCGGACGCGCCATGGACAATCTCCTCGATGCGCGCTGGGCGCGCTGTGAGCGCGATGCCCAGTTGCTCGCGGCGTTTTCCTATCGGGGTGTATTGGCCCGCGGCTTTGCGCTGGTGCGCGACCGGGGCGGCCGGCCCCTGCGCACCGCGGCCGCGGTGACCACCGGCATGCCGATCGACGTGGAGTTTTCCGACGGTTATGTCGGTGCCCGCGCCGAAGTCGTGCAGACCTCCGCACCGCGGGCCGAGCCGCCGCGGCGCCGAGCGCGGCGCGGCAGCGATCCGGGGCAGGGCGATCTTTTCTAACTTTTACCGCGCCGTAACGATGTGTTGGCGAGCTGACGGTTTGTTCATTGTCCGCCATTTTTTTGGAAACTGACTGTTTGTTCATCGCGTGAAAAATTTCCGCGCCGTGGAACCGCCATCATGCTTGCGTATTATTTGCTTTGGCGACATTCGGTTCGTCCAAGGAGAACAGCATGAGTCGATTCGTATTTGCGGCAGCGATCGCCGCGTTGGCTTTCGTGACCGTGTCGGGAATCTCGCAAGCGGCTCCGGTCGCGCCGCTGCCGGCGGGAGTGGTGAGCGACGCGGGTGCCGGTAACATCACCAAGGTCTATTGGCATCACCGGCATTGGCGTCATTGGTGCCGATGGCACCGTTGCTAGGAAAGATAAGTTTCCGCTGATACCCGCGCCGCGCCGAGCAATCGGCGCGGCGCTTTGTCTTCCACGGGTGGGTTTCGTCCGCGCGGCGAAATGATTATGTTTGCCGGTGCGCGGGCCGTCCGGGACTAAGGCCTGTCACCGCGACGGAGGCTAATTTGCTCAATCGTACCGACCGCCCATCCCCGATGCCCGGCGAGGCCGAGGTCAAATACCTCGACGGCGATTTCCGTGTCGTGCGGCCGGGAGCGTTCGTGCGCTGCGCCGTGACCGGCGTGCATATTCCACTCGAGGAGCTCCGCTATTGGAGCGTCGATCTGCAGGAAGCCTACGCTTCGCCGGAGGCGGTGCTGCAACGCCACGCCGCCGACTACGCGCGCAAATCCTAGCTGCGAATTAGGTTCTTATTCCAGCCGTTCTACGTCGCGCAGCGCCGGAAACAATTTCATCCATAGCAACGCCACCGCGATCGTGGCGACGCCCTTCAGCGCCGCCGCCGGCATCGCACCGAACAGCGCCGCCGTCATGCCGCTCTCGAATTCGCCGAGCTGGTAGGAGGCGTTGACGAACAGGAAGTTCACCGCTCCGACGCGCCCGCGCAGATCATCCGGCGTGGCCAACTGTACGAGCGAGATGCGGATCACCATGCTCACCGTATCCGCGGCGCCAAGTATCGCCAGCGCGAAAATCGACAGCCAGATTGAACGGGACACCGCGAATACCACGGTCGCCAAGCCAAAGACGATCACCGCCTGGAGCATCCGCATGCCGACCCGGCGATGAATGGCATAGCGGGCCAGCACGGCCGCCATCAGTAAGGCCCCGACAGCCGGCGCGCCACGCAACACGCCGAGGTCCCACGGTCCGGTGTGCAGGATGTCTCTGGCGTAGATCGGCAGCAGCGCGGTCACTCCGCCGAGCAGCACCGTGAAAAGGTCGAGCGATATCGTGCTGAATATCGCTGGGTTACGACGCACGAAGCCGACGCCGGCAAACACCCCCGCAAGCGTGGGCGGCTCCCTGGCGCTGACCGGCCGGTCCGGTTTGATCGCTCCGTTGAGCAGACTGGCGAGAAACGCGAATACCGCCACCGCCGCATAGGGCGCGGCGGGTGTCACCGCGTAAGCGAGCCCGCCGAGCGCCGGCCCGCTGATCATGGCCGCCTGGAACGCCCCAGTGAAAAGCGCAGTGCCCTTTTGCAGCATGCCGTCCGGCGTCACCGCCGGCAGCAAGGATGCGGCCGCCGGACTTTCAAACGCGGTGGCGGCGCCAAACACCAGCACCGCGGCAAAAATCTCCGGTACGTTGAGCCAGCCGGCATAACTGCCCCAAGCCAGGAACGCCGCCGTCAGTCCGACGGCGATCTGCGAAATCTGGACCACGCGTTTACGTTCGTAACGGTCCGCCACGTGGCCGGCGAGGAAGACCAGAAGCGCTGTGGGGATAAACTACATCAGGCCGACGATGCCGAGGTCGAACGCGCTGCTAGTCAACGCATAGACCTGCCATCCCACGGCGACGGCGGCGATCTGGCGGGAAAACTCGGAGAATCCCCGCGCCAAAAAATAAAATAGGTACGGCCGATGCCTGAACAGAATCGCGGAGCCAGCGGGCAAGGGGGCAAACATCGGTCTAGCGCCGCTTGACCACGGCGAGGATGATGTCGCGGAAGGCGTCCGCCTCCTCGACGACGAAACGGACCGGCAATGCGCTGGCGCGTGCGGCCAGCGCGGCAAGCTGCGGTTCGCCGGACAGCCGCGCCGCATCCTTCTCCGTCGTGACAAGCACGAGGTTTTCTCGATCGGCGCGCGCCAGCATGTCCTGTGCCTCTGCCGCAGTGTAACGATGATGGTCGGGAAAGCTTGCGCGCTCCGCGACCGCTACCCCGTTTTCGGCAAGTGTGGCGAAGAACTTCTCCGGATCGCCGATGCCGGCGAAGGCCAAAACCCGGCGGCCGCCGAGCGCCGCGATGGTTTGGCGGTCGGGTTCGAGACGGCCGTGAAAGATCACGACATTGTGCCGGCGTGCGCGCTCGGTAAGCGCGGTGAGGCCATCGGGCCGCCCGACGATGACCAAGGCCTGCGCACGCGAAATCTGCGTCTCCAACGGTGCCCGTAACGGACCGGCCGGGATGATGCGGCCGTTGCCGATGCCGCGGCGGCCATCGACCAGCAGGATCCCCAGCTCCTTGGCAAGCGCGGGATTCTGAAAGCCGTCGTCCATCACGATCACGGTCGCCGCGCCGCGACGTGCCTCATTGGCGCCGGCCAGCCGATCGCGCGCGACGATGGTCGGTGCAAGGCGCGCGAGCAGGAGAGGCTCATCCCCGACCGTGTCGGCGGAATGGACTGCTGGGTCGACGCGCAGTGGGCCGGACGATCGCCCGCCATAGCCACGGCTCAAAAAGAACGGCCGCTCGTGCGCGGCAAGGAGGAGGCGCGCCACCGCGAGCGCCGCCGGCGTTTTGCCGGCGCCGCCGACGGTCGGGTTGCCGAGGCAGATGACCGGCACGCCGACGCTGCGGCCTTGCGTCTGCATGCGTAGCGCCGCGACCGCTCCGTAGATGCCGCCGAGCGGGCTCAAGAGGCCGCCGCTGCCGGGCCGCCACCAAAAGGCGGGCTCGCGCATCACGGTGCGATCCCGAAAAATCGAAGCCGGTTTTCGGCAAAGATCATGTCCAGCCTCTCATTAAATGCGCTGCTCGAGCCGGAGCTGCATCAAGTAAGGCCCGAGGGCGGCGAGTGTCCGCTCCAGCGCCCCGGCGAGCGCGCCCACCGTCACGGCGGCTGCTTCGGCGACAGCCTTGCGAGTGACCGGATTGGCGAGCCAGTCGCCGAGGCAAGCCGTCAACGCTGCCTCGTCGGCGACGCATTCGGCGCCGTGGGCCGCATCGAGCGCGGCATAAATCTCGGCGAAATTCCAGACATGCGGACCGTGGACTACCGCAGCGCCGAGCCTGATGGCTTCGATCGGATTTTGCCCGCCATGGCTGGCGAGCGAGCCGCCCATGAACACGGTGGGCGCCAGCCGGTAGATCAGGCCGAGTTCGCCGAGCGTATCGGCGACGAACACATCGACATCCGGCGTCGGCATCTCCTCCTGCGAGCGGAGCGCGACGGAAAGGCCGGCGGCTTTTGTCTCCTCGGCAATGCCGGGACCGCGCTCCGGAAGGCGCGGCGCGATGATGGTCAGGAGCGACGGACATTTTGCGCGCAGCCGCTGATGGGCGGCGAGCATCGCGGCTTCCTCGCCGGGATGCGTGGATGCCGCCGCGATGACGACGCGGGCGTCGATCATCGTTTTGAATTTGCGCAAAGTCGGCAGGTCGGCCGGTGGGGCGGGCACGTCGAGCTTCAGATTGCCTATAGTGCTGATGCGCGGTGCACCGAGTTGGCTGAAGCGCTGCGCATCGGCGCCGGATTGCGCCAGGCAAAGATCGAAGCGTCGTAGCAGCGCGGCGATGACTCCGGGCTGGAGCCGCCAGCGGCTGAACGAGCGCTCCGACACGCGGCCATTGAGGAGGATCATTGGGACGCCGCGGTCACCGCACGCCAGAATAAGATTCGGCCACAGATCGGATTCGACGAACAACGCAAGATTGGGCCGCCAATGGTCGAGGAAGCGGCCGACAAATCGCGGCGCGTCGAGCGGAATGAACTGGTGCACCGCGCCCGCAGGCAGGCGCTGTTCGGCAAGGGCTGCGGAGCTGACCGTGCCGGACGTGACCAGCACCGCAAAGTCCTTGGCGCGGAGGCGTTCGATAAGCGGGATGATGGCGAGGATTTCACCGACGCTCGCGCCGTGCAACCAGATCAGCGGGCCGGCCGGGCGCGGCAGGCTTGGCTGACCGTAGCGTTCGGCGAGGCGGGTCGGATTTTCCTTGCCGCGCTTGAGTCGCCACGCCAAGAGTCGCGACGCCACCGGCGGGGCTGCCGCCCGCGACGCCAGCCGATAGAAACGCAGCGCGAGCGGCAGCCGATCGCGCACTTTAGTCTCCTCCCCGCGGCCGACCGGCGCGTTCAACAGCGCCGTGCATCACCACGTTTCGCAGGCTGTCTCGTTGTCGCCCGATGCTCTTGCATAACATACTCTCAGCGCTGCGGTGATTGGCTATCCGGATCGAGCATTCGGTGCAGATGAACGATGAAATAGCGCATTTGCGCGTTGTCGACGGTGCCTTGCGCCTTAGCTTTCCAGGCCGCATAGGCGCTGGCGTAGTTCGGGAAAATGCCGACGATGTCGATGTTGTCGAGATTTTTAAATTCCATGCTCGAGGCGTTATTCAGTTCGCCGCCGAACACGAGGTGAAGCAACTGCCTCGTTGGCGGTTTGGGGATGTCCGACATGCCGTTCGCTCCGCGCTATTCGCGATTGATCAAAACGCGAGGCGTTCATCCCTAAGAAGTTCGATGATTGTCGCGTGCCTGTCCCGGCCGGCAGCGACGAGCATCCCATGCCGCGGTACGGGACGGTTATAGGTCACGGCGCCGCCGTCTGCGGGCGTCAGGGCGCCGCCAGCTTCGTGCACCAAAAGATCAGCCGCCGCAAGGTCCCAGTCGTGGCTGTCGACGCCGGCAATCGCGACGTCGAAGGCGCCTTGCGCAACGCGCGCAAGGCGCAGCGCCAGCGACCGCACCCGCGGCATGGCGATGAAGGGGGGCGCCACGCCGGCGAGCCGCTCGAGCCAACGTCTCGGTCCAGCAATGCGCGCGCCTTCGAGCGAAGTCCCGGTCGTGGCGGCGATCGCCCTGCCGTTGCACATGGCGCCGCCGCCTGCGCTCGCCGAGAAGAACTCTTCGGTGACCGGAGCGTAGAGGCAAGCCGCGATCGGCCGGCCATGATCGACCAGCGCCGCGGACACGGCCCAGTCCGGCAAACCTGCAAGATAGGCGCGCGTGCCGTCGATCGGATCGACGATCCAGACGTAGCGCGCGCCCAGCCGGGCGGGATCGTCGGCGCTTTCCTCCGAAAGCCAGGCGATGCCAGATCCTTCGCCGGTAAGCCGTTCATGCAGCAACCGGTCAACGGCGATGTCGGCTTCGCAGACCGGCGAAGATTCTCCTTTGGTCCAGGTTCTGAGCGGAGTCCGGAACATTGACAGCGCCAGCGCGCCCGCTTCGCGCACAGATGACGCCAGCCGTGCAGTGGCTTGGGCGGGATCGACCGGCTCAGTGTCCGGCAACGGTCATACCTTCGACGCGCAGTGTCGGCGCATTGGTGCCGTAGCGGAAGACGAGGTCGTTCGCCGGCGTGAGCGAGGCGAACATGTCGGAGAGGTGGCCCGCGATCGTGACCTCGCTGACCGGATAGGTGCGTTCGCCATGCTCGATCCAGAAACCGGAAGCGCCGCGGCTATAGTCTCCTGTCACCAGATTGACGCCCATGCCGATCATGTCGGTGACGTAAAAGCCATCCTCGATGTCGGCGATCAGCTCCTGCGGGCTCTTTCCGCCGGCGGCGAAATGAAGATTGCTGGCGCCGGGGGAGGGTGTCGAGGACACGCCGCGCTGGGCGTGTCCGGTCGTTTGCAGGCCGAGCTCGCGGGCGGTGGCACAGTCGAGGAGCCAGGTGGTGAGCACGCCGTCTTCGACCAGCTTGCGGCTGCGGCCGGCGACGCCTTCGGCGTCGAATGGCCGCGAACGCAAGCCGCGCGGACGCAGCGGATCGTCGATGATGTCGATGCCCGAAGCAAAAATCTTCGCGCCGCGCTTGTCGCGCAGGAAGCTTGTCTTGCGCGCGATCGCGGCGCCGTTGGCGGCGCTGGCGACGTGACCGACCAGCGAACCCGAGATTCGTGAATCGAACACCACCGGCACCCGGCGGGTGGCGACCTTGCGCGGATTGAGGCGTTTGACCGCGCGCTCGCCGGCGCGCCGGCCGATCGCCTCCGCGCTGTCGAGGTCGGCAGCGTGCAAAGTCGAGGAGAAATCGTAGTCGCGCTCCATGCCGGTGCCGTCGCCGGCAATGGCCGTCATGGCGATGCCGTGACGCGAAGCGATCGTCGCGCCGTGGAAGCCGTGGCTGGTCACCAGCACCAATCCGCCGATGCCGGCGGAGGCCGAGGCGCCGCCCGACTTGGTGACGCCGGCAACGGCAAGACCGGCGGCTTCCGCCTCGCGGGCAAGAGTTTCGAGTTCATCGACCTCCGGCATGTCCGGATCGATCAGGTCGAGCGCCGGCAGTTTGCCGGCCAGAAGTTCCGGATCGGCAAGCCCGGCAAAGCGGTCCTCCGGCGCCGCGCGCGCCATAGCGACGGCGCGCTCGGCCAAAGCGTCGAATCCGTTGTCCTTGAGGTCGTTGGTGGAAACCACAGCCTGCCTGCGGCCGACGATGACGCGCAGACCGAGATCGTCCCCCTCGGAGCGCTGCGATTCCTCGACGGCGCCGTCGCGCACCTCGACCGACAGCGACACCGAACGCACGGCGAGCGCGTCGGCCTGGTCGGCGCCGGCGCGGCGCGCGCCGGTTACCAGACGTTCGGCAAGATCGGTGAGGTCGGATTGATCGAGAAGCGACATCGGCAAGGCGGTTTAGGCGCGGCGGCAAACGAACACAAGGCCAAGATGTGGCCGAAGACGGCGCGATTCAACCCGGCGTCGAGCGTGTCAGGGTGCGCCTGGCGGCAAATTGCATTGGCTCCGGCAACGCCTCGTCAATCATGCGCGGTATTGGCGGGTGCGATACGAGCTTTTAACCAGGGTTCTTAAGCCGACGACGACCGCACTCTGGCATTCTCGCGGCAACCGGGCGGCAACAGCTCGGGGGAGCCGAGTTTTCGGGGCGTCAAATGGAAGCCGGCAGGATTGCTGCCGGGTCGAGCCGCGCCGGGGCTCCTTATCGCGCAAGCGCGGTGGGGACCCTATTGCGGCTCGACCCCTTCTCTTTGCCCGTGCGTTTCGAGGCCGCCGATGAGGCGGCCGACGAGCGCCTGCGGGTCATCGATTTGCATCGCGAACGCGTGGTGATGCGCCGCTCGGTGCGCGGCATGCACATGGCGCTGAATTTGCCGGTCGCCGGCTTTCGCGGTGTCGCCATCCGTCTTACCGGGAAAGCCGACGAGCCGCCGAACGCGATCTCTGTCGTGCTCGAGCACGGCGACCCGGCGCTGTCGCTGCCGCTGTTTTCCTCCGACACTGGTGACGACATCGTCGTCGAATGGCAGTCGTGGGGCCGCGTGCTGGGGCTGCCTTTGCTCGTCGCCGAACGCGACGGCAGCTTGTACGAGCCGTTCGCGCGGCTGGGCGCGGTGCTGATCGAAGCGCCGACTTGGCGCCGCCGCCGCCGCAGCGCCATTGCCCGCCGCCGTCCCTCGGCCCTGCTGCGCCGCCGCCCCGGCACACCGCCGGATCAGCCGGTCACTCATCGCGGCGAGCGCGAGATCATCGCCCGCAATTGAGCGTAAGCCGCACGGCGGAGCCGCAGGCCTGCGTCTGTCTCCGCCATTTTCCCGCTTCGTGCGACGGCGCAAAAGCAAACGCGGTCAACTCCGGATCGCGGCGCGCTTCGCGTCGGAAGAAATCGATGATAAAGTTGACCGTTAGATTATGGGTAAGCGGAAATGAGCGGGCGGTTTGCTGATCGCAACGTGCTGATCACCGGTGCTGGCTCGGGGATCGGAAGAGCGACCGCTTTGCTTTTCGCCCAGGAGGGCGCACGCCTCGTGGTCGTAGACCAAAACGAGGCGGATGCGCAGAAGACGGCCGCGCTCATCCGGGACGCGGGCGGCGAAGCTTTCGCCATCGGCGCCGACGTCAGCCGCGACGCGGATTGCCGCGCCATGGTGGAACGCGCGGTCGCGGCCTATGGGCGGCTTCACGTGGCGTTCAACAATGCCGGCATCGGCGCGAGCGGCTTTGCCCTTGCCGACGAAGAAGAAGTCACCTGGGATCGACTGATCGACGTGAACCTGAAGGGCGTATTTCTGTCGATGAAGCACGAGATTGTGGCGATGCTGGCCGCGGGCGGCGGCGTCATTGTCAACACGGCTTCGGCCGCCGGTCTCGTTGGTGAACGCGGCATCGGCATCTACACGGCGAGCAAACACGGTGTGGTCGGGCTCACGAAAACGACCGCGCTCGATTATATCGGGCAAAATATCCGTATCAACGCGGTCTGCCCAGGCGCGACGCGCACGCCAATGCTGGCGGCCTGGTTCCAGGACCCGAAGGTCGAGAGTTTCATCATGTCCCGGCATCCGATCGGAAGAATTGGCGAGCCTGAAGAAATCGGGCGCGCGGTTTTGTTCCTGGCCTCCGACGATGCTTCTTTCATCGTTGGCCAGGCACTCGCGGTCGATGGCGGTCTCACGGCGCAGTAACAAGCGGACTCGAATAAAGACGTCGATCAGACGAGGCGGTGCAAAGCCGCGTCGAGCAGCAACCCGGCAAACAGGATTAAGCCGGCGTCGCGGTCGGATTTGAACAACGCCAAGCAGCGGTCAGGATCGGCGATATTGAGCCGCACGATCTGCCAGGCAAGGTGGGCGGCAAAGCCCAGCAGAAAAACCGCGAATATGGGTCCGGCGCCGGCGGCGAAACCCGCCGCGCCGATGAGAATGACGGCCAGCGCGTAAAACAGCGCGAGCATCGGCTTGGTGCGCTCGCCGAACAAAAGCGCGGTCGATTTGATGCCGATCAGGGCGTCGTCTTCGCGATCCTGATGGGCGTAGATCGTGTCGTAGCCGATCACCCATGCGATGGAGCCGGCATAGAGCAGCAAAGCTGGCGCGTCGAGCCGGCCGAATGCCGCGGCCCAGCCGATCAGCGCACCCCAGGAAAACGCCAGACCGAGCACGATCTGCGGCCAATAGGTGATGCGCTTCATAAATGGATAGATCGCGACGATGGCGAGCGAAGCGATGCCGAGGGCGATCGTGAAGGTGTTGAAGGAGAGGAGGACCGCGAGCCCGACCAGCGCTTGGGCGACAAGAAAGCCGCCCGCTTGCAACACGCTCACTTGGCCCGAAGGGATCGGCCGCGAGCGCGTGCGCTCGACGCTGCGGTCGAGGTCGCGATCGACGATGTCGTTCCAGGTGCAGCCGGCGCCGCGCATGGCAAAGGCGCCCACGAAAAACAGCGCGAGATGCACGACGTTCGGCGCCATTTTCTGGCCGGCGACGACGGCGAGCGCCGAAGACCACCAGCAGGGCAGCAGCAAAAGCCAGGAGCCGATCGGACGGTCGAGCCGCGCCAGCCGCAGATAAGGACGGGACCAGGCCGGGGCGAGAGTGTCGACCCAATTGCCGGTCGCGTCGGCGACCGAACCGGCCACGGGGCTCATTTTGCCAACGGGTTACCGTTCAGCGAATCGAGCGTGCCGTGGCCAGTCTTGGTATTGCCCGCCGTATCCACCGATGGCGTGCCGATGGCGTCGCTGAGCGTCGGTGGCCGCGGTTTGGCGGCGGGACCCTCGGTGCAGGCCGCGGTTTGGAATTTCAGCGTGTGCTCGTGACCGGCCTTGGCGTTGCTGATGGCCTGTTCGGGGATGTTGCACCAGGTTTTATTGGTTTCGAGGAACTTCAACATGGTCCCCTCGGCGGCGTAAAAGCGCTGTACCAGCACGCAAATCTCCTTGCGTTCGGATTTGTGCTGGATTGCGGCGCGCACCGCCAGTGCCTTCTTTTCCGCGTCCTCCTTGATCGGGCCGAAGGCATTGCATTGCGGCGGACCCGCCTGCGCCATTGCCGCGGGGCATTCGGCGGCGATGGCCAAGGCGGCGATCGCCACGGCGAGACACCACTTCATCGCTTTTAGTCCTTTCCCGGTTCCCCTTAAATCTTACCGTGCCGATATTACATGGCCCGTTGATTTCGGCGACAAGGCGGCAGAACTTCGCACTCCGTCGCGTTAGCCTGCAATGTCGCTCATTTAGCTCACATTTTTCCATGCCGGGATATAATTTTCGCAGTCCGCGCCTGTACGTCGATTCGGCGCTGGCGCTGGGCGCCCAGGTGGCGCTCGAGGCGCCGCAGGCCCACTATCTGGCGTCGGTCCTGCGCCTGAAATCGGGCAGCCGCGTTCTTCTATTCAACGGCCGCGACGGCGAGTGGGGCGCAACGCTCACTTTTCTCCGGCGCAGCGTCGTGGTGGAGGTTGCAGCCAGGACGCGCGAGCAGACGCCGCCCGCGGATTTGCACTACCTGTTCGCGCCGCTCAAGGCGGCGCGGCTCGATTACATGGTGCAGAAGGCGGTCGAAATGGGGGTTTCGCGGCTACAGCCGGTGCTCACGCGCCACAGCCAGGTGGCGCGTGTGAAAACGGAGCGCATGCGCGCCAATGCCATCGAAGCCGCCGAGCAATGCGGCGTTCTTTCGCTTCCGGAGATCGCGGTGCCGGTCGCGTTCGGCCGCCTTATTGCCGAGCGGGACCCGGCGCGCCGGCTGGTGTTTTGCGATGAAGATGCCGAAGTGACGGACCCGGCCGCGGCGCTTGCCGGCCTGCCGCCGTCGCCGCTTGCGGTGCTGGTCGGGCCGGAGGGCGGCTTCGCCGAGGATGAGCGCGCGGCACTCCTCAATTTGCCGAATGTGGTGCGATTGTCGCTTGGCCCGCGGATCCTGCGCGCCGATACCGCGGCAGTCGCGGTGCTAACGCTCGTGCAAGCGCTAGTCGGCGATTGGCGTCGCGGTGGCAGCACTGCCGGTTAGTGGATCATGTGCGGGCGGTCGATGCAGACGAAGCCGATATAGTCGCCGTATATGCGATGGACGCTGGTCACGTGGGAAAGCCGATCCCAGCGCGCGCAATAATCAGCGGCGATCTGCCGGTACGTGCCCTTGATGGCGGGTGAGTAGGGAATGATGCCGCCGGTATTGTTTCCGGTGATCCACGGTCCGGGTCCGGCACACGCGGTCAGGACGACGCCAAACGCAACGACGATTAAAAGATTGCGACCCATTCCCAACCAGCCTCCCGCGCCCAACGGTGTGCGAAGCTTAGAGGCAGGACGTGACAATTGAAAGCGGCTGCGGGCGGTTCGTGCGCCGGTGTGGGATTTTGCTCACAACATCGAATAGGCGCTGGCGACCATGCCGACCGGCCGCTTGTCGGAAGCGCCGAGCAGCATGACGCGGCCGAAGCTGGTGCTGCGGCCGATGCGCACGACGCGGGCGTCGGCGACGACGTCGAACATGACCGGCCGCAGGAAATGCGTGGTCTGATCGATTGTGCTCATCGGTCGGTAGCCATTCCAGGCCGCAGAACAGGCGATGACCATGGCGCTGTCCGCAAGCGCCATCAGCGCCTGACTGCATACCGCCTCGCCGTCGCAGCAGATCTTCTTGGAGAATGGCAGCCGCACCACGGCGCCAGGTTGCCAATCCGGCAGCGCTCCCGGCGGCCGCACGGGCTCCACGCTTTCCACCAACAGCGCCAGGTCCTGGACCCACGGCGCGAAAACCTTGGTCATCAAGCGCCCGGCAGCCTGCAGCCCGAACGCCGCTTCGGAAGTTACAAGCTGATGCACCTCGCCCATGTCCAATTCCCCCGAGGGCCGTTCGCCCTCCCATCCCGGGCGCTGGGCTCGAAGAATCCGGCGCCCCCGTTTTGGCTGCGAACCATAACCGCGCCGCCCCCCCGCCCCCGGAAAGGAGGCGACAGGCAGCACCACACATCGCGGTTGAGCACGCGACGCCCGCATTTTCGACGAATCAGACGCAACAGCTTACGAGCGCTACCATGTTGCCGGTAGCTTGGTCGCGCGCCTGGGCGAGAAAAAAACTGTGATCAAGGGCGGCGGCAAACCAAAATTCTGTGGACTGGTGAAGTGCCGTCCGCGCCGCTCCGATTCCAGCCACTGCCGCGCATCGTCCGGGACCGCGCGCTTGTGTGCCTGCCGGCCCTTGACCGGCAAACGCCGGCGCGGCACGGTTGCCATGGGTGAGACCAGAGGAAGCCGCGGAGGCTGGAAGCATGTCAGGCCGGATCGCGTGTGTCGCGTTGGGGTTGCTGCTCAGCGTCATGCCTTTCGCGCAGCCGCGTGCGGCCGGGTTGCTCGAGAAGAATTTCTGGCTGTCGGGCCCACGCTACGATCGTTCGATGCCGGCCTGCGATTATCCCCTGGCGCTCGAGCACATCATCGGCGATTTTCGCGTCAAAGAGGGACGGTTCTGGAATTCCAATCTGCAAATCGTCGGTCTTGAGGATATCCGGCAAACCGCCGTGATGCCCTGGGCGGCCCAATCCATTCCGCGGCGCTTTTGTGCGGCGACCGCGCTCATCAACGACGGTATCAAGCGTCCAATCTATTATTCGATTGCCGAAGATAGC
>Ga0116216_10001755_pt1 | contig 14734 bp, 17 predicted proteins | sample Sb_taG_11_FD_89696 | JGI IMG/M metagenome (GOLD analysis project Ga0116216, IMG submission 89696) | Peat soil microbial communities from Weissenstadt, Germany - Sb_50d_3_AS metaG | ecosystem: Environmental > Terrestrial > Soil > Wetlands > Peat | place: Germany: Weissenstadt | collected 2010-09-21
AGTTCGGCACATCCGGATGCGTCGGCTGCGGGCGGTGCATCACGTGGTGCCCGGTCGGCATCGACATCACTGAGGAGGTCTCAGCGATCCTGTCGAACCCTGCACCGGTCGATGAGGACTCATAGAGGAGCGACCGTGGAAAGCATCGAGGAGGAACTGGCAGGGACTCGCATGTTCCGGAATCTGAGTCCGGAACAGATCGCGGCAATCGCCGAACTGGGCGAGGAGGTCGAGTTCGCCGACGGCCGCGCTTTGATGATCGAGGGCGACCCGGCGGACGCTTTCTTCCTGATCCGTGACGGCTTTGTCGCCCTGGAGATCCAGTCACCGACTGGAACGATCACGATTGAAACGTTGCACAACGGCGACCCTGTGGGCTGGTCGTGGCTGTTCGAGCCGTACCTCACGCATTTCGATGCCCGCTCGCGGGGGACGACCCGGGCGATCAAATTCGACGCCGCGGCGCTGCGCCGTCGCTCCGCGGAGGAAGCCCAACTGGGCTACGAGCTCATGCGCAGCTTCACGTCGGTGATCGTCGAACGTCTGCACGCGACCCGCCTTCAGCTACTCGACGTGTATGGCAGCGTCAGCGTCAGCTGAGCCGCTCACGCCCGCCGTGGGCGCGATGACGCCGCATCCCCACCGGGTAGTCAGCCGGCGTCGCGAGACCCATGACACCTGGACGGTCGCCCTCGAGCCGCTGCCGGGGCGGGAGCTGCCACTGTTCGCCCCCGGCCAGTTCGGCATGCTGTACGCCTTCGGAGCCGGCGAAATACCGATCTCGCTCAGCGGCCAAGCCACCGCTCTCGACCCCCTGCGCTGCACGATACGCGCGGTCGGAGGGGTAAGCGGCGCGCTATGCGCGCTCGAGCCGGGTGATTTTGTCGGTCTGCGGGGCCCGTTCGGCAGTGCCTGGCCGTTGGCGCAGGCGATTGCAGGCGACGTGCTGATCGTGGCCGGTGGTCTGGGACTGGCGCCGCTTCGCCCGGCTATCCACCACCTCCTCGCGCATCGGAACGAGTATGAGCGCGTGATCATCTGCTACGGCGGCCGGTCGGCGGCCGAGCTCCTGTACGTGAATGAGTTCGAGGAATGGCGGCAGCGCTACGACCTTGATATCGACGAGATCGTCGACATCGCCGCCTTGGATTGGCACGGGAAGGTCGGCGTGGTCACGAAGCTTGTCGAACTGGCGGCGTTCGACCCGGAGAACACGATCGCGATGGCCTGCGGCCCGGAGGTGATGCTGCGCTTCGTCGCCCTCGCCCTGAAAGGGCGCAATCTTCCCCCCGAGCGTCTCTACATCTCGATGGAGCGCAACATGCACTGTGCGATCGCACAATGCGGCCACTGCCAGTTCGGTCCGAGGTTCATCTGCCGGGAGGGGCCGGTGCTGTGCTACGACGAGATCGAGCCCTGGCTCAAGGTGCCCGAGCTATGACAGAGCCTGCCGTGAAGCCCAAGCTGGCCGTGTGGAAGTTCTCCTCCTGCGATGGCTGTCAGCTGAGCCTGCTCAGCTGCGAAGACGAGTTGCTCGCGCTTGTCGGCCAGGTCGACATCGCCTATTTTCTCGAGGCGTCGCGCGCCGAGGTCGAGGGACCGTACGACCTGTCACTGGTCGAAGGTTCGATCACTACTGAGCAGGACGCCGAGCGCATCCACCGCGTCCGGCGGGTTTCGCGCCGACTGGTAACGATCGGCGCGTGCGCGAATGCAGGGGGGATTCAGGCCCTGCGCAACTTCACCGATGTCGAGGACCTGGTCACTGCGGTCTACCCGTCACCCGAATACGTGCATACGCTCGAATATTCCACTCCGATCAGCGCTCATGTGCCTGTTGACTTCGAGCTGCAGGGCTGTCCGGTCAACAAGTATCAGTTGCTCGAGGTGGTCCGCGCCGCGCTCGGCAATCGCAAACCGGCCATCCCCGCCTCGAGCGTGTGCCAGGAATGCAAGCTGCGCGGCAATGTGTGCGTCATGGTTGCCCACGGCACGCCGTGCTTGGGTCCGGTGACGCACGCCGGCTGCGGTGCCCTATGCCCGTCCTACAACCGCGGGTGCTACGGGTGCTTCGGCCCGATGGAGTCGCCGAACACCAGCTCCCTGACCACGTGGTTCCGGAAGCTGGACATGGACGACGTCGATCTCGTTCGCGTGTACAGAACGTTCAATGCGGGCGCGCCTGCCTTCCGACGCGAAAGTGAGCGCCATGACAGTCACGCCTGACCGCCAGCCACGCAGCCGTCGCATTCGCACTGCCGCTCTTGCCCGCGTCGAGGGCGAGGGCGCAATGAGCGTCCGCATCCGGGGCCGGGACGTGCTCGAGGTGCAGTTGCGCATCTACGAGCCGCCGCGCTTCTTCGAGGGGATTCTGAAAGGGCGTTCCTACACCGAGGTGCCCGACATCACGGCGCGCATCTGCGGCATCTGTCCCGTCGCCTACCAGACGAGCGGGTCGCTCGCGATCGAGCAGGCGTGCGGTGTCGCCGTTGAAGGTCCGATCCGCGAGCTGCGCCGGCTGATGTATTGCGGGGAGTGGATCGAGAGCCACGCGCTGCACCTGTACCTGTTACACGCGCCCGATTTCCTCGGCTACGAAAGCGCGATCCACATGGCCGCCGACCATCCAGCGCTGGTTGAGCGCGGGCTGGCCACGCGCAAAGCCGGAAACAACGTGCTGATCACGCTCGGTGGCCGAGCCGAGCATCCTGTCAACCCACGGACGGGAGGGTTCTATCGGGCGCCCAGCCGGGACGAACTGAAGCCGCTGGTCGAGCCGCTGAAGCACGCGCTCGAGGAGACACTCGAGACGATCGCGCTCACCGGCACGCTCACGATGCCCGAGTTCGAGCGCGACTACGAGTTTGTCGCACTTCGGGACGACGACGGGCGCTACCCAATCGACCGCGGGCGGATCGTTTCCAGCAGCGGTCTCGACATTCCGGCCGAGGCCTTTGATGAGCATTTTGTCGAGGAGCACGTGCCGCACTCCAATGCCCTGCACAGCCGGCTGCGCGACGGCGGCTCGTACATGGTCGGTCCGCTCGCGCGGTACAGCCTCGCCTTCGACACGCTATCGCCGATGGCTCGTGAGGCCGCTCGCAACGCCGGACTCGGGCCGTCATGTCGCAACCCGTTCCAGAGCATCATCGTGCGTGGCGTGGAGCTCTTCTACGCGATCGAAGAGGCGTTGCGCCTGATCGAGGCCTACGAGCAGCCCGACCCCCCGGCGATCGTGCTCGAGCCACGCGATGGCGTTGGCTGCGGCGTCAGTGAGGCCCCGCGCGGAATCCTCTGGCACCGCTACGAGATCGAGGCCTCCGGCGCTATCCGAAATGCGCGCATCGTTCCGCCCACGTCTCAGAATCAACGCGCGATCGAAGAAGACCTGTACGGCTTTGTGGCCGGGCACTTGGACCTCTCCGATGACGAACTGCAGTGGCAGTGCGAGCAGGCGATCCGCAACTACGACCCGTGCATCTCGTGCGCGACCCACTTCCTGAAGCTCGACGTGGAGCGGGTCTAGCTCCGGCTGTCGGTGCCGCCGAATAGCGAAGTGAACCGGCGAGTCAGGCCGCGTACGTAGCCGGCTTCTGACGCATAGACGCCCGCGACCTCTGGGAATGAACCCGGCGTATTTCAGGTCAGCTCCCGCGGAAAACGCGACACTGGGATTCGTCCGGCGGGGGCGAGTGCGCGTTTGGTGTTGGAGAGCGTCTGCTGACCGCCTGGAGCTGGGTCGGGGTGAACCCGGTTGACCCCGCCGACCTCGCATCCGCTGCAGCGGCCGCCACACCCACCATCGACCCGGACGCGCGCCTTGAACTCGTCACCGCCGGTCCCGTTCCGGCCACCGGCGACCGCGACGCGCTGCTTCGCGCCGTCCGCAACCTTCTCGACAACGCCCTCGCGGTCGCTGACACGGTCGTGGTCGAAGTCACGCAGTCAGCGAACGGTCCAACCAAAGGGCGGGCACGACCTCAGTTCGAACAGACCTCTGCCGTGCTCACGATCCCTCCTCCTCTTGACGTTTTCGGGGCGCCTCCCAGTGCGGGGCTCGCCGCGGCACGATTATGGCCGGTCGATCCAGGTGAGCACCAACGCTTCAGAGGGTCGTTTTGATCGACCGATGGAAGCGTGGTCGGTGTTGAGGTCGGTAGCCTGGCCAGCGCATGACTGATGGCCGCGACCTGATCGAGCCGGTGCGCGCTTTCCTGAGCGCGCCACGCTGCGCGGTGCTCTCGACGATCGGCCGCGATGGCGCACCGCGCCAGATCGTCATTCATTACCTGCTTGGCGAGAACCACCTGCGCATCAACGGACACCGAGATCGTCGCTGGGTGGCCAATCTGCGGCGCGACCCGCGAGCCTCGCTGATCGTCCACGACCAGGTCGACTACCTGCACTACGTCGCGATCCGCGGGACCGCGAAACTCTTGGACGAGGGCGACACCGCAGTCGCCGAGGCGATGACCCAAGCCGAGCGGTACAGCGAGGATCCAGCCGAATTCGCGGACCAGCCGCGGGTCAGCTTCCGGATCGACGTCGAACAGTTGACCGAGTACGCCTGAGCGCGGCGGCTACGGCACGCGCTTCGCGGTCGACGGGCGAGGGGTGTCGATTTTCCGGTTGTCCTGTGCACCGCCGTTCCCTACGTCTACTGGTTGCTCACCCGGTCGCCCTCAGTCTCCTTCCTCTGAGCGCCACGGAGGTTGCGGAGGCGCCGAAACGAGCGCTCGGCGCAGCAGCGTCAGCAGCTGACGGCGATCGGCGTTTGTAAGCCCGCCCAGCACCTCGTGTTCGACCTCCGCGACGAGTCGTCTGGCCCGCTCAAGGGTGCGGCGACCCTTCGGCGTGATCGTCACCTCCCACGCGCGGCGATCGTCTGGACGTCGTCGGCGCTCGGCCAGCCCCGCGCTTTCGAGTTGATTGATCAGCTTGACCATGGCGCTTGGATCGATGCCCATGTCGGAGCTCAGATGCTGCTGGATTGCCCCTTCGCGAGCGCCGAGCACATTGAGTAGCGCGAACAGCGCCGGGGTGAGACCAATGGAATCGAGTGCCTCCGCGGTCCGCGTATGCGAGGCCCGCCAGAGCCGGAAGAGCAGTTGGCCGGCGAACTCGGCCACCTCGACGTCGGTCGATACAGGCGCTGCCATGTCTCCAGCTTGGCAGATTAGCTGGTAGAAAACAATGATTGCGTTTCACCATCATGGTGCGATACCATGATCCTCGGCATCCAGGCGATGCCTAACCACGCCGGAGCAAGCCACACCTGCGACGAAAGGTGGCCGTGACGAGCGCTTCCCATCCAGCTCCCATCACGAAAGGACCTGCCATGACTTCCATCGAATCGCTCACCCTCGACGTGACCGACCCCACTGCCGCCAGCGCGTTCTACGAAGACGCGTTCGGCCTGGGCGCTGAGGTGGGCCTCCGCGCCTCTGAAGCGCCGACGGCCGGCTTTCGCGGGTTTACGCTGTCGCTCGTGGTCTCCCAGCCAGCCACGGTCGATGGACTGATCGGCACCGCCCTCGCCGCCGGCGCCACGCCGCTGAAGCCCGTCAAGAAGTCGCTCTGGGGCTACGGCGGCGTTGTCGAGGCCCCGGATGGGACGATCTGGAAGGTCGCCACGTCGTCAAAGAAGGACAGCGGCCCGGCGACCCGCCAGATCGACGAGATCGTGCTCCTGTTGGGAGTCGCGGACGTTGCCGCGAGCAAGAGCTCCTATCTCGACCGCGGCCTGACGGTGACGAGGAGCTTTGGCCGCAAGTACGCCGAGTTTGCCACCCAGCCGGTCAAGCTGGCGCTCTACGGGCGCCGCGCCCTGGCCAAGGACGCAGGCGTCTCTCCGGACGGCAGCGGATCGCACCGGATAGTCATCGCCAGCGATGCCGGCCCCTTTACCGACCCCGACGGGTTCGCCTGGGAGGCGGTGGGAGCGCGAGACCGTCCTACAGCGTTCGCGGCGACGGCGTCCGCGATCCCGCAGGCGACCTGATCCGCATTCGAATGCTGCGCCGCCGTCCGACGATCGAAGACACGACCTGAACCTACGAGGAGATTTCCATGAGCCCGAAGAAGTCCGCCAGAAGCACCACCGCAGTCAACCGGAAGTCGGACGGATTCACCGCCGAGGAACGAGCCGCGATGAAGGAGCGCAGCCGAGAGCTGAAAGCGGCCGCGCGCGCCAAGAACGGCAAGGCGGACGGCGAGGGCGACGTGCTCGCCAAGATCGCCGAAATGGCAGAAGGAGATCGCGCGATCGCTGTGCGGGTGCACGCCATCGTCACAGCCAGCGCACCAGAGCTCTCGCCGAGAACTTGGTACGGGATGCCCGCCTACGCCAAGGACGGCAAGGTCCTCTGCTTCTTCAAACCCGCTGAGAAGTTCAAGACGAGATACGCAACGTTCGGCTTCAGCGACAAGGCGAACCTCGACGAAGGCGCCATGTGGCCGGTCGAATTCGCGCTGAAGGAGTTGACTGCCACCGAAGAGGCAAGGATCAGCGCGCTCTTGAACAAAGCGGTGAGCTGACGATTGAAAGCGCGGCGAGCTACGTCACGAACGCACCGGGCCGACGGTGCCGGCCTCTGACTACACCCGATTCGTGTCCCGGCGGTAGGCCCAACCCGCGGCGGCGGAGAGGATCGCGGTCCAGGCAGCAACCGTGATCCAACCGCGGGCGCCCCATCCTTGGCCGTTGAGCGCGACGTGGCTGGCTTGAACGAGCCACCACGAGGGCAGGAACGGCCCCAGCGTGTGCAGAAAGCCGTTGGTTATCGGGAACCATGTGCCGCCGAGGAACGCGAGTATCGATACCCCGCCCCCGATCACCGGGCCGACCGAGTCGGTGGTCACGAGATGGCCGATGAGGATTCCGAGCGCGGCGAACGGCAGGAGACCGACCAGGATCAGGCCGGTCATCTCCAGCCAGCGCTGGGCTGGCAGGCTCACGCCGAGCGCGGCGCCCGAGGCGTACAGCAAGAGCAGGCTCGACAGCGCCATCCCGTATCCCGTCAGCACCTTGGCACGAAAGTAGGCGCGCACCGACAGTGGGCTGATCCGCAGCTGGCGCGTCCAGCCGGCCTGGCGCTCGCCGGCGATCCGAGCTCCGGTCGAGATCATCGCCACCATCGTGCCGAACGCGGCGAGCCCGACCATGTAGTAGAGCGGCACGGACAGACCGCTGCCCGCAAAGTTGTGGTTGTTCCGCTGCGGCACCGCCAGCAGCCAGTAGAAGACCAGCGGAAACCCCAGCGAGAAGAGGAAGAAGCGCCGGTTGCGGAACGTGCGCCGTAGCTCGTAGCGGGTGTACACGGTTCCGCTCATCGCGCCAGCCGCCCGGACTCTTCGACGTCTGGCTCGCCCGTCAGCTCGAGGAACGCCTCCTCGAGGCTTCCCCCGGTGATCTCGATGTCTCGCGCGAGCACGTGGTTCTCCAGCAGCGCCCGGATGGCCTGATCGGAGTCCGTGCAGCTTAGGATCACGGCGTCGCCGTGCCGGTCGGCTGAGGCGACGCCGGGCAACGCAGCGAGCCTTGCCGGATCGACATCCGGAAGCGTCGCGCGGATCGTCCGCCTGCCGACGCGCGCCTTGATCTCGGTCGTCGGGCCGTCAGCGACGATCCGCCCGTGGGCCATCAGGATCGCGCGGTCGGCGTTTGCGTCGGCCTCCTCGAGGTAGTGGGTCGCGAACAGGACCGTCTTGCCTCGGGCCGCGAACTCGCGCATGGTGACCCAGAACTCCCGGCGGCCCTCGACGTCCATCGCGACTGTCGGCTCGTCGAGCACCAGCAGTTCGGGGTTGCTAACCAGCGCGATCGCGAAACGGACGCGCTGGGTCTGTCCGCCGGAGAGCTTCTGCGTTCTCTGCCCGGCGGTGTCTTTCAGCCCGGTGAGCTTGAGCGCCTCGTCGACGTCCATCGGATCCGGATATAGCGACGACATCATCGCGATGATCTCGCGCACCGTGAGGTCGCGGATCAGCTCGCCCGTCTGCAGCATCGCGCCGACAAGACCGTCGTCGACGGCGTCACGCGGCGCGCGGCCGAAGACCGAGACCGAGCCGCCGTCAGGCTTAGCGAGCCCGAGCAGCATGTCGATCGTGGTCGACTTGCCGGCGCCGTTCGGGCCGAGCAGTGCGGCGGTCTCACCGGCGGCGATCGAGACGTCGATCCCTCGCACCGCGTTGATCGGCCCGTGGGGGCCGCGGAAGGTCTTGGCCAGCCCCTCCATCCGGATCCCGCCATCGGTCCGGGCTGAGGCGACGGTGCTCATCGAACCCGGTACCCCCTATCGACGCGCCAGGTCAGCTTCGATGTGCTGAGCATCCCCCCTCGAACAATACGCAGTCGTCACATAGTCGACGATGACCTTGCTGCATCCAGCCCATCGAGCGTTCGATGGAGGTTGGCTCCTTTGGCCTGCGACCAGCTGCGGCCGCAGTCGCCGCCCAACTGATGCCGCTGGCGGGTGGGCGAGGCGGAGGGGTGCGAAGCGGTTGCGAGACGAGTGCGATCGTTTGGGCGCTGTCCCGGTGCGCGAGTTATCGTGCCCGGTCCACGACTTCGACTGGGAGGAGCTTCTGATGGCCAAGCCGTTCGCTTGGTGCTTTCTTGCTGAGGCGATTCGTGGGTCGCTTATCGCTCCAGTGCCTCCTTGAGAGCGACGAGCCGCTCTCGCCAGTAGGCCTTCATCCGGTCGGCCTCGCCGGCGTCGGGAAGGCGGCGGTGCTCGAGCGCGACCGTGCTCTTGTCCTCTCCCTTGGCGAGAAAAGTGACATTCACCCGTGTGCCGCCGTCCCCCCAGTCGAAGCGGGCCGACTTGGGCCTGGTGGTCGTTCGCGGCGAGAGCTCGGCGTCAGGCAGCCACCGCCGGCGCAGCGGCTTCTTGACGAACGCGTCGTAGAGCCGCTCAACCGGGACCGCGACGGTTCTCGACGCGGTGATCGCGAACCCGTCCTCCTTCTCGCCTATGGCTCGCAACCCGCGGGTGAGCTCGTAGCTTGCGGTGATCGCCTGGGCGTCCCAAGCGAGCGGCTCGATGCTCAGCTGCGCCGCTACCCAGCGGGCGATCTCGCGGTGCGGCCTGTTCGCGGCGTCCCACTCGTCGAGCATTGCGAACCACTCCTCCCAGCCGTGCCCGGTCCGCTGGCGGATCTTCTCATCGGAGGTCGCCAGCCTGAGCTCGGTGGCGCCCTCCGACTTTTCGGCGTGAAGCAGCACCCTCCGCGCGGTCGTGTAGCTCTCGCCCGTCTTCGCCATCCGCGTGCGGACCAGGCGCTTGAACGATCTGTGCTCGGTCATTCTCATTGCTCCTCTCTTACAGACGTGGCCCCGGGACTCACGCTCACGGCGCCTCGCCGGAAAGGGCAACGACTGACCGGGCGTCCCGAGGGCACGAGCCCCCTTTGCCCCCGCTAGCGCCGGCGGCGTGAGCGCCGGAATCGAGGGTTGGGCGCGGGACGGCGCCTGCTGACACTATTTCTACCGGCTAAGACGCCCTCCCGCCAGAGAAATCATCGCTCTGGCAAGGCGACTCGCGACCCACCGCGAGCGTGATCGTCAGTACTGACGCGCATTCCGTACTTCGTAACGATGCGTGGAGCCGGCCGTGGCCGTATGGTCGGAGGCGACCAAGGAGGTTGTTCTATGCCACAGACCACGGACCGTCACGCGCAGCGTCGCGCGCTTCCTGTGGTCGTGCGCGATCGCCGTGGCAGCGGGATGCGCCGGATGCTCGGCGCCGTCTCCGCGGACGCGAGGATGCTCCGCGCCATGTCGGTCGACGTCGCCCACGCCGCCGACCCGCGCCACCTCGCGCGCAGACCGCCGGCCGCGGACCCGTTCGAGCTGCGTGACCCCGAGTACATCGCGCGCACGCTCCCCGCACTGCGCGTCATGGCGGACGTCTGGTTCCGCGCCGATGTGCGCGGGCTGGAGAACATCCCGCCGCGCGGGCCGGTACTGCTCGTCGGCAACCACTCGGGCGGCACGCTCATCGCCGACACGTTCATCTTCACGCAGGCGTTCTACGACCACTTCGGTCCCGAGCGCGAGTTCTTCCAGCTTGCGCACGATCTCGTGTTCAAGGCGCCTGGCATCCGGGCCATGCTCACGCCGTACGGGACGGTGCCGGCCTCGCCGGAGAACATGCGGCGCGCGCTCGCGCGCGACGCCGCGCTGCTGGTCTATCCCGGCGGCGACCATGAGACCTACCGGGCTAGTTGGCACTCCGCCGAGATCGACTTCGCCCATCGGACCGGCTTCGTACGGCTCGCGTTGAAGCACGGTGTGCGAATCGTCCCGGTCGTTTCGATCGGTGGCCAGGAGACGGCGCTGTTCCTCGGCCAGGGCGAGCACATCGCGCGACTGCTGCACCTCCATCGGCTGCTGCGGATCGATGTCGCGCCGGTCCAGATTGCGCCGCCGTGGGGTGTGACGGTGCTCGACCTCCCGGGACGCCTTCCGCTGCCTGCGAAGATCTCGATCGAGGTGCTCCCGCCGATTGACCTCCGTGAGGAACTCGGCGGCGCCTGCGGCGATCCCGACGAGGGCTACGAGCTCGTTACGGGGCGGATGCAAGACGCGCTGCGCGAGCTCGACGACGCGCGCGCACTGCCACTGATCGGCTGAGTGGCCGCTCGTCGCAGCCTGATGAGCACGGTCACCCGGAGAGCGCTCACGGCGTGGCTAACCGATCACGGCTTTGCCGAACTCGGCGGCAAGGCTACGAGCCATCGGCGTTTTCGCCATGAATCCGGTGTCGTTGTCACGGTTCCTGGTCACGGCAAACAGAACCTCAGCCAGAAGCACGTCGGCATGATCATGCGCCAGCTTGAGGCGGCGGGGTTTGACCGCGACTCCGTGCGCCGTGATCTCAACGCGCGATAACGAGTGCGCGCGCGAGCCGGACGACGGCGGCTGGTGGATTCGTTCACGACTGCGTTAGCCCCGCGAGCGGCGGGGCCGAACCTACGCGGCCGGCTCGTTCCGGGTGTACCGCTGCGCGTTGTCGTCTGCGCACTCGGCTTTTCCGATCACGAGGCCGCGACCGGCGAGCTCGGCGACCGTCCGGAAGAACCTCGGCGCGCCGGTGGCGACGATCAGACGCTCGGCGAGCCGCGGGGCGAGCTCCTGGATCGCGAGCAGCGGCCGCATCGGCCAGCCGGTCATGAGCATGTCTGGCCGGTCGCCGGTGATCGCTTGCACGACCGCCTCCGCGACCCGGTCGGGATCGACTGCCCGCAGCGCGACCGGGGCGTTGACCCCGAACTCGCGCTGGATGTCCGCGTACATCCCATCGTTGGCGATCAAACCTGGGCAGATCACGCTCGCGCTCACGGGCGTGCCCGCGAGCTCGGCTCGCAGCGACCGTGTGCAGCCGACCAGCCCGGCCTTGGTCGTGGCGTACGGGACGTTGAAGGCGTTGCCGCCGCGGCCCGCGAGCGAGGAGATCATCACGACGTGTCCGCGGCCCCGCGCGAGCATTCCCGGCAACGCGTGCCGGGCGAGCAGCATCGGGGCCAGCAGGTTGACCTCGGCGACCTCGAGCAGCTCCGCGTCGCTGAACGCCGTGTACGCGCCGGGCGGCTCGAGCCCGGCGTTGCTGATCAGCAGGTCAAGGGGTCCGACGATCGCTTCCGCGCGCGCGACGAGCCCCGCCGTCTGTTCGCGATCGGAGAGGTCCGCGATCACCGGCTCGGCAACCATGCCGTTGCGGCGCAGGTCGCGGCACAGCCGCTCGAGCGGCTCGATCCGGCGGCCGGAAGCGGCGATCCGGACCCCCCGCGTGGCGAGCGCCCGCGCGATGTGCCCGCCGAGCCCGCCGGCGGCGCCGGTCAGCAATGCGTTCGCTCCGTGAAGATCGTCCACACGCCGACGGTAGCTGAACGCAGGGCCGCGCGCGCCCGCACTCGCCGCTGATCTCGATCGGTAGTTCGCGGTAGCGAGTGTGCGGGGTTACACGTTGGCGGCGGCACGACGGTCCGCCGTAGTGTCTCGGTATGCAGCAGATCGACGAACGGTTGAGTCCGCTGGACGCCACCTTCCTCGAGCTCGAACAGCACGAAGACGGCGCGACGATGCACATCGGTGGCGCGTTGATCTTCGAGCCGCTGCCGGAGACTGGTGGCCCCCCGTCGCTCGACGCGCTGCTGGAGCTGCTCGATGAGCGCCTCGGCCGGCTTCCCCGCTTCCGCATGCGGCTATCGGAGGAGCGTGTGCACGGCCTGCAGCGGCCGGCCTGGGTCGCCGACCCGGCCTTCGACATGCGCGCGCACGTCCGCCGCGCGGCGCTCCCGGCCCCCGGCGGCGACGCGGAGCTTGACGACTGGCTGGGCGACTTCTGGTCGCACCGCCTGGACCGCTCGCGGCCGCTGTGGGAGATGACGCTCGTCGGCGGGCTGCAGGACGGGCGCTGGATGCTCGCGACCAAGACCCACCACGCAATGGTCGACGGCGTCGGCTCAGTCGACCTCGGCCACATCCTGCTCGACGCCGAGCCGCACCCGGCCCCGCGCGAAGCGTCCGGGGATCCGGGCTCGGACGGCGCCGAGGACCGCCGCTCGCGCCTGCCCGGCTGGCTGCCGTCGGCGCTGTCTGCCGCCCACGACCTGCTCGACGCGACCGCAGGCACCGCGCTGCACCCGGGCCGGCTGCTGAAAGCCGGACGGGCCACGGCCGCGATGGGCGAGGTGCTGTGGAAGGACGAGGTGCAGGGCGCCCGTCCCTCGACGATGAACGTGCCGATCGGGTCGACCAGGCGGTTCGTGTCGGTGCCGTTCGAGCTGTCCGAGGTCAAGCAGGTCAAGCAGGCCCTCGGCGGAACCGTCAACGATGTGGTGCTCGCGATCTGCGCCGGGGCGCTGCGAACGCTGCTCGAACGCCGCGGCGAGCAGCTCGACCGGCCACTGCGGGCGATGGTGCCCGTCAACCTCCGCGGCGAGGACCACGAGAGCCTGGGCAACAAGGTGAGCTCGCTGTTCGCCGAGCTGCCGATCGACGAGTCCGATCGCCGCCGCCGCTACGATGCGACCCGGGCCGCCGCCGGCGAGCTCAAATCCGGGAGCGCCGCGCTCGGAGCTTCGACGATCATCAGCGTCAGCGGCGTCCTGCCGCCCGTGGTCCACGGCTCGATGGCCGAGATGCTGTACTCGACGAGGCTCTGCAACCTCACGATCACGAACGTTCCGGGGCCGCAGATCCAGCTTTACGCGCTCGGCTCGCGGCTGCGCAGGATCGTGCCGCTGGTGCCGCTTTTCAAGGACCACGCGATCGGAATGGCGATCATCTCCTACGACGGTGAGCTCGTGTTCGGCGTCAACGTCGACCGGGCGGCCAATCCCGACCTCGACGTGCTCGAGCGCGGCCTGCGCGACGAGTTCGCAGCGCTGCTCGCGCTCGCGCTCGCCTGAGCCGGCCGCCCATCGATCCGGCTCGGCCGTCACGCGCGGTCCGAGCCAGATTGGCGAGGGGAGGACAGCCGTTGGGGCGGAAGCGTGGGTTTTGCTTTCCTGACCCGCGGCTTTGTGTGTGGCCGCGGGCCCCTACCGTTCTGCTCGCTCTCTGTTTTCAAACACGAGGCGATAGTGGTCGAGCAGCTCGCGCTCGAAGCAGACCTGGTTGGCGCTCACACCGGGGGTGAACGCGAGGCGGAAGTCGGCGCTGGTGAGCCAGCGCGGCAGTAGCCGGAGCTTGAGCAGCGTCTTTCTAAAGCTCGGCGCCCGGATCCGCGAGTTCCACCGGTCGATCGTTTCGATGTAGTCAAGGCGGCCGCTGCCGCTCGAGACCAGCAGGAAGTGGGGCTCAGCGCACCCGACGACCTGCTCCTGACCGAACGGCAGCCAGGAGCCTGGGAACTGGCGCCCCAGCAGCGCGATGTACCACTCGTCCGAGTCCCGCGGCGGGACCGCTCGTAGCGCCTCCAGGTCGATCCGCGAGGCCGGGATCATGTTGCGGCCGAAGACCATTGTCTGCAGATAGAAGCGGCCACCCGGCGGCAGCACGCTCGAGACGCGGGCGAACAGGTCGCGGTAGATCTCCTCTTGACGTCCCGCCTGATAGTCGTCCGGGGAGCAGAAATGCTCAAACGCGCCGAGGCTCGCCACAGCGTCAAACGTGCCGAAGCGTTCCCGGTCGATCTTACGCGCGTCCTCGAGGTAGACCTCGAGCCCGTGCTGGCGGCAGGCCGTCAGTTGCGCCGAGGAGAGCGTCACCCCCACCGCAGCCCCACCGCGCGCCCGGGCATAGGCGAGCAACGGACCCCAGCCGCAACCTAGGTCGAGCAGGCGCCGCCCCGGCCCGATTCCGACCTGTTCGGCCACATAATCGTGCTTGCGCCGCTGCGCCTGCTCGAGGCCGAGCGAGAAGTCCCCGTCGAACATCGCGCCGCTGAAATCGGGCAGCTCACCGAGGCTGAGCCGGATAATTCGATCGGTCAGCGAGTACGTGAACTCGACGTGCCTGCGGTCCGCCATCCTCCCCCAACATACGACCCGCGGTCGCCGGCACGCCGGGAGCGCCCGGGTTCGCGTTGGCGTGGGGGCTCGGGTGCTCTTGTGCGTTTGTTCGGCTGGCGTTGGTGTGGGTTGTGGATGGCCTGTTGTGTTATGGAGCGCCGGGATAAACCGGCATGAGGAAGGAGATGCGAGTTCTCTACATCGAGGGAGTAGCGATCCACGGTGGCCCCGAGTCATGCGTTGGCGTCCGCGAGGGTGTTGGCGAAGCGTTGAC
>Ga0116216_10001757_pt1 | contig 14730 bp, 9 predicted proteins | sample Sb_taG_11_FD_89696 | JGI IMG/M metagenome (GOLD analysis project Ga0116216, IMG submission 89696) | Peat soil microbial communities from Weissenstadt, Germany - Sb_50d_3_AS metaG | ecosystem: Environmental > Terrestrial > Soil > Wetlands > Peat | place: Germany: Weissenstadt | collected 2010-09-21
GCGTCGTCACCGAACTGATTGGCTGGCTGGTGCATCATCCGGACGTGTGGGAGACCCACGCCGTGATGTTTTCCGTCAATCTCACCATGACCGCGCTGCACGACGAGCACTTCATAAAATTCGTGGATCTGTGTTTGGCGAAATCATCCCTGCCGAAGGCGATGATCGGCTTCGAGCTTGACGTGCTCACGGCGGTGAAGCTCGCGGGACGGGTTGCCGAAGTTGCCGCCGCGCTGCATGGCCTCGGTTGCCCGTTGGTGCTCGATGATTTCGCGATGCGCACCGAGTGCTTCGATCTGCTGCGCTTGCCCGGGGTTCGTTATATCAAGATTGCGCCGCAAATCACCGAGAATATGCGCACCGACAAGCTATCGCAGGCGGCCGTTACCGCGGTCGTTCAAATGGCGCGTGTGCTGGGCATGTACACCGTGGCGAAGCGCACCGACACCCAAGCGGAACAGGAGTGGCTCACGGCACTCGGAGTGGACTTCATTCAATCGAATGCCATGTCGCCGCCGGCCGCCATCGACTCGCTGTCCAAAGGGCAAAAGACCAAGCACTAGTCGCTGCGCGAGGCCGTGCTCGGCATGCCTGCCCAGCCTCCGCCGAGCGCCTTGATCAAGTACACGGTTGTGAGAAATTGCTGGCCGTGAATCTGCACCGCTTGGCGCTGATTGGCGAGCAGCGTTTGCTCGGCCGTGATCACATCCAGGTAAGTGTCCACCCCGCCCTTGTAGCGATCGCTCGCGATGTCAAAGGCGCGCTGCGCGCTGTGCACGCTGGCATCGGCTTGGGTCGCCGCCCTATCGAGCGAACTCAGCCCGGTAATGCCGTTTTCGACTTCCTCCATCGCAGTGAGCACAGTCTGCCGATACGCCGCCACGGCCGCCGTGTAATCGGCGCTCGCGATGCGCACGTTGGCGCGGGTTTTCCCGGCATCGAACAGCGTCTCGGTGGCCGATACGCCGAACGACCAGAGCCGGCTAGGCGCGTCGAACAAAGTCGCCAGCGTATTGCTTTCCCAACCGACGCCGGGCACGAAGGGCCGCAAATCGACCGCCGGATAATATGCCGCGCGTGCAACCCCGATTCGCGCGTTGGCCGCCGCCATGGCCCGCTCCGCCGCCGCCACATCAGGACGGCGCTGCAATAAGTCCGCGGGCATGCCGACCGGCAGCACGGGTATCTCCGGAGAAAGCAGAAGGGGCGCAAGATGAAAGCTCGGCGCGGGGGTGCCGACGAGCGTCGCAATCGCGTGTTCATTCTGCGCCCGTTGAACCTGCAACAATTCCAGCTGCGCTCCGCTCGAGTCGAGCAGCGCCTGCTGTTGTGCCAAATCCAGGCCCGTGGCGAAGCCCAGCTCGTGCCGCGAGTTCACGAAGCTCAAAGCCCCGCGCTGCAATTCCAAATCGCGGTTGAGCACGTCGATCTCGGCGTCGAGTTCCCGCAAAGTGAAATAATCGCTAGCCAGTTGCGCGATCAGCAGCAAGCGCGTGTTCTGGTAATCAGCCGCCGCCTGTTCGGCGGAAGCGCGCGCACCCTCGACCTCGCGCCGCACGCGGCCGAACAAATCGAACTCGTAATTGACCGTGGGGCCGACTATGAAGTCATTTTGCACGGTCGAGGTGTTGGGCAGGGCATACTCCGACAGCGGCCGATTGGCCGAACTCTTGGCCCGGGCGGCCGCCGCGGACAGATCCACCGTGGGGTAAAAATCCGACTCGGCCACTTTCACCTCATCTCGCGCCTGAGCGAGCCGTGCGGCCGCCACTTGGAGATTCTGGTTGCTCTGCAACGCGAGTTCGATGAGCCGATCGAGATCGGCGTCATGAAACACTTTCCACCAATCGCCCTTGAGCGCCGCATCGCTGGGTACCGCCTCATGCCACGGCGGCTCCGGCTGCCATGCCGGCGGCACCTCCGCCGGCGGCCGACGATAATCTGGCCCCGCCGCGCAGCCGGCCAGCAACGCCGCGGCGAAGCAGCAGCATTCGAGGCAGCTTCGCAGGCTTGCGTTCACGGCCGTCGGTTCCCGCCCAGCAGCGGCGAACCGCCATCGGCGAGCGTGACGACGTCGCCGTCCGCGATCGAATCAGTCGGATTTAAAATGATCCGGTCGCGCTCGGACACACCGCTCAGTATCGCAATCGAATTGCCGAAATCGGTGCCGAGCTTGACCGCCGCCAAGCGCACTCGGCCGCCGCCGTCGACCAGCGCAACGCGCGGGCCGTCGGGCCTGAACAGCAGCACGTTGCTCGGCACCTCCAGGGCCGAGGTCCCGGTCTGAATCGGCAGCGACACCTGCACATACGAACCCGCGATCAACTCGTCTTTGGGATTCGGCACGCGAATCTCCACTTGCATGGTGCGCGTCGTGGTGTCGATGGCGCGGGCCATGTTCGCAATAGTTCCGCGAAATTCCTCGCCGGCGCGCTCGGCCAGTGTCACCGTAACGGCGTCGCCCAACTTGACTTGGTGGGCATACGCCTGGGGTACGTATACGTAAAGGCGCAGCGGATCGACTTGCGCCACGGAAAAGAGGGCCTTGCCTGCGCCGCCGTTGCCGGCGTCGACCAGGTCGCCGACGTCCACATCGCGCCGCGTCACTACCCCGTCGAAGGGGGCGACCACCTTGTTGAACCCCTGCAAACTGCGCAGCCGCGCCACGTTCGCTTCCGCCGCCGCAAGATTGGCCTGCGCCTGGCTGTATGCGCTCACGCGTTCGTCCAGATCCTGCTGCGTAACGGCGTCCTTCTCGCGCAAACTCTGCCAGCGTTCGGCGGTACTCTTCGCCAACGCGGCGCTCGAGGCGGCTTGCGCGCGCGCCGCCTCCGCCTGGTAGAGCTCCTGGTCGATTTCAGGAGCAGCGATTTCCGCCAACAGTTCGCCTTTTTTGACCGGCGCGCCGATATCTTTGAGCCAGCGCACGATATAGCCGCTGCTGCGCGCATACACCGTGGCCTCGATAAAGCCTTGCAACGTGCCGGGCAGCGTGACCGCCGTAGCGTCGCCGCCGGGCTTCGGTTGAATCGTCTGGACATATTGCTTGGCATGCAGCGCGGTCGCGTCCGCCAACGCGTGGGCGTGAACCACGCGCAACACCAGCACCACGCCGCCGCCGACGATGAGCGCGGCAACGATTGCACCGGCGGTCAATTTGGCGCGACTTAACACCCTGGAAGATTCTTCGGTCATGTCAAGGATTCCCTTCGGAGATTTCCGGCGCCGAGGAGCGCAACTGTTTGCGCCGCTCGAGCCGCCGGTGCACGCCCGCAAACACCACCGGCACGAGAAATAGGCTCGAAACCGTCGCGAACAACAGCCCCCCTATCACCGCCCGACCCAACGGCGCGTTCTGCTCCGCGCCTTCGCCCAAACCAAGCGCCATCGGAATCATCCCGATTATCATCGCAAGCGCGGTCATCAGCACCGGTCGGATGCGTGTCGTTCCGGCATCGAGGGCCGCCTCGATCGGATCCAGCCCGTCATTTATTCGCTGACGCGCGAACGAGACGATCAATATGCTGTTTGCGGTGGCGACGCCCATGGTCATGATGGCGCCGGTCAGGGCCGGCACGCTCAAGTGCGTCGCCGTCAGCAGCAGCATCCAGCAAATTCCCGCCATCGCGGCGGGCAGAGCGCTGATGATGATGAACGCATCCATCCACGACTGAAAATTGACCACGATCAACAAGTACACCATCACGACCGCCAGCGCCAGGCCAACCCCCAGCTGGACGAAGGATGAGCCCATCGTTTGCACCTGACCCAACATCGCGATCTGAGCGCCGCGCGGCAATTGTGGGCGCATTTGGTCGACCAACTTCCGGATCTCGCCGGCGACGCTGCCCGTGTCGCGACCTTGCACGCTGATGTAAATGTCGGTTGCCGGCAGCAAGTTGTAGCGGGAGGCCACCGCGATCTGCGCCGCGGGGCGCAAGGTGACCAGATTACCGAGCAGCTGCGGGGTTTGCGCGTTCGAGGCCCCCGTGGCCGGAGAGATCGGCGTACGCAGCAGGGCGTCCAAGCTGTCGATCGTGTATTGGGGCGACTGCACGACCAGAGTGTAGACAACCCCGTTGCTCGGGTTGAGCCAAAAAGCGGGCGAGGTTTGCGACGTACCCGCGGTCGAAACCAGCAGGTCCTGAGCCAGATCGTTGGCGCTCAAACCCAGTTGCTGCAATTGCGTTCTATCCATGATCAGCGACATCGTGGGCAGATCCAAGCGTTGGTGAATATGGGTATCGACCGCGCCGCGCACCTCCCGGATCTGCTTCATGAGCTTGGCGGCGAGTGAAAAATTGCCGCGCAAATCGTTGCCGGTGATCTGCACATCGATGGCGGCGGGCAATCCGAAGTTCAGGATCTGCGTCATCATATCGGCGGGATGAAAGAAGAACTCCACGCCGGGAAACAGCCGCGGCAGATCGCGGCGCATCTGCTCGACATAGTGCTCCGTGGGCCGATGGCCCTTATTGAGCGACACCTGAATTTCCCCATCGAGCGAGCCGATGGTTCCGGAATTGCTGTAAGACAGATTGATGCCGCTGATCGGCAACCCCAGATTGTCGAGCACCGTGCCCAGATCGCGCGCCGGCACGATGGCGCGAACTGCGGCTTCCACCTGGTCAGCGACTCGCGCCGTCTGCTCGATGCGGGTGCCGGTCGGCAGGCGCATGTGCAAGCGAATTTGGCCGCCGTCGACCGACGGAAAGAAATCCCGGCCGAGAACGAAAACCAAACCGATGGATAGCAGGCAAAAGCCCATGAAACATCCCGCAAAAAATCGGCGCCGGCCGAGCACCGCTGCCAGAATGATGCGGTATCCCCCGCGAATCTTCTCGAAGCGCGCGTCGAAGGCGCGGTACACCCTCTGTAACAGTTGCGCCGGTCCGCCGGTTCGCGCCGGCGCGAGGTCCATCATCAGCATGACCAGTGTCGGCACCAGCGTGCGCGACAGTACGTAGGATGCCAACATGGCGAATACCACGGCCTCGGCGAGCGGCGCGAACAAGTAACGGGCCACCCCCGACAGAAAGAACATCGGCACGAACACGATGCAAATGCACAGGGTGGAGACCAGCGCCGGAACAGCGATTTCGCCGGCGCCCTCCAAAATCGCCTTGTGCAAATCCGAGCCCAAGTGCATGTGGCGCTCGATGTTTTCGATGGTCACCGTCGCGTCGTCGACCAGGATGCCGACGGCGAGCGCGAGGCCTCCCAGGGTCATGATGTTGAGCGTCTCGCCAATGGCCGAGAGGGCAATGATCGAGCACAGGATCGACAGCGGAATCGACACGGCGATGATGCAGGTGCTGCGCCAATTGCCGAGGAACAACAGAATCAGCGCCGCCGTGAGCGCCGCGGCGATCAGCGCCTCGCGCACCACGCCGCTGATGGCGGCACGCACGAAACTCGATTGATCGAATAACGGCGTGATTTTCAGATCCGGCGGCAAGCTCTGCTTCAAGATCGGCAATTGCGCCAGCAGGGTGCTGACGATGTCCAGGGTCGAAGTGCCGCCGTTCTTGATGATGGACACTAACACGCCGCGTTCGCCGTTTTGCCGAACGATGTTGGTCTGAGGCAAGAACCCGTCGCGCATATGGGCGACTTCGGCTATATAGGCCGTCGCGCCGTGGCGTGTCACCACCGGAATGCGATTGAGGCCCTCCAGGGTATCCGGCGACGCATTGGTCCCGAGCACGTATTCGATGCCGCCGATCTTGGCGGTTCCCGACGGCAGGATCAGATTCTGCGTATTAACCGCGCTGATGACATCGTTCGGAGTCAATCCCTTCGCCAGCAGCGCCGCCGTGTCGAGATCCACCGATATGACGCGCTGCTTGCCGCCGAACGGCCACGGTATGGCTACGCCCGGAATGGTCACCAGGCGCGGGCGCAGGAAATTCACCGCCGTGTCGAACACCGCCTGCTCCGACATCGTCGCGCTCGAAAGACCGAGCTGGATCACCGGAATGGCAGATGCCGTGTACTTGATGACCAGCGGCGGGAGGGTTCCCGGCGGCATTTGGCGCAATTGCGTCTGTTCAATCGCCACGACTTGCGCGATGGCGGTCGGAATGTTGGCGTTCGGCTGAAAGAACACCTTGATGACCGAGATACCCGACAGCGACTGGGATTCGATGTGCTCGATATCGTTGACGGTGGTGGTCAGGCTGCGCTCGTTGACCGCCGTGATGCGCAGGCCCATCTCCTGAGCGGATAGGCCGGTATAGTTCCAGACGATGCTGATCACCGGAATGTCGACATCCGGGAAGATGTCGGTCGACATCTTGAGCAGCACGAGAGGGGTTGCGAGCAGGATCAGCAGCGCCATGACCAAGAAGGTGTAGGGCCGCCGCAACGCAACTTGTACGATCCACATTACCTACACAACCTCTCGTCTGCCTCGCGGTCGCACCGATTCGATGTCACCGCGCAATCGACAGCAACATCGGCTAGCCATCGCTTTGCTGAGCGATGTCAGTGAACAAACGAGGTGTGGTGCGACCGTGCCGAAGGTGTCGAACGCCCGCGATATTACTCTTTCCGGCGCTCGAATGCGCGTCCGCATAGCGGCTCGGATGCACCGTGAAACGCGAGCAAGCGCCGCCCGGAGCGCTTAAGATTGCGTCATGTGTGACGCGCAGCACTTGCAAATCAATGCCTTCGAGGCAAAGAATAGGCGTCTGCAACGAGACACCGGGACCGAGCTAAGTGTTTTTGTTAGTCCCATGAGGTTCGGTTCCGGTTCCCGTTAGCCTCCATGACGCTCACCGCATTGATCGCCGTCTTCGGGCTCGCCGGCATCCTGTGTTTCATCGCGGCCGTACGCCGCTTGCGCCGCCGGCGCCTCCTGAGTGGAGCCGTGAGCGGCATCGGCGCGATTGCGCTATTTCTGCTTGCGGCTTGCGCCCTGTTGGTAGCGGCGGATGTGCGCACCTATCGGCGATTGAGTGCGGAGCAGCCGGCCGGCGAAATCGAGTTCTCGAGCATCGGTGCGCACCAATTCAATGGAACCCTCACCTACCCCGCCGGCGTGCGGGCGGCTTTTTCCCTGCGCGGAGACCAATGGCAGGTGGATGCGCGGATTCTAAAATGGCGGGCATTCGCCAATCTGATGGGGTTCGACGCCGGCTACCGCCTCGAAAGAATCAGCGGCCGATATTCCCGCATCGAGGATGAACGCGACCTGCCGCGCACGGTGTATCCCTTGAATCCCCCGAATCGATTGGATCTGTGGGAATTGGTACACCGCTACCATTCGTGGCTGCCGTGGTTCGACGCCATTTACGGCAGCGCGGTCTACCTGCCCATGGCGGACGCGGCCTCGTATGAGATCAAAGTGTCCCAGAGCGGTCTCATCGCAAGGCCGCTCAATCAGGCCGCCCGGGACGCGGTCGGCAATTGGCGCTAAGCGGGCCGTCGCATGCACCGCCATGTCCGTATCGCATTGATTGGTGTGGTCTCGCTCATCGTGCTCACCGCCGGTGCGGTCGCGTGGCTCAAGCTTCACGAAAGCGAACTCGTGTTTGCTTCAGAGCGCAGCCGATTGTACTTGACCAAAGACCTCCCCGCCGATGCCGAGCGGGTCTCGGTCCCGGTGGCCGCTGGAGCCGAGCTCGCGGGTCTCGTATTCCACCCCGGTGCGGCCAACGATACGGGATATTGGGTACTGCAACTGCACGGCAATGCCGATTCGGCTTTTTCACCTTGGCAGCTGCGGCATTGCCAGGCACTTCGCCGCGTGGGCTTCGGCGTGATGGACATCGACTATCGCGGCTTCGGCATGACCCCGGGGATTGCATCCGAAGCCGGCATGTACGAGGACTCCGAAGCGGCCTACAAGGCGCTGGTGCGGCGGGGCGTACCGCCGAGCCGAATCATCTTGTTGGGCCACTCGCTCGGCTCCGGACCCGCGGTTTTGTTGGCCACCCGTCACCAGGCCGCGGCCCTGGTGCTGTTCGGCGCGTTCACGTCGATCCCCGATGCCGCCGCCGACATGTATCCGTTGCTTCCAGTCCGCTATGCCGCCTCGATACAATTCGACTCCCTGGCGCGAATGAGCGATGTGCACATGCCTGTCATCATCACCCACAGCCGCACCGATACGCTGGTTCCGTATTCGCACGCCCTGCGTTTGTTCGCGGAGGCAAACGAACCCAAACTGCTGATAACAATCGACTCTCCGGCGAACGACGGATACGGCGGCCATGTCGATGCGCTGTTCGAGCATCTGGACGAGCTCAAAATGGCGCTCGCCGGCATGCTGCCCCCTCAAGCACCGGCGCGTGAACTATGAGAATGATGCACAAACTATGGGCAGTCGCGCTCGCGCTATTGTTGATTTCGGCAGGCGCGGGATGGTGGTATACGAAACCGCCCTCGATCAGCGCCCTCAACAAGCGCTCCGCCGCGATGCGTTCGGCCGCGCTGGTCGATGAGAGCAGCTACGCGACGGCGCAGAAGCTGGCGCAGCTGGCGACAACCCCTGAAGAACAGCCGCACGCGCAATCGGCGTTGCGCATCGCCGATCATCAGCTTGACCTCGCCTTCACTTCCGCCCTTCGCGACGTGGAGGCGCATCCCCCGACCTTGAGCCCCGAAGCGCTCAATATCCAGGATCGCCTGAAGAAATCCCAAGCGCTATTGGATACCGATCAGCAGCGCGTGACGCAACTGACGGCCGCGGTCGCGGCGGCTTCGGCGTCCCAAAAAGATATGCTGCAGGACGAATTGGATCTCGCGCAGGCGCAGCTCGATCTGGATAAGGACGAGCTCGAGGAAGCCAACCAGGATCTGCTCGCCGCCGGCGGCAATCCGCAGCAACGCATCGAAATGCTGGTCCATGAGCACGATGCCCAAGCAAAAGCGCGGTCTGCGACGGCGGCCGGGGCCACCCCTGCCGCGACAGGCTCCGGCGCGGAGCACCACGGCTCCTTCCAGGAGCTGCGCGAATGGCTGAAGTTCCGGCAGAAATTACAGCTGCTTGCCGATGCGCAAGACGATGCCCGGCAGAAGGCGCAGTCCTTGAGCGCACAGCGCGTTGCGCTCGCGGACAGCTTGGAGAACACCAAGGGCGGGATCGCCGAACTCGCCCACCACACGAAGAGCGCCAAGGCCGCCGGCACGCCCGCGGGTGCCGCACCCCATGCGCAGCACAGCCACGAAGACGCGGCGGCGTTGCTCAGTCAGACCAAACAAATCACCGCGAATCAAAAAGTACTGACGCTGGTCGATCAACAAGCGGCGGATCAGCGGCAGCTGGCGGGCGTGTACCAGCAGTGGGCCGGCGTCGTATCGATGCAGGAGCACGCGCTGGCGCACCAGCTGCTGCTGGACGCCGTGATCGTGCTGGTGATTCTGCTCGCGCTGCTGTTGCTCGATCGATGGGCGCAGCATCTGCTCGGCATTGCCAAACTCGACCGCCGCCAGGCCGAAACACTGCGTACCATCATAGGGGTGGGCCTGCGAGTGCTGGCGGCAGTGATCATCCTGTTGATTCTCGTCGGCATGCCGAATCAGTTCGGCACGATGATCGGCATCGTCGGCGCCGGGCTCACGGTCGCGCTGAAGGATTTCATCGTGGCGTTCTTCGGCTGGCTGGTGCTGATGGGCCGCAACGGCATACGCCTGGGGGACTGGGTCGAGATCAACGGCGTGGGCGGCGAGGTCACCGAACTCGGCATATTTCACACGGTGCTGCTCGAGACCGGCAATTGGAGCGATGCGGGACATCCGACCGGGCGGCGCGTGACATTCACCAACAGCTTCGCCATCGAAGGCCACTACTTCAATTTTTCGACTTCCGGCCAGTGGCTGTGGGACGAGTTGCACGTGGTGGTGCCCGCAGGTCAGGATCCTTACCCGATCGTCGAGGCCATCTCGAAGCAAGTAGCGGAAGCGACGGCGGAGAACGCGCGTCTGGCGGAACAGGAATGGCGGCGAGCCGTTCCATCGCAGGGCGCCAAAACGTTCTCCGGGACGCCGGGCGTCGACGTAAAGCCGGTCGTTGGCGGCGTGGAGATCGCGGTGCGCTACCTCACGCGCGCCCACGAGCGATTCCAGCTGCGCGCCCGGCTGTACCAGTCCGCGGTAGATCTTTTGGCGCAGAAGACCGCCGCCCGGCCGGCGGCGTAAGCACGAGGCGCGGCCTACAGCGCGCCTTCAGGCATGCGCTTGCTCCACGAGATTGAGCTCGATGCGCAGGTGCTCGCGAATCAAATATTTTTGCACCTTGCCGCTGATCGTAAGCGGAAAACTGTCCAGGAAGCGCACGTAGCGGGGCACCTTGTAATGCGCAATCGCACCGCGGCAGAACTCCCGAATTTCCTCCTCGGTGGCCGTCATACCGTCGCGCAACCGAATACAGGCGCACACGGCCTCACCATACTTCGGGTCGGGCACGCCGACCACGGCGACATCGAATACCGCCGGATGACGATACAGGAATTCCTCGATTTCCCGCGGTGAAATATTCTCGCCGCCGCGGATGATCATGTCCTTCACACGACCGACGATGTTGCAATAGCCCTCCGCGTCGAGGACCGCCAGATCGCCGGTGTGCATCCAGCCGCCTTCGTCAATCGCTTCGCGAGTACGCTCGGGATCACCCCAATAGCCGCGCATAACGCTGTAGCCTCGAGTCAACAGTTCGCCCGGGACGCCGCGCGGCGTGATGCGCCCCTGCGTGTCGATGATCTTCACCTGCACGTGCGGATGCACGCTGCCGACGGTACCGACGCGCCGGTCGAGGGAATCGTCGGGCTGGGTCTGAAAGCTCACCGGACTGGTCTCCGTCATGCCGTAGCCGATCGTCACCTGCGGCATGTGCATCTCGGCAATTACCCGGCGCATCACGGCGATGGGACATGGCGATCCGGCCATCATGCCGGTGCGCAGCGACGACAGATCGAACTCGCGGAACCGCGGATGCTCCAGTTCCGCGATGAACATGGTCGGCACACCGAGAAGCGCCGTGCACCGCTCGCCGGCCGCGGTCTGCAGCACCGCGAGCGGCTCGAAACTTTCGCCGGTGAACACGCTTGTCGCACTGTGCGTCATGGCCGTCAGCACGCCGAGCACCATGCCGAAACAGTGATACAGCGGCACCGGTATGCACACGCGGTCGGCGGCGGTCAGCCGCATATTCTCGCCGGCAAAGAATCCGTTGTTGACGATGTTGAAGTGCGTGAGCGAAGCGCCCTTCGGCAGACCCGTGGTGCCGCTGGTGAACTGGATATTGAAGATCCGGTCCGCGTCCTGGTCGTTCCCGATCGACTGTAGCTCAGCAACGTCGAGATCGTGCCCTGCGACCATGAGATCGTCGAACGATAGCGCCCCGCACAGCGGCTCATTGCCGAGCTGTACGAGTAGACGAAGCTCCGGGAAGGCCGCGCAACGCAGCCGGCCCGGCGCGGCTGAGCGAAGTTCGGGGATCAACGAGTCCAGCATCACGGCGTAGTCGCTGCTCTTGAAATGCCGCGCAAAGACCAGCGCGCGGCAGTCGACGAGCCGCAGCGCGAATTCGAGTTCCGTGCTTCGGTAGGCGGGATTGATGTTGACCAGTATCAGACCGGCGCGCGCCGCACCGAACATCGTGAGCAGCCACTCGGCGCAATTCGGCGCCCAGATACCGACTCGCTCGCCCGGTCTGAGCCCGCACGCCAGCATTCCGCGCGCGACGCGCTCGACCTCGCGGTCGAGTTGCGCGAAAGTCCATCGCACCGATTGGTACGGCACCACGAGTGCGTCGCGGTCCGGGTGCTCATGCGCCGCGGCCTTGAGAACGCCGTCGACGGTGCGATACATCAGCGGCCGGTCAGAGGTACCCGCTACGTAGCTCATTGCCGGCGGCTGTTTGGTCTGTTGCATGATGGTGAACGTATATACCCGCCGCATACGAGCGTCCATTGCCGTGGTCGCCGGCGCGTAGGGTAGAATGCGCCCGCGGTACGGACTTGAGCTGCCGTGACCAAAAAAAGTGCCGGCTTAGCACAGTGGTAGTGCAACGGTTTTGTAACCAGCTGCGCAAGCTCCCCGCCGCTTCACTTGAGTTCCGGCGCCCGCGCAAAAGCTGTTAGACAGGCCTATCCCGCTTCCCGTCAGTGCTGTATAGTTCCTAGCAGTCTGCTGACACCCAGGGTGACTCCTCGGGCGCGGTCGACATACGGCGAAGCCGACGAGTGGTGGAACACTTGCCGGCCTCTAGCCGAGTTCAACAGCACGAAGGAGGTGCGTCGAATGGCTACCCAGAATCTTACCTCAACAGCGATTGAAAGGCTGCGTTACGACCCGCACGGGCCGTCCCGCCAGGTGCTCTGGGACAAGCGGGTGCCCGGCCTGGGCGTGCGCATCATGCCGAGCTCAAAGTGCGTTTTCATTCTGCTGTACCGCACCCTTGGACGTGCGCGCCGCAGCCGGCTGATGCACCTCGGGCGCGTCGCTGATTTCAGAAATGTGACCGAGGCCCGCGAGGTTGCCAGCGAACATCTGCGAAAGCTCCGGCGCGACAAGATCGACCCGCTGACCGAGCGCCGGCGCGACCAGTCCGCGGGCACGATTGCCGAAATGCTTGGTCTGTGGCTCGCTGAGGTTTCCAAGGAATGCGCCGCGCGTACCGTCGCCGATTATTCCGGCTACGTCACGACGTACCTGAATCCGGCGATCGGCAAGTATCGGCCGGAGGAGCTGACCCGTGCCGAGGCGCGCCGGCTTCACGCAAAGCTCACCGCCGAGCGCGGCGCCGTGACTGCGAACCGGGTGATGCAAGCGCTGCGCGCGGCCTACAGCTGGGCGCTCAAGCAGGACTCGGACACGCTGCCGCCTGGGTTTGGGAATCCTATGACCGCGGTCAAATGGAACGCGGAGGCCGCGCGCAGCGAATTTATTCAGCCGGCCGAACTCCCTAAGCTCACGAGCGCCATTCAGACCGAGACCGACCCATGGGCGCGTGCTTACCTCTGGCTGCTTCTGCTCACGGGCGCCCGCGGCGGCGAGCTCCTGAAGCTGCGCTGGTCGGACGTCTCGCTCGAGGCGGGCGAGATGGTACTGCGTGAGACCAAGAACAAAACCGACTTCAAGCTGAAACTGCCTGGCGCCGCGGTCGATCTCTTGCGAAAGATCCCGCGCGTTGCTGGAAACGATCACGTGTTTCCGCCGCAGCGCGGAGAGGGTGATCACATGGGCAAGCCCCGCGCGGCCTGGGCGCGGGTGCTCAAGCGCGCCGGCATATCACGCAACGTCACATTCCACGATCTACGCCGAAGCGCGGGCGTGCTGCTGAGTGCCCGCGGGTTCACAGCCGAGCAAATCGCGAGGCAGCTGAATCACAAATCGAACGTCACGGCGAAGGTCTACGTCAGGATCGCCGACAACATTCAGCAGCGGATGGCCGACGTGCTCGGTAGCGCGGTGACTGGCGTCGAGGATTCCGCCACGAAGGCAACGGAGCTGCCCCCACCCCATCAGCGCGTGAAGCGCCGGAGCACCAACCAGGCAAGGGCCTGACGTGTCGCTCGAGGCCTCGGTCGCTGCCTGGTCGACCGACCTACCGCCGGCCGAAAAGTTGCTGTTGCTCAGCCTGGCCGATCACGCCGACGAGCGCGGCTGCTGCTGGCCGAGTTTCGACCGACTGAGCGATCGCACCGGCTTACATCGTGTCACCGTCATTCGCCTCCTGCGGCTCTTGGAGGGAGCCAAACACATCAGCGTCGAACGGGCGGCGGGCCGCGCCAACCGTTACCTGCTGCACCCGGTCCAAGGTTCCGTCACCAGTAGCGTGGCGCTACCCGTAGCGCGGGGCTACCCGTTGCATGACCCTACCGGTAGCACAGCGTTACCCGTAGCGCAGTGCGACGGGGGAGTAGCACTACGCTACCGGACCAGTTGCATGGCGCTACCCGAATCTTCCAGGAATCTCTCACTAATCGTCCGGAGCACGCGCACGCGTGCGAGGAACACGCCGCCGCGCCCGAGACACCGGACCCGGCAGCGCGCTCAGTCGCCTCACTGCGAGGCCTCGATGAGCTGATGGCGAAGTGGGCTGGGCCACGGCGGGCGAGGCGATCGCGAGCGCCGAAAACCGCGAAATCGGATTCGTTAACTGATGCGCTGCGGGCCGGAAAGCCTACGAATCGAGGCAATCGCGCATCAATCAGATCTGCCCCGTCATTACGGAAGTCAGCACAACATGGTGAAAACGACTAGCGCACGGGCTCGACTCAAGGCGAATAACTCCGCCCTTGTGAAGCTTCAGCAGGACATGCAACGCGAGCTGCTCGGCATTCACCACATTCCTCGCACCTCGACGGCCGGCCTGCCGGTCACCGTGTTAGGGGCAAGGAGGTGCGAGCGCAGTTGCCCGGCTTGCGCGATCGTGCGGCGATTCACCGAGAAGGCTGAGCCACTAGCATCTCGACAGCGCGCGCTGCTCATCGAGGACGCGCGGAACAATTTTCTCAACGATAAGAAGCGCGGTAGCGCGGGAGGAGAGGTCCGACGCAAGAAAGCGGATCGTCGCAGGAAGCTCACCCTGGCCGCGCGCGACAAAGTGCTGGCGCGAAGTCCCGACGTGCAGCCGAGAAAGCTGGTTGGCTTCATCGTGAAGCAGCTAGGCGAGGATGGGACGCCAGCGGATCGCACAACAGTCCGCAGGCATCTCGATTAGATGAAGTGAGCATACCTTAAGGTACGCAACCACCTAAAACGCTCGGCGTGAGAAGTTAC
>Ga0116216_10001758_pt1 | contig 14729 bp, 21 predicted proteins | sample Sb_taG_11_FD_89696 | JGI IMG/M metagenome (GOLD analysis project Ga0116216, IMG submission 89696) | Peat soil microbial communities from Weissenstadt, Germany - Sb_50d_3_AS metaG | ecosystem: Environmental > Terrestrial > Soil > Wetlands > Peat | place: Germany: Weissenstadt | collected 2010-09-21
CCAGCGGGGATTCTCCGGTGGACCGCGCCGTGCGCAAAATGCGCCAAGAGCTGGCCGCGGGCCTGCGCAGCGGGTAGGACCGGCGGCCGCGATGTTCTGGGGGGATCACGCCTGGGGCGTCGGACCGCTAGATGTGTGCCCGCGCAAGGCGGCTGTGGATGAGGCGCTCGTCGATGCACCCCTGGGGCCGTGAGGTGGCCCGAGCGATCTGGCCGGCACGAGCTGGAGACCTCAGGCCAGCCAGCCCGACACGCCCCGGCGGCAATCCCGCCGAGCGAGGAGGAACTGCTCCGTGAGTTGTGGTTGATCAGCCACTTTGGATGGATAGCGGACGCAACCATCTGTCGCGCCCTGATCATCTCCGGCGCCCAAGAGATCCTCGACGGCGGCTTGGGAGACCGTCTGCGGCAACTGGTGAACCGCGGGTGGGTCGAGCGGCGCCACACCGACGGCGGAACGGACGAGCCCGAGTGGCGTCTGACCGACAGCGGTCGAGACGTCTTAGCGCATCGAGCTTGAAGTGCCGCCAGCTGCTCGCGTCGATTCCTACCCGGTGAGATCAAGCCGTCCGACACGCTGAAACGCGCGTGATCTGAGAACGTGCAGCGCCTGGCCAGCGGGCGCGATAGCGGGCATTCGGTCGCTGATCAGACCGATCTGGCACGACCGCGCGGCGGCTTCGCACCGCTGGTGGTCGGTTCGTTCAGAGAGCGGACCTGGAGGAGATTCTGTGGGCCTTAGATGATCGAATGCCTACGCTGTGGCTGTGTCCGACGTACGCGAGCGCTGGCGGTCTGGGTGGCTGGAGGCGACGGTGTATGACTCGGTGGTGGAGCACGACCAACTCAACCGGCCGGCCATCCGGCCCGACCACCGTCCACGACTCGACCCCACTCGACGGCATCCGCACCCGCCTAGCGACGAACCCACGCACCCCGATCGCACCCTCTTCATCCATGACGCACCAAAACCTAGAGCGCAGTCCGGACGGACCCAACAACGAGAACGACCAATCACGTCGTTCACATCGATAACAACCTCACATAACGCCCCGGAAAGCCCCTCCAACAGCCCGTTCGTTCACGTCATTCACAGTCCTAGCGCAACCTCACATAAGGCGACGATCCGATCGCCGCACCCCTGCGTGAACTGGCCCGGCGCGGCGCCCATCAGATCGCCCAGTTGGGGGAGCGCGACAGGGCTCGGCGGCCAGTGGAGGCGTCCTGCCACGAAGGCGACCGCTCCGGCAGACGTTCGAGCTGCTGCTGGCCCCGCGCCGCCTCGTATGCCGCGTCCCCTGTTTCGATCATCGCGGTTGCGGCGAGGCGGTTTTGAATTCGTGCTTCGAGGGTGATGAGCTTGTCGACCAGGCTGTGCCCGTTGACGGCTATCGGCTGCGCCGGCTGTGCGCGTACCACCCGGTCGCGGCACGCTCGCTCGCGCTTCGCCTGGCGCTTTGCGTCGCGCCGTTTGGCCTGCTCGTCGCGCGCCGCGAGCTCGCTGCGAAACGAACGCGCTCCCACCTGGCTCCGGCCTCCTGCCGGCGCTGGCTGCGCTCCCTGGTCCGCCGGAGGCGCTACGACTGCGCGAAGGACCGGATGGGGATGCTCCATCGCCGGAGCGCGTCGTGTACAGCGGCCGTGCCGCACTTGAGTTCGCTGGCGCCTGAATGGTGCGCTTCGTTGTGACTTAGTTTTCGATCAGCCAGGCGCGGTCATCAAACAGTGGATGGTGAGGCCGGGCGGTTGGGAGGTCGTGGCGGCGAAGTGCGAGAGTGACCGTGCCCCTGGAGCACTCTGCCAAATCGGTCATCTTCTGCAGGGTCTCACGCCGGGTGATGCGATGTTCGCCGAGCCATTCGCGATCGTCGAGCACTGACGGGCGTTGAGCGATCGCGACGACCGTTGCCACGCCTCGGAAGCGTAAAGGCATGATCGGCGATTGATCACGCCGCGAGATTCACCCCGGCCAAGGGGGTGTGTGATGGAAACCCGCCCTAAAAGCGGAAGCTCGTTCTGGAGGGTGGCTTCCCTGCGGTCGAGTATCAACGGTCGGTGTCGAGGTCGACGAGCACCGTTGCGGGTGTCCGGGCCTTCGCAGGGTTGGCGCCAAAACGCAGTCCCGTCCCAACTGGACCCGGCCGGAGGATCGCGCCGGACGGCGGGGCTGTCACCGAGCGCAGCGAGGGGAAGGGAAGCGGAGCGACCTTGACAGCCCCGCCGCCGGCGCCACCATCATCCATGTCCAGGCGGGGGAGGAGGGTGCCAGCTCGGCAGGCAGACGCAGTGCTGCTCGCCGACCATCGCTTTACCATGACGGGATGCATACCGAAGACGAACTGTGCACCGCCCTGATCGACGACCTGATCCAACTGCTCTACCCAGTCACGGCCCTCGCCGAGGCCTACAAAGGGAGCATCGAGGCGGGGCGAATATCGGAGCGGTTCATCCGCCCCGTCGGCTGTCTGCTCCAGGCGCAAGAAGCGATCGAGCTGGCGCTCGAGTTCGCCGGCCCCCGCTGGCACGAGCCGCTCGACCCGTCGCTCTACAGCGAAAGACCGTAGTCGTCGTCGACTGCTCTGCCGCGCTCCCGGCGGCGCTCGAGCGCGCGGTCGATCTCGTCGACCGCCAAGCTCGGACCGCGCGGTTCCTTGAGCGTCCGGATCAGCACCTGTCGATCGTTAACGACGCGATCCGGATCGACCGGCATGAACTGCGCCCGTTCGGCCTCGCGGCCCTCGCCGCTCAGGATGCAAATGTTCGTCCGGCCGCGCGCGCGGCTGAACGCCGTGTACCCCATCTCCTTATAGACCTGGTCGGGGTAGCCGGCGAACACCGTTCGCTCGACGGTCTGTCCCTGCACGGCGTGGCATGTCGTTGCGTACCCGAGACGGAGATCGCCGTCGAGCGCGTAAGACTCCGGGATATGCCGGACGTGGCCGCCGCGGTCAAGCTCGATCGTGACGCCGTCAGCGTGAAAGCCGGTCACGGTCCCACGGTCGGAGTTGATCACCTGCAGTTTGCGATCGTTCCGTTTGCAGATCACCCGGTCGCCGACCGCCAGGTCGAGCTCTCCGACAGTTTTCTGCTCGCCGAGCTCGCCGCGCTCCAAACGGTCGGCGTGCACGAGCCGATTCAAGTGGTCGGCGATCGCGTTCGTCGGGGTGATGAACGCCACCTCCCCGAAGGGATGCTCGTTGACTGCCTGCCAGTAGATCTCCACGGCGTCGTGCGGCCGCTGATCGAACCTCAATCGGTCGTCGTCCTCGTAACCCTTCACGGCCAGTTCGCTGAAGCCTGCGTACACGAGGTCAAGCCGTCGGATTTCCCGTGGCTCGTTCTGGCGCATCACCTTCTCGAGTTTCAGCCCGCCGAGCTGTTCGTGAACGCCGTCGCGCTCACCGCCGGCGAGCACCGGCGGCAGCTGGCCGTCATCGCCGATCTCGACCAGCTTGCAGCCGGCAGCCGCGGCGTGCTGCTCGAGTCTTGCCGCCGGGCGGGTGCCGGCCATCGGCGCCTCGTCGAACACGATCAGATCGCGGGGGCCGAGCTTCACGTTCCCGCTGCGGAGTCTCAGCAGCAGCTCGTCGAGCGTGTAAGCCTGCTTGACGCCGGCGGTTTGCATTTCCGCGGTCGCGCGCGCGGTGGGCGCCACCCCGATCGTTCGGCGGTCAGCCACGGCCGCAACCGCTGCCATCGCCGCGGCTGTGCGCGTTTTGCCGACCCCGGCGCGCGCCCGGATGATCTCGACGCCGTTGCCGGATGTGAACACGTGCTGTACGACGCGCATCTGTCCGGCATTGAGTTCTCGACCCTCGGTGCCTTTTCGGATGTCACGGTCGGTCTGAAGCCCGGTGCGCTCGGCGAGCCGTCCGATCTGCGCCGCTTCGCGCGCTCGCTCAGCGTTCACGAGGTCAAGGTGGGTGTAGGTGTCCTCGGCGATGCGTATCGCGTCGAAACGCTCGAGGTGCCTGGCGGACTCCGCGAGGATCCAATCGCGGCGAGCGCCCTGCTGGCAGCTGTTGGCCATGGCCTCGATCAGGTCACGTTCCCGGAACGTGTTGCGCATTTTCGTGAGCCCTTCGGGGCCGGCCAGGCGGTCGTGGTCGATTTCTGCTCGCGGAACCGTTCCGGCAGGTTCGCCGGCTGCGAGAGTTTCTAATCGCTGTTCGCCGATCGCGTCGCACACGTAATGGCTGATGGCGGGCCAGTCGACCGCGTGCTTCTGGAGTCTCGTCTTGAGCGCCGCGGCTTCCATCGCTTTCGCGCTGCCGGACCAGTGTTGCGCGACACGCTCGATCTCCACACGTCGTTTTGAGAATGCCCGGAGCGTTGGGCGGTCCCACCCCTCGAGCTCGTATAGGCCCTTGCCAGCCTCGCGCCAGCGGAGGCCGAGCGCCTCGTAAACGTTGGCGCGGAGCTCCGCGCGGTAGATCGCGCCGCCGGCATGGGTGAAGTCCCTGAGCGCCGGGCCGTGAAGCGCCGTCCACCGGTGGTCAGGGCCGGGAGCCATGTTCGGGATCACGCAGTGGGTGTGCAGCTGAGGATCGCCCGCCCGGGATGTGCGGTGCGTGAACGCGGCGACGATCAGTCCCTGAGGGGTGTGACGCTCCTTGCCGTCTTTCCCTCGCCGCACGATCGAGGCCTTACGTTCGATCGCGGGGACGGCTGCCGCGACCGCGCGTTCGTGACAGTCCCGCAGGATAGGTGAGTTCTCACCGCCGGCGGCGTAAAGTAAGGACACGCTTTTCGGCGCCGACATGGTGATGTCGTAGCCGAGGACGGGTTCGTGCAGCTTGCCTTGGGAGTCGGTATACGGGGCGCGGGGGAGACGTTCAGCCAACCGCTCGCCGGTGGTGGGATGCAGCCCATGGGTGAGGTTCGCGAGGTCGCCTTCGGCGAGCTCGCCGGCGAGAGCGAGCAGCTTCGTTGCCTCGCCGAGATACCGGCCGGGGCTCTCTCCCTGGCCGGAGTAGTAGGCCTCGCGGCCGTCCGCGACGGACCGCTGGTAATAGTTGACGCGGTCGGCGTTAAGGGTGGCCCAGCTGTTCAAGGCCGGGTGATTTTGACGTGGCCGGCGGTCGTTTCGGCCGTGTGTCGCATACCTGGATGCAAAGGTGTGTGACTGTCGCCGTTGGTTTTCTGGTGTATTGACGTTTGGGCCTGCGTTGGTTTTGGCGGGTGTGGGAGCGGTCGTTTCCTGTCTGCTTGTTTTCGGTGTGTCGAGGGTGGAGGGGTGACTGAGGTCAGTCCGCTTGCTCGTTTTGAGTGGCTAGCCGGCGGTCCAGCAGTCGAGTTCCGCGATCAGCTCGGTCAGCAGCGACCACGCGGCGACGCCATCGTCGTCGGTGAACGAGTCGAGCACGGTGTCCGGGATGGAGCAGGTGAACCGCCAGCATTCCTGCCAGTCGTCGGGTAGCGGGCCGCCGTCGGCCAGTTCACGGGTGCGGCGCGCGAGATAGGCGAGGGTGCGGCCGAGAGCGTCGAGCGGCTCCGCGGACATCGTCCGGCTGAATTGTGGGGGCCGGGATGTGGAGTCCCAGCCCCCACAGGGGTGAAGGTTCAGAACGCGATGTCCGCGTCGCTCTCCTGCTCCGTGGCGTCGCTCTTCGGCGCGGCGAGGAATTCGACCTGGCCGACGACCGAGTAGGTGGAGCGCTTCTCGTCGTCCTTCATCCAGGTGTCGTGTTGCAGGCGGCCGTCGACGGCCACGAGCCAGCCCTTTGTCAGGACGCGGGCGGCGGCCTCGCCGGCCTTGCCGAAGCACGTTACGTCGATATAACCGGTCTCGCGTTTGGCGGCTAGGCCGTCGACCGCGATGCGGATCTTGCAGACGGGGTCGCCGCCGGGGATCTGCCGGAGCTCGGGATCCCGGGTCAGTCTGCCGGTTAGTTGGATCGAGTTGATGGGGACCACCTCCTGTACTGGGGTTCGATGGTGTGCTGAAACGAGTGCCCAATGGCGCCGTGCGGACGGTTGGAACCGAGAGGGGAAGGGAGCTCGCGACCTTGTAAACCGGGGACGCACGGCGCGAAGATGGGACGAGGGAAAGCGCGCACTCGAGCGCTAGGAGGGGGATCGATTGGCGGGCGACGTCAGGATGCGCCGAGGCGCCGCAGGATCTCGTAGATCGTGGTGCGTGAGACGCCGGCGGCGTCGGCAAGCTCCGTGACGCTCCCGCGGGCGTGAAACACAGCGAGGATCGCCCGGTCTAGATCACCCCGGGCATCGTCGAGGCCGCGTTGCGCGTCGGCGACCTTGCTGAGCGCCACGGCTATCTGTTCGCGTTCGGAGTCGGTGAGGGGCCGGGTCAAGACGCGGGAAGACTGCCGCATTGCGGATAGGTTGGCATGTGTAGGCGTAGGTTGACAAGTGCACGTGGCTGCGGAAAGATGAATGGCGTCCTTAACAGTCGAGGCGACGTCCCGAACCGGAGAGAACGGGAGCATCGCCTCTCTACCAGGGAGGAATGAGCTCCATGGCAGTCTTTGAGCAGGGTATTCAGGAGGCGGGATGGGATCCACGCGTCTCGGTGTTGGGGGACGGTGGTTGCGGGCAGCATGACCGGGCGCTTCGGCGCGCGAACGAGGTTCGGATGGCCGCTGCGGGCGTGAAGCGCGAGCTGCGGACGGGTGCTGTCAGCCTGGCGGTGGCGCTAGCGGACCCGCGCGGCGGGTCGCCGAAGGTGGGCGACCTGGTCGTCTGCGTGCCCGGGGTCGGGCCGGTGAAGGCCCGGCTGCTGCTGCGCGAGCTCGGGATTCGGGAGACGAAACGGGCGCGAGAGTTGACCGTCAGACAACGGCGGGCGATCAGCGAAGCGGTCGGCGAGGGGGCATGCGGCGGTCGACCCGGTACTTACCCAGCAGGGCGCCCTGACGGCGCCGCCGTGATCGAGGAGGTGTGACGTGGTGGAGCACCAGACCGACGATGGGTGCCATGCGGCGGTCGGCCCGGTACGTACCCAGCAGGGCGCCCTGAGGGCGCCGCCGTGATCGAGGAGGTGTGACGTGGTGGAGCACGAGACCGACGATGGGTGGCTGGAGTTGATTTCGGTCGCCGACGCCGGAGTGGAGACTGCACAGCTCGAGGCCAGCGGGACTATGCCGCCGGCTCGAAGGCCAGCACGGGCGGTGCTGAGTGCGTCGACGAGGCGGCGCATGGCGTGGGCGGCGGCCGCTGTCGGGCTGCTGGCAGCGGCAATAGCCGCGGTCGAGGTGACGGTCGGCGGGGGCGATCGGCCGCTCCACGAGCACGCGATCGCGGAAACGCGCGAAGCCTCGAGGGAGGCCCTGCCGACGGTCACGGTCCGCCTGGTGGCGCCTGTCGTGCCGGTCGTAACGGACCGCCGCGACGCTCGCCGGCGGTCTGCGGGGACGCGCGTCGCGGTGCGGCACACGACGCGCGTGGCGGGGGCGGAGGCGGCCCATCCGACGCTCAGATCAGCCCCGGCGGCGCCGATGCTCGCAGCGCATTCCGTGCTGCCGCGAGCGGCTGTGCAGAGGGCACAGGCCCCTCCAGCAGCGGCGCCACAGCCCACGGCGACAGCCACAGCGGCGAGCGTGACGCCGCCTCAAACGCCGCCGGCGAGCGCGCCAACGGTCGTGTCCCAACCGCCCGCTGCTGCCAGCAGCGGCCCGTCTTGCTGGCCGGGCGACCTGGGTTGCTGACTCGAACAGCGGAGAGGAGAAGCGCTGATGAAGAGACTTACGATGGCGGCGGTCGGAGTGGTTGCAGTCGGTTTGGCGGCGGGTGCGGCACCGGTCGCCGCGGACGCGACCACCGTGGTCCTGCACCGCAGCTACATCCATTCGGCTGTGCGCGTAGCCGGCGTGGTGATCGCACCGGAGGGGCCGAGTCGGGTGCTGACGATCAGCGACGGCACCAGTTCGGTGATGGTGCAGGAGCTGGTTAGGCCGAGCATCTGGCTGGGCGTTGTGTCGCGCCCGCATGCGCGCTTGCGGTTTTTCGGTGGCCTGCTCACCGGGTCCACGCCGCCGCCGAGCGTGGTGGAGCTGCAGGACCGGACGCCGCTCGGGTGGCGGGACATGGGCGCCGCGAGCGTGAGCAGTACGGGCAGGTTCGGTACGTCTACACGGCTCAAGCGGGGCTCGTCGGCTACGCGTTCCAGTTCAGGGCGACGACGCTTGCGACCGGGGTATGGCAGCCGGGCGCGAGCAAGGCTCACCTGGCGGTGATCAGGTGATGTCCCGGCTCCAGGAATTGACCGACGAGCAGAAGGTGATCGGAACGATCCTGTTTGACCGCGCCCGCGGCGTCGAGGGAGTGATCGTCGGTTCAGGCACCATCGCCGATCTTGCCGCGGCAACCGCATGGCCTGGCGAGAGAACGTTCGGCCGCTCGCGAACCGCGCGGGTTTTGCGTGAGCTGCACGCGGAGGGAATCGCGCGGCGTGCGGGCCGCGACCCTGACGGGGTCACACGATGGGAACTTGACGAGCGAGGTTGGGGTGACAGCCGGCGGCAGACCGTTGGACAGATCGACTGGGAGGTGTGAGGTGGCCGAGAACGAGTATGGCGACGACACGCGTAGGGCGCTGAGCCATATCCGCGGGCGGACTCTGTCTGGGAGCTTCGCGGCGAAGTTGTGGATGTGGACGGAGGAGCGGTGGGCTGCGGCGATCGCGCCGCTGGAGCGCGACCAGGTCATTGTGCGGACGCTCGGGACCGTCGCGGACGACCCGACGGTGAGCGGCGGGTGGGTGCTCGTCGACCGCGCGCAGGAGCGTGTCGCGGTGGGGGAGCAGGAGTCGGATTTGGGGCTGGAGCGATGATCGAGCTCGAGCGGGTAGAGGCCGCAGCTGGGGACCGTCTCCGGGCCCAAGCGGACGGAAACCCCGACGCGGAAGCGGCCGCGGCGGCGGTGTTACAGCACGCGGTGGCGGCTGCGATGGCGGCCGGCGTGGAGCTGTCGGACGTCGTCGCGGGCGAGAGCGCAGGCCGTCACCGGGTTCGCGAGGAGCTGCAGCCATCCGCGCTCCGGAGTGTTCGGCGAGCGTCTGAGAAGGCCAGAGAAGCCGAGCGGGAGCGCGATGGACAGATCGCCAGGACACAGCGGCTGGGCGTCCCTCGGCGGCTGGTGGCTGAGGCGGCGGGATGCGCTCCGGCGACCGTGAAGGCGATCGTGACCGCGGCCGCGGCGGCATCGAACGGGGCTGGAAGTTCGGTTCCCGACGGAAACTCAACTTCGACCGGGGACGACGAGCAGACGGAGACGGGGATGGTCGACGGCCCGCAGCGCGAACGTCACCCCCCGTAGGCGAGCTGCGCGCGCCCTGCCTGGCCCCTGAGGCGGTGGCGCGCGTGAGGAGAGGCCGGTGGCTGCTCTCTGCGCCCCGCGGCGGTCCCGGCCTCTCCAACACCCGTGTCGGGAGCGGGGCGCGCTCCCTCAAAGGTAGGAGGTGCAGTGCAGTGCAGTTGATCCTCAATCTGGCGGCGGGGTACGCCTTCAACTTCTCCCCCGACCCGAACGCGCCCGGCGCGTCCGGGCTGACGAAGGTCGTGAACATGGGTTTGACGTATGCGTTGATCGCGGGCGGGATCGGCGCGGTGATCTCGGTCGCTCTGCTCGCGATCAGCCACGGCGAGTCCATGTCGCGGTTGAACTATCACGCGAAAATTGGGCTCGCTTCGGCGCTGGCTGCGGTCGCGATCTTGGGGGTGCTGACGCAGGTGCTCGGCGCCGCTTACACGCTCGGGTGATGCTGATGCGTTACGCGATCGTTGCCCTCCTCGCCGCCGTGTGCCTGGCCGGTTGCGGCTCATCGTCGACGTCGAGGCGTGCGGGGGTGGCTCCTGTGACGACCACCGCGACTGTCACGGCCACGACGACAGCCACGACGGCCACCGCGCCGTCTGGGCCCGGCTATCTGAATGCGACGACGCTCGCGCAGGCGGTCGTCGTGGGGTACAACCACCAGCCGCCGGCGTGGGCGATCGCGTCGTCGGGATCGTGCGCGATCGACCAGGCGACGCTGACGGCGACCTGCACGCTCCAGACGAACCATGGGCGCGTGGTGGAGCCGGTGAGCATCGCCCCGGACGGCTCGAACTTCGCCACCGACACGCCAGGGGCCCCGGGATGATCCGGGCGCACGCCGCAGGGATCATCAAGACGATCACGGGGGCGGGCGGCTGTCTCGTGAGCCCCGCCCTGTGCGGCCAGTCCCCGGCGAAGAGCATTGTGGGAGGCATCGTCGGGGCCGCGGCAAGCTCGGTCATGGACCAGCTCACCTCGTGGATGGTCGACGCGGCCAAGGCCGTCGACCAGTTTGTGATGCACGTCGCCCTCGCGACCACCACACCGCAGCTCGGTGCCGCATGGTTCGGTCAGCTCTTCACGTACATGACAGAGCTCGGCGTTCTGCTCGCCGCGGTCTTCGCCGTCGCAGGGATCGGAGCCGCAGCGCTTCTTCACAACGGGAGGCTGCTCGGGCAGACGCTGTACGGCATCGTCCGCGCCGGCTGGGGGACAACCGTGGCGGTCGCCTTGGTGATCGTCGCGGTGACCGCCGCGAGCTCGGTCACCTCCGCGATCGCCGCTCACGTCCCGGCGTCGTTCTTCACGAGCCTGTCGTCCGGCTGGGGCGGCTCCGCCTTCGGCGGGCTGGCCGCGGCGGCGCTCGCGTTCATTGTCGCGCTGTTCACGGTCCTCGCGGGCGTCGTCCTATGGCTCGAGCTCATCTTCCGGATGGCCGGCCTGTACGTCGGCGTAGCCGTTCTGCCGCTCGTGCTCGCGGCCGCGATCTACTCGCCGCTGAACGGGATGCTCGCCCGCGTACTGCGGTTCCTTGCGGTCATGCTCGTGTTCCCTGCCGTCGCCGAGATCGTGCTGCTGGTCGGCGCGGCGATGGTTGGCGGTGGGGCGGCGGTTGTGGGAGGGATCGCTTCGACGGCAGCGACGATCGTCGCCGGCGCGATGATCTACATCCTCGCGGCGATGTCGCCGTGGGCGACCCTGAAGCTCGTCGGGATGGAAGGCCACTACAACACGACGAGCGTAAGTGGCACGTCGGGGGCTGCTGTAGGGGCGGCAGGAGGCGGAGCCATGGGCGGAGCCTTGGTGGTCCTCGCAGGCGCGACGGCCATGGCGCAGCGGACCGGCTCGCGCATGGAAGCCGGCCACGGCGAGAGCTACGGGAGCCGAGTCGGCGCTGGAGGGGTGCCACTCGGCGCGATGGGCAGCAATAACGGCAGTGGGAACAAGCAGGGCGCCGACGCGCCGCAAACCGAAACGGCCGCTGCGGCGGCGGGAGGATCATGACCGAAGAGGCGCGGTATCGATTCGTGGGGGAGCCCCCGCGCGGCTTTTTCCTGGGGATGACGATCGCGCAGTTGTCGGCGATCGCCGCGGCGGGCGGGCTAGTCGTCGCGCTAGTGAACACGATGGGGGCCGTCGCGATCGTCGCAGCGTTCCCGATCGGCGCCGTGACCCTGTTCGTTGCATTCTGGAAGCGCGCGGGCTTGACGCTGCTGGAGTGGGCGCCGTCCACGGCGATGTTCGCCGTGGCCCGGGTGGTGGGGCGTCAGGAGTTTCGGGCTGCCCCGGCGGGGCACCTGCTGGCGCTCCGGTCCGGCCCGGAGCGCAAGGAGCCGCCTGAGGCTTCGATCTCGCTTCCTGCCGAGCTCGCCGACGTCGAGATTCTGCTGGCACGGCTGCCGCGGTTCGGCGGCGTTGAGATGGGCGTCGCGTACGACAGGCGGGCCGTGACGTTCACGGCCGTGGTGCGCTGCGAGCCTCGCGGGTTCTACCTGCTCTCACCGCCCGAGCAGGAGCACGCCCTTGCCTGCTGGGGAGGTTGCCTGGCGATGTTCGCCCGCGAGGGCTCGCCCGTCCGGCGGATCGCGTGGTACGAGCGCGCGCTGCCACCATCGTCGAACGAGCTGCTGGAGCACTTGCACGCCGCTCGTCGGCCGGATATCCAGGGTGACGACCCGGGGATGCGCGCGATGTGGGAGCTACTCGAGGCGCACGGCACGGGCACGGTCGACCACGAGGTGCTGGTTGCGTTGCAGATCGATCTCAAGCGCGGTGCTGCGCGCGCGGCCGCGGCGAAGTTGGGCGAGGAGAAGGCGGGCGCGTGCGCGCTGCTCGCCGACGAGACGTCGCTGCTGGTCGACCAGCTGACGGCAATGGCTGTGATGGGGAATCATCAGGCGGGCGTGCGCTCGCCGGCGATTCCGTCGCCGGCGAGGCTCGCGAAGCTGCTGCGCGACGGGATCGATCCGTTCTCCCGCCGCACCCGCGAGATGGCGCCGGCGGGGCAGGAGCAGCCGGGGATCGGCGTGGAGGACTTCGGGCCGGGCGCTCGGCAGGCGTGTTGGGGCCACGTGCGGACTGACGGGGCGCTACACGCGATCGGCCGGGTGTCCCGCTGGCCGGCGCGGGATGTCCGCTCCAGCTTCCTGCAGCCGTTGATGATGATGACGGCCGACGTCACTCGGACGGTTGCGATGGTGATGGAGGTATTGCCTCCGGAGAAGGCGCGACGGGCGGTGGAGCGCCGGGCGTTGTCGGCCGAGGGCGATCAGGCGGTGCGTTCTCGGCTCGGTAAACGGCAGTCCGCGCGGTCGAGGCTGGCGGAGGAGGCGATCCTTCAGCACGAGCGAGAGCTCGCCGTAGGGCACGCAGACGTGTCGTTCGCGGCGTACGTCGCGGTGTCTGTCGCGGAGCACCGGGGCGTGGCCGCGCTCGAGCGGGACTTCAGCGTGGTCCAGTCGGCGGCCCTCGGCGCTGGCCTGCAGCTCGATCGGTGCTGGGGCACGCAGGCGCAGGCGCTCACGTTCACCGTCCCGCTAGGCAGGGGGCTGGCATGAGCGCCCGGGCGGACAGGGCGCGCGAGGAGCGGCTCAGAGCCCGCAGGCGATCACAGCGGCCCTCGTGGCGCCTGCCGGGCCCGGGCGGGCTGGTGCTGCCGGGAGAGCGCCGCGGACACCGTCTAACGACGGCGCATGTGCAGGCCGCCTACCCGTTCGTGGCGAGCTCGTCCCTCGGGTCGACCGGTGTGCTGATCGGCCGGGACGGATACGGCACCGGACCCTTCACCTGGGACGCCTGGGGTTGGTATGAGCGCGGTGAGGTTCGTGATGGAAACGCGATTGTGCTCGGTGAGAAGGGCTCGGGGAAGAGTTGCTTGCTTAAGACGTATGCGTCACGGTCGCGCGTGTTCGGTCGGCGGGTTGAGATCATCGTCGGCGGCCGCGGCGGTGAGCTCGCCGGCGAGTATCAAGGCGTCGTGGATGCGCTCGGAGGTGTCAACCTGCGTGTCCAACCGGGCGTGTCCCTGAACCCGCTCGAGCGGATCGGCAGCCCCGCCGCTCGCCAATCGCTACTGCGCGCTGTGACTGCCATGCTGCTTGGGCGTCCGCTCAAGCCGGCGGAGGCGCGCGGTCTGTCGACGGTGCTCCCGATCGTCGACGCGCAGCTCAGCGATCGCGAGGTGGTAATACCCGATGTTGTCGTCGAGCTGCGGAATCCGTGCCAGGAGTTCGCGGATGCGATGAACCGCGACCGGGACGATCTTGCCGGCGAGATGCGCGACTGCATGGACGTCCTCGGTGACCTCTCGACGGGCCCGTTGGGCGGATTATTTGACCGGCCGAGCACCGCGGCGGAGTGGACAAGCCCGGTGATCGCGATCGACTTGTCGGAGATCGCCGAGCACGCACACGGCGCGGATGAGGATGTGGCGCTGGCCGTCGCGATGCTGTGCTCGACCGCGTTCCTGGACGCTCGCAGGCGTGAGCGTGGCGTGACGGGCGAGAAGGTGATCAGGATCGCGGATGAGGCGTGGCGTGCGATCGCGTCCGGGGAGTTCCTGTCGTACATGAGCGCGGCGCTGAAGCTGTCACGCAAAACAGGCGTGCAGTACGTGATCGCGTTGCATCGCCTCGGGGACCTGTCCGCCGCTGGTGACCAGGGCTCGCGTGCGCAGCAACTCGCGGAGAGCCTTGCGAGTGAATGTGCAACGCGAGTGGTGTATCGCCAGGCGCCAAGCCAAGTGGAGCTGACCGCTCGCGCGTTTCAGCTGAGCGAGACAGAACGGTCACTGATCGGCCGGTTGGGTGTTGGTGAGGGGCTGTGGAAGCTGGGTAATACGCACCGCTCGTTCCGTGTCAGGCATCACGTCGCGTCGATCGAGCGCGAGTGGGCTTACACCGACCAGGGGATGGACCGATGATTGACCACACACTGATGTCCGCGGTAGCCGGTGCCGGCCTAGTCGCGCTCGGCGGATGGGAACTCGCGCATCGGAGCCATAAGAGCGGTGAGAGCGCACGATTCGCCCGACGGCGAGAACTGCGGACGCTGCGAAAGGCACACGGAATCCCCCTCGGCCGTCACAGCGGACGGGAGCTGAGGGCGGAGCTGAACGCGTCGGTGGCGCTACTAGGCCCAAGCCAGTCCGGTAAGACGACAGGGAGGGTACTGCCGGCAGTGCGCGAATGGGCGGGCCCGGCGATCGTGCTCAGTGTCAAACGCGACGTGCTTGAGCTAACGGTCGCGCAGCGCCAGACGAAAGGCGAGATCCTGGTGTTCGACCCGGCCGACGCGGACAGCGCGAAGTGGTCACCCGTCGCCGCGTCAGAAGCTCCTTATCTGTGCACGCTTCGCTTGTCAAGTGCGGTTCTGGGTTCGATGGTTGGACTGCTTGATTCTTGGGTGGTGAGTGGGCGCGGTCGGGGCGAGGGGTAGTGTGGTGCGCGCGGGCGC
>Ga0116216_10001759_pt1 | contig 14721 bp, 17 predicted proteins | sample Sb_taG_11_FD_89696 | JGI IMG/M metagenome (GOLD analysis project Ga0116216, IMG submission 89696) | Peat soil microbial communities from Weissenstadt, Germany - Sb_50d_3_AS metaG | ecosystem: Environmental > Terrestrial > Soil > Wetlands > Peat | place: Germany: Weissenstadt | collected 2010-09-21
ATGACTGTCGGGTCGTAGACGCGGAATGACCTGGTTTCCTGCGCGAGGGTGACTGATGCTTTCTGGCGTCTCTTGGTTCCGATGCCGAGCTGCTTGCGCCACTCGATCCATAGTTCTTCGATGCCGCGCAGGGATGCGATGAGATCCGCGATCTGGTGCTCAGCATTTGTATGGTGGCACCAGACGCGGATGTCGTCCTCGGACGGGTTTTGCTTGCCGTACTCTATGCGGCTGACTTTTGAAGAGTGCCAGCCTGCGAGAGCGGCGAGATCGCGGCCGGTAAGGCCGGCGTCCCGGCGCAGGTCACGTAGCCTGTTGCCGAGGACTTCCCTGGCCTGGTGGATTGTGCTGGACAAGGGAGCCGCTCAGCGTGGCGTGTACTCGTGGTGTGGGGTGGCGATGGCCCATAGCCGGTCGCGCAGCCTGGCGCACTGGTGCGCGATTGCCGGATCAGTGCTGATCTCTGATCCCTGGGGGACGCCGTGCGCGTCAAGATGGCCGATGGCGAGAATGTGATCATCGAATAGCCACCAGTCCCGGCCTTCCACCGGGAACACGAGGTCGGCGGGGACGAGGTGGCGCGGTAGCCACCGGATGTCTTCCCCGGCGGCAAGGTTCTGCGGGGTGCCTGCGAACTCGTAGCGTATGTATTCGGAGACGGGCTCGGACACGACTCTGACGCGGCGGACGGTTCTGCCGGAATTGGCGAGCATCTTAATTCGGCGGAGCCAGGGTCGGTCGTAATCCGACGGACCGGGAGCTTCACCGCGTTTCCACCTCCGGTACGACTCGTCCTCGCTGTCGATGTGATACGCGTCGCGGAGTTCGAGGTGGAAGGCATCCCGCTCGAATGTGTCGAACAGCGTGTCACGTTGCTCAGCCGTCCACAGCCTCATGCGCGCCTTTCGGAAGGTAGTTCATTAGTGCCTTCGGAACGCGGATGACTTCCTCGCCGTCGGGAATGTTGAGTTGCGCCCGCGTCTCGGGGTCGGTGACGGTGAATCCCTGGATGACGTACTGATCTTCGTCGGTGTCGTAGAGCGTCGGGGAATCGCCGTCCCTGGAGTCTGTACCGAGCCAGCGTAGCTTCATGTCGCTCCTTAGGTTTGAGTGATTGCAGGTGTTTGCGTGGCATATGGATTGTCAGCCGGCGACCGCGGGATGTCAAGGTGCGGTGAGCATCGGCCGACCGTGGACTGAGACGGTCGGCGGTGGTTTGGTGGCACGGCCGACGGCCTAGTTGTCTTTGGTCGGCGCCTGGGTGGGTTTCGTGTGGTCCGGTACGTCGTCGACGTGCCGGACCCACACGTTGGAATGATGAGTGCCCGTGAGGGCTCCGGTATTGGTCTAGTAGTGGGAGCGGGCCTGTGCTGGACCGCTGACGCCGGCCCGCGCTGAGCTGGGGGCGGGTGGGCGTTGCCACCTTCGTTGGTGGAGTGGTTCCAGGGCTGGTGGCCGCGCGGGCGCGCCTTCGTTGGTTTGCCCGCGCGGCTGGTCCTGGTCGGCTCGGTTATGCTCTGATGGATGGGTGGCGGCCTACCTGGATCTCGGTTGTCCATTCGATGACCAGGCGCCGGCCGGCGTCAGGGGTGGTGAGTTTTTCGGATTTGGCGGTCAACTCGCCCTATTTGGCGGGTTTCAGCCATGATCAAGAGCACTGGCGGCCGTTAGCGCACGATCTGACCGTGACTGTGGCCGTGCCGGGGGAACGCCCTGGCCAGGGCGTTGGCGATGGCCCTCGCGCGGGCCGCGCAGCCGACTGAGTTGTAGTGAATCCCGTCGGAGAGGAACCAGCCGGGCTGGGCAACGGCCGCCCAGTTGAAGATCCGCATGTTCGGGTATCTGGCCAGTGCCTGCCGCAGGGTGTTATCCCACGCCTGCTGGTTGGCCTCCGCCCACGGACCGCCGGACAGCAGGGTCCGCGTGTTGACCCACATCACCGGCTCGCCGTGCGCCGCCGACATCATCCGATCGACCCTGGCCATCAGCCCGACGGCGGAGCCAACGGACACGTTGGCCGTGTCGTTGGTGCCGAGCGCGAACACCCAGCAGCCTCGGTAACCTTGAGCCCACCACCCGCTGGCCACGTTGTAGCCGTTGACCTGGCCTGGCATTGCCTCCACGATCGACCGGCCGCCTGAGGCGTCCACCAGGAAGTGCTTCACGCCGACGTCGGCGTACCTGGCGCCGAGTTGCTGCGCCGGATCGGGCAGGTAAGCGGACGAGATCAGGTCCACCGAGGTTGAGTCACCGACGTGCGCGACTGACCGGCAGGACGTGCGCAGTGCCCTGGCGCGGACCCCGGCCGTGCTCCGCGTGCGGCTCGGCGCGCCGGTGGCCGGCGAGGCCGCCCGGGCTCCTGATCGGCCAGATCTTCCTGCTGCTGACCGGTGCGCCGCAGCAGCGGCCAGGCCACCAGAATGCGGGCCAGCGGCGCGAGTCGCGGTTCCCGAACCGCCGAGAACGCTGGCCACCGCGACGCCGACCAGCGACAGCACTAGGGCGACTGCTACGCCAACCACCGCGGCCCAGCGGTGCAGGCCGGTCCCGCGGGTGCGGCGCCTGGCGGATCGGTGCTGCGATGACTCGGGTTCGAGGCTATTACGCTGAAAGCGCATCATAGTCTCCATTCGACACGAGGAGGCAGATAGCATCACTCGGGGCCCAAAGCTGACGTAGGGGGATCAACTCGCCAGCTCGGCAGGGCCAGGGCCCGGTAGACTGGTGCCTCACCTCAGGGGGTTTGTGACCGACTCGCTACCGTCGGTAACAACTACACCACGAAGAACACCTACTTGATCGTTCTGATTCCATCGCCGAGCAGTGACGGCGCGAACCAGGTCAGCAGAGCCCTCAGACCCGAACGGCGCGATCGGCGGCAGTCTTCGGCTGGTGCGAGATGTCGGACGGCTGGCCGAGCACCCGGCGCCAGCAGGCGGACTCAAGCACGATCCCGTCTGGATCCTGGAAGTAGAAGGACCGCACGAAGACGCCGGGGCGCAGATCTCTGGCGACCCCTGCCGGACTGTCGTCATGATCGATGATCGGGCTGACTGCGACGCCCTTGGCCTTCAGCTTGGCGCGGTACTCAAGAAATCTCTCTTCCGGCACGTTGAAGGCCACGTGGTTCATCGAGCCGACCGTCCTCTTCCACTCGCCGAGGCCGGGCACGGTCACCGGCGCGGAAATGCCGGGGACCGCAGGACATCATCGATCGCTTCTTTGCCGCCATCGAGGCCGGTGACATAGCAACGGTGCGCGAGATCTACGCACCGGACGCCCTCATCTGGCACAACGACGACCTGGTTGACCAGTCGGTGGAAGACAACCTGCGCATACTGCAAGGACTGCACCGGGCCGTCGCCGGCCTGCGCTACGACATCGTGCGCCGGGCCGTGCTGCCTGACGGGTGATCCAGCAGCACGTACTCAGGGGCGCACTACCCGGCGGCCAGGAGGTTGCCCTGCACGCGGCCATGTACCTGCAGGTCAAGGACGGGCACGTGACCAGGATCGAGGAGTACCTCGACTCCGCGCAGCGTTCATCGATCAGGAAGGCCCGCGAGGCGCTGGCCGGAAGCTGACGCCGTCCGAGCGGAGGCTGCGTCAGGCGGTGGCCGGGGCGCGATCATGGCGATCGCGCCGGGCCAGCCAGACCAGCAGGGCGAGCATCGGCACAGTCACCAGCGGCTCAAGCTCCCGCCACGCCACCGGGAGCAGCAGCGACAGGGTGATCGCGGGAAGCAGCGCGCCGGTGATCACCGCGAGTGTCTGCCGACCGCCCCAGTCCGTCCGCGCGCTCCAGTTCCGCGCGATCGCGATCACCGAGCCGAAGAAGACGCTCATCAGGACCACCAAGAGGACCTGCCAGCCTGCCAGCTCAGTGGCCGGAACGCGGGATCCGATGATGCCGGGAACGATCGCGAAGACCACGAAGAACGCGACCGTGCCGAGCACGCCAGCTACCCGCAGCCGGCCAAGCCCTGGCACTCGCCCAGCCGAGATCGGACGGCCCGCCGCGCCAGGCAGAGCCAATGCGGTGAGCACCAGGCCCGCCACGCCGAGCAAGACGACGACCTTCATCCGACGGTCAGCGGCGGGCGCGAATCCGGTGGCTGTGACCAGGGTGAGCAGCACCGAGCAGGCTACGATCCCGGGCTTGCCCAGCCAGCGATCGCGGGCGACGCGCGGAAACATCAGCTCGGCAAGCAGGATCGGCAGCACAGTGCTGAACAGCGTGTGAAAGGCCGTCAGGCCGACCGCGACTGCCGGATCCACGCCACCGATCAGCGTGTATCCCTTGTACTGGTTCTTGTACCAGGTCCCGGCGATGATTCCTTCGTTGATGCAGCCGGCTGCCATCCCAAGAAGCAGGATGCTCGCCCAGCGCGCTGGACGGCTCCGCCTGAATTCGCGCACAAGCAGCGCGACGGAGCCGTAGAAAGCGCTGATGAACAGCAAGACCCACGGTTTGGTAATGAGCAGCAGCGGCGGCGAGTTATAGGTGGCTACGGTTTCCGGAATCAGCGCAGCGAGGAAGAACAGCGTCACGGCCGCTGGCCAGGTACGGAGCCGCCGATCGAGGGGATGGCCGACCCCGTTCATCGGCGGCCGCCGTGTTGTCTGGTGCGGACTCGCGCCTTCGCCATCGTCCCCTCTTCCTGCGAAAACGTCCGGCCGGTCCGGTGCGAGACAGTCTCGCCGGCCGGCCGGGACCACGCGACGCGGAACCTTGTTGGGCTACCTGGACTCGGGGCCTCCGTTGGCCGTCACGATCGGGGTCAGTCCGGCGCTAGAAGGCAGCGCCGCTGCGGGAGTTGCGGAGGACGAGTCGGCCGATGCTGCGGCTGGCGCGGCGGCGGCAGTCTCGCGAGCGAGGAAAGCACCAAGCTCGGAAATGGTGGTCATCAGCGGGGCGGGGAACACCACAGTGCTGTTCTTATCCACCCCAATCTCGACCAGGCTCTGCAGGTTGCGCAGCTGCAGCGCCAGCGGGTGCGCCATCATGATGTCCGAGGCGTCCCCCAGCGCTGTCGCGGCGAGCGACTCCCCCTCGGCGTTGATGATCTTGGCTCGCTTCTCCCGCTCGGCCTCGGCCTGCTTGGCCATCGCGCGCTTCATGGTCTCGGGCAGCTGAATGTCCTTCAGCTCCACCAGGGTCACCTCCACGCCCCAGTCGACCGTGGTGACGTCGAGAATCTTGCGGATGTCCAGGTTGATCTGGTCGGTCTCGGACAGCGTCTGATCGAGAGTGTGCTGGCCGACGACCTTTCGCAGGGTGGTCTGCGCGATCTGGTCGATGGCAGAACGGACGTTCTCGATCGCGACGACCGACTTCACCGCGTCGACCACCTTGTAGTAGGCAACCGCGGACACATCCACGCTGACGTTGTCCCTGGTAATGATGCCCTGAGACTGGATCGGCATGGTGACGACCCGGAGCGACACCCGATGCATGACGTCGATATACGGGATGATCAGCCGGAATCCTGGGTTCAGCGAGCCGCGGAGCCGGCCAAGCCGGAACAGAACGCCCTGCTCATACTGCTTGACGATCCGCACAGCCAGCTTCAGCGCCAGCAGGATCAGCAGCAGCACCGCGATCAGGACAATGATCAAAACTTTCATGGCGAACGCTCCATTTCGCAACGTGCAGCGGGCTTGCCTTACCCGTGCCCAGGCCACGGAGCTGGCCCAGGCGCTTTCAGCCTGACTCTGGTCCCGTTTGGCCTGGTAGGGTCCCATGGCCCTAAGGCGGGTGACTTTCGCCGAAGTGATGCTCGCATTCTGATCCGGCCTTTTCCGACCACCATTGCGGCCGGCTGCGACGCTGCCGGGAACAGGCGGTCCGGCCGGATCGCCGCCGGGCGCCAGTCGTCCGTTGGCCAGCGCCTCCTTGATCAGGATGGTCCAGCCGGCCAAGCGCCGCGACCAGCGCACCGTCGTCGAGCAGCCCGGATTCTGCGGTCAGCGAGTGCACCTGATAGAGCGCGAGCCGGTCACCGAGCAGCGTCCGGGTCTGAACAAGCTGGGTGCTGAACATTTCCAGTGAGTGTTCCTTGACCTCCTGGGTGTCGGCATCAAGCCGCCAGTCGCCGGTATAGCGGTAGCCCCATCGGGCAGGTCATCGGATCGGCCGCTGGTGATGTAGGCAGGCCAACCGAGCGCGGCCAAGCCCAGGCCGATCCGCGAAACCACCGGACCGCCGGGGGCCAGCGCCGTCATCGGCATGGTCACGGCAGCACTGCTCGCCATCACGGGCGCCTGGCGACCCCGCAGTACAACACCCGAGACCCGTCGCTGTCGGCGGCTGCGGGGTCCTCGGCGCCCCACATTCCGACGTTGGTGATCATCGGCTCCGCCCCGTCGTACGGGGGCACCAGCTCCAGCCCGTCGAAGAACCGCCCGATCTCGGCCCTGGTTCTCGGGTGCGCGCTCTCCGTCGCCCGGCCGTATATCTCGACGCCGGTCTGCACGGACCGGACTGGCAGCTTGTCGCCGGTGATGTGCGAAAGTGCCAGGTAGCTGCCCGGGATGGTTCAATCCGGTCCACCTGGAAGTTGTGCGTTCCGCCAAGCATGTAGTCATACATCCGGGCCGGGCTCGGCCTGGTCAGGTCCAGGCCTGCGGGGGCAGGCTCGGGCTGCGTCATCAGGTCCTCCATGCGCTGTTATGCCACAGTCTGGCATGAGCACCGAATGCACTTTCGGGGCAGCCGCGCCGTTCTTCCCCAGACGTTGCCGCACCGTGATTAAGCGGTAATCGGCTCAGGGGCTAGTCCTCCAACCGGTCAGACGGTGGTTGCCAGGCCGCCGTCAACGGGGATGACCGCGCCGGTGACGTAAGCGCCCGCGCGCGAAGCCAGGTAGACGGCGACCCCGGCCATGTCATCCGGCCTGCCGATCCGCCGCAGCGGCGCCGCCGCGGCGATCGCGGCCCCGTGCGCCGCGAGCGTCGCCGCCATCATCTTGGACTCGAACGGCCCAGGGGCCACGGCGTTGACCGTGATGCATCGCGGCCCGAGTTCCCTGGCGAGCACTCGGGTCAGATGATGCAGGCCGGCCTTGCTCGCCGAGTAGGCATAGGTGGGCAGCGACGGAACCCGGAGTCCGTCGATGCTGCCGATGTTGATCACCCGCGCCGGGTCGTCGCTCGTTCCGGCGGCCTCAAGCAGCGACAGGAACGCCCGGGTGAGGAAGAACGGTGACTTCAAGTTCAGGTCCACCACCTTGTCCCAGGCGGCGGCGGGGAATTCCTCGAAGGGCGCGCCCCAGGTGGCGCCGGCGTTGTTGACCAGGACGTGCACGGCCTGCTCGCGATCACCGATCTCCCGCGCCAGCCGGATGCACTCCTGCTCGGTCGACAGATCGGCCGGGATGGCCGCGACCGTCCCGAACTGCTTGAGCTCAAGCTCGGCGGCCGCGCATCCGTCGGCCTTACGCGAGCTGACGTAGACCCGGGCGCCCGCCTGCAGCAAGCCTCACGCGATCATGAGCCCGATGCCGCGGGTACCCCCGGTCACCACAGCGGCCTTTCCTGACAAGTCAAACAGAGGATTGGTCATGACCCGGATTCTCCCCGACACTGCTGACCACAGCAGCCTAAGCGGCGACATCGCCGGGCCAACTGCCGGTGGCGGGGCCGACGGCACCGCCACCGGCTGATCAGACGGACCGCGGCAGGTCCAAGCGGCTGGCGCGCGGGTCGCCAGGAAGCTACCGGCAGGTCACTGCGTGCCATGGGCGGCACGACCGGCGCGACGGGATCTGGCCAGGCCGGCCAGCGTCAGCAGCACTCCAGCGGCCGCCGTTACCAGCCAGGGCACGGTGGACGTGCCAGGCCGCGGCGCGGTGCCGCCGAGCCCAGTCGCCGGTCCGCCGGCCGGCGTGACCTGGCTGCCCGCGGCGTCGACCAGATTCACGATCGTCAGATGACCGGGGTCGTCAAGCACCACCAGCGTGTGGATGCTGCCGGCTGGCCAGGTCGCCGTGAGCAAGGTCCGCTCAGCGGCGCCGATTGCCCGCACCGTCAAGGTGCCCGGGTCCACCGCCTGGTACGAGGTGACCGACCCGAACGCCAGATCAGGTGCGAGCACGCGGGTGCCTGCCCGCACGGTCACCAGGTGCTGCCGCATCGACGCTTGGATCACCCGGATCATGACCCGGCCGGGCGGAGCGGTCAGCAGGTCGCTGAATACCTGGAGCCGCAGTCCGGCCCGCGGTCCCATGCCCGCCACGGTGTAGGCGTAGCCAGCCCGGACCCGGACCGCCGTGGACAGCACCGGCGCCGAGGTGGCCGCAGCGCCTGCCGCCCGCATGGCCACCGTGTACTGGCCCGCCGTGACCGGCAGATACGGCGACACAGTGCCGTAGCTCACGTGCCGCAGCACCACCCGGGCAGCCGGATTGGCGAAGGAATAGAGGTACACATCTACCGCCGGCGTATTCGGGGATAGATGGGCCAGCCTGAGCCAGCCGGTGCCCGGCCCGGCCGACAATGGCGGAGCGGCCGACGCTGCCGGAGCGGCGATGGCGAGCATGCTGACCGAAAGGGCGCTGGCGGCCAGCATCCGCCGGAGGCCGGGCATTGTCGCTAATAACGTCATGATTTCCTCTTCTCTGATCTGCCGACGGCCAGCGCCGCCGGTCATCACGACCCTGGACCGCCTGGACCGGCCGGCTTGGCGCTGGCCGGAACGCTGTTAAGCAGCCCGAGCGGGCTCGGCGCGGCGAAGTCAATCCGCACGATCATCAGGCCCGTCGGCAGGGTCAGCTCGCTGACGCTGGCGGCCAGCAACGGCGTGCGCTGCGCGCGCAGGAACGCCACCAGCCCGGCCAGCGACCTGGCCGCCGCGGCTCGCGCTTGAGCCGAAGTCGGACTGCGCCCGGCCCTGACCGTCCCAGCTGCAATGTCGGCCGATATCAGCGGCATGCCCGAACTTGCTCCCGGCCCGGCACCGCCGAACGCGACGACGGTCACCGGACCCGACGCGGCGACGGCCGCCAGGGTAATAAGCAGGCGAGAGTCCACCTGGCCTGCCGCGAGCTGCCTCGCGGCCAGCGCTGACGTCGAAATCCGCGGGCTGCCGAGCAACGCGGCCCCAGCTAGCCGCCTGGCCGTCAGATCGGCTCGCAGCGCGCTGCGATAGGCGGCGGCACCGTCCGCGGCCACCACTCTGACCTCGATCCCGGTGCTCCCCGAACCGAAGCTGGCGATCACGGCCGGCGCGAATACGGCACTGAGCTCGCTGCCGAATCGGCTCCGGATGGCGGTCGTCGCCACCACGACATCGGAGCCGAGCGGATCGGTGGCGCTGGACGTGATCTCCAGGATCCGCGCCGCGGGCACCCCATCCGCCTGCAGCGCCGAGCACATCAGCGGATCGCAGGCCACGATCGCGTCGTCGGCAACCCACCTCACGATCCAGGCTGCCGCCTGGTCACGAGTTGTCGCGGCCAGGCTCAGCGCCCCAAATGGCCGGGCTGCGCCACGATCGGGCCCGCGAACCGTCGCCAGCGCGACGCCAGCCGCGATGGCCGCCGCGATGACCGGCAACACCATGAGGGCGCGCCGTCGCCTGGAGCCGGTCGCGGTCCGGCTAGCCAGTCCGTGGTGCGTCCCCGCATCGTCGGCGGACGGCCGTCCAGCCAGTCCGCGGCGAGTCCTGAAGTCACCGGCCGGCGACCTTCCGCTGGCGTGCTTGCGCTTGACCGCGGCGGCCATGCTGACCGGCCCAGGCTGGCCGGCTCTGGTCCGGACGGCCTCCCGTGCATCGTGGTCGGCCGGCTTGGCCTGCTCAAGCGCCAGCGATTTCAGGTAGCAGCGCTCGGCTTCGGCATAGTCGCCGCGAGCGTGCGCGAGTGCGCCCAGATTGCCATAGCAGCTGGCCATGCCGTGGCTGTCGGCGAGTCCGCTGAACCCGCTCAGCGCCTGCAGGAACCAGCATTCGGCCGCCTCGTAGTCGGACTGTAGCTGGCATACGTTGCCGAGCCGGTAGGTCCACGCTGCCCGTGACCCGGCCGGGAGCCACGCTAGCGTGTCGGTGATCAGCTCGCCCTCCTCAGCGAACCTGCCGAGGCCGTGCAGCCGCGAGCAGATACCCTCGGTGATCTTCTCGGCCGGGGACAGATCTTCGGCCTCGATCAGGTGGTGCCGAGCCTCAAGCAGGTCGTGCATGTCGTCCTGCCAGTTCTGCTGGCGAGCTGTGATCCGCCACTGCCAGTAGTTCGCAGCACAACGGTGCGCCCCGGCGACTGCCTCACCGTGGCCGGTCTCCGCCAGGTGACCAAGCAACCAGGTCGCGATCTCGGGGGCGACCTGCACGGTTGGCGGCTGACTCGCCAGATCCAGGACCATCAGTCCAGCGGCGGCACACTCCCCGATCAGGTCGCCGAGCCCGTGCGTTCGCAGGTCAAGCCTGGCCTGGCCGGCGCTGAGCAACGCGTCATAAGGAACCGGCCCTCGGTAGACCGATGCCGCAGTCAGCAGGGCCACGGCCGCTGGACGCAAACCGCTGAGCAAGTCGGGTAACAATGCCCCGTCCGCGGAGCTAAGCAGCGCAAAGTCGGGTGCTATTGATAGATTCACGGGAATATCGCCTGCACAGCCACCATGCTTCCTCCTGGCAAGCTCGGCTGCCGAGATGCCACGACATATAGCATGTGCTCGGTCCCGCCGGACAAACTCTGCAGAAATTGATCTGCCCATTGGATAGAATTGCAATAGGTCCAGCTGCCCTGAAGTCCGCCGTATAGACATGTTATGCGCAAGTCGCGACGTGCTTATTTGAAAGCTTTAGGCGGAATCAATCGACCGCTGGACGGAAAGAAATAAGCTCGAATTCGTCAGGCCCCGCTCGCGCTGGACGGCAGGCCGATCCCGCCCGGTCGGCCCAGTTCAGCCCAGGCGGATTCGGCATCGCCAGAGCGGCCAGCAGCGACGGACTGGCGCGCCTGGGCGAGGATGTTCTCGCCCGGACGATGATGCTCTCGCCCGGGCGATGACGCCGAGCGAGCCGTTTGCCTAATTTTTGCCTTCGCGATTGAACCGAGACCGCCGCTCGTACGTGTAGCGGGTGCAGCGCGCGGGACGCGATAGGTCCACGCGGCCTTGTCGACGTGCCCGCACGCTCGCGCCTCAATGACGGTCGGCATCAAACGGAAGGAGCACGCTCATGCGAGTACTTCGCGGGGTCGCCCTGGCAGCCGCCAGCGTCGTCGCCATCGCGGGAGCTGGTCTCACAGCGGCGCCTGCGTCGTGGGCGCGGCCTCAGCACGCGGACCCGACGTTCATCGGAAGCTTCCACCACACCAGGCAAGTCGCGTCGACCATACCGGGCAACGGCGACATCAATCCGTATGGCGTGGCTGTGGTCCGGCACAGCAGGGGCCGCCTGCACCGCGGCGACGTCCTGATCAGCAACTTCAACGACAAGGGCAACCTGCAGGGCACTGGAACTACGATCGTCGAGGTCAGCCCGGGCGGCAAGGTGACCCAATTCGCCCAGATCTCCGCCTCCGGCCTGCCTGGGGCATGCCCGGGCGGCATCGGGCTGACCACGGCGCTGGTCGTGGTGCACGGTTGGGTCATCGTCGGCAGCCTGCCCTCCATCAACGGGCTCGCCGCGACCTCATCGGCCGGCTGCCTGCTGGTCCTCGACAGCTGGGGCAGGGTCCGGGCAACCATCAGCGGGCATGGCATTAACGGGCCCTGGGACATGACTGCCGTCAGCCATGGCCGGTCCGCCACGCTGTTTGTCACCAACGTGCTGAACGGCACGGTCGCGGCCAAGGGCGGGATCGTGCACCACGGCACCATTCTGCGGCTGGTGCTCAGGTTCCACCGGCACCACGTGCCCGAGCTGCGCAGCGTCACGAAGATCGGCTCTGGCTTCTCCGAGCAGACGAACGCAACCACCTTCGTGGTCGGGCCGACCGGAGTCGGGCTTGGCTGGGACGGCGTGCTCTACGTCGCCGACACCGGCCCGAACCGGATCACCGCGATCCCGGACGCGCTGGACCGGGACTCAAGCGCGGGAACCGGTAAGGTCGTCACCTCAGGCGGCTGGCTCAACTCCCCGCTCGGCCTGGCGATCGCGCCGAACGGCGACGTGCTCACCGTCAATGGCGGCGACGGGCGGATCGTGGAGACCACGCCGAGCGGCGTCCAGGTCGCCATGCGCTACCTGGACCGCTCGGGCAGCCCGCCGGGCAACGGCGCCCTCTTCGGGCTGGCGGTAGCGCCGCATGGCGAGGGTGTGTACTACGTGGACGACGCGGCCAACACACTCCGCCTGCTCAGCTGAGTCAGGCCGCGGCAGCAGGTCGTGCCCGGCTGGCAATGCCGCCAGCCGGGCGCCCTGCTTGAGCCTCGTCAGGACCGGGCCGGGCCGTAGTCGAGCTGTGCGTACCAGTCGTCTCTGCCCTGCGGGTTGAGGTCAAGGAGCTGCCAGACCGGGCTGAGCAGGTCGATCCCGCGCTGATCGATGTCGTCGGCCATCCTCGGATGTGCGGTGTAACGGTGCCGCGGCGACCCGCCCGGGTCCAGCGTGAACACCGACACGGTGGAATCCTGGTTGCCGTCGGCATCCTCGCTGCCGAGGTCGTACTTGAAGGTGCTCTCGGCGGAGCTGAGCAACCGCAGCCGGTCCCAGCCGCGGGCGCGGGCGTGCGCCCGCAGCGACGGGATGCCCGCCGCAGCGATGATGGCGAAGTCGATGTTCTGCGCGAGGTGCTGAGCTACCCCGTTGAAGCCGTCGATCCACATCGTGCACATCGGACAGGGCGACGTCTGGGCCTTGCCGTACATGAAGTGGTAGATCACCAGCGGCCGCGCGGCCGACGAGAACAGCTCGCTAAGGCGGACCGGCGCGACCGGCGCGTCGGCGTCGTCGAGCCGAGCCGGCCCCTCAGCGAAGACGTAGTCATCGACCACGGCACCGGCCGGCAACTGCCGACGCAGTTCGGCGACTTCCTCGCGGTGCCGCATGAGCTTGATCTCCGCCTGCCTGAGTTCCTCCCGGCGGGCGATGTACTCGGCGGATTCGGTGAGCCTGGTCTGATGCACGGTGTTCTCCTCCTCGCTAGCTCTGGGCCGGGAACGGCTTCCCCGTCCCGGTGGCACACAGCAGGCGCAGGCTCTCCAGGTAGTAGCCCCAGTTGAAGTTGTAGACGCCGTAGTAGTCGTCGGCGAGTTCGACGGCGTAGTCCTGCCAGAAGCAGAGCTTGGTCCGGCGGTCGTCGAGCGCGGCCAGCTCGAACCTGAAGATGCTGTCCTGCCAGGGATCGTGGCCGCTGACGCATCGCCAGCCAAGCTCCCGGCCCTGATCGAGCGTGATGATCTCCATGACCGGGTTGAAGTCACCGGCGAAGGTCCACTCGACCTGGGCTCCGACCGCCGCTGGCGGAGTCCGCAGCTTGGTCGACCACCATCCTGCCATCTGGTCGGGCTCGGTCAGCGCGGACCAGACCGACTCGGTGCCCGCGTCGATGTCCACCACATGGTGGATCGTTTTCACTGTTAGCCTCCTGTCCGGTCGATCACTTCGGTGCCTCAGAGTCGGGACGCCGATGTTAGCTCGGGTCCAGATCTGGGCGTCGAGTCGGAACCGGTGCCCGACGGTCGGCGCGAAGTCGTTGGGCATGAGCCAGGCGGCCAACTCCGCCGGATCGGTCAGCGCACGCCAGACGGCCCGCACCGGATGGGCGTAGCGGACCTCATGCACGACCCGGTCACCGTCGATCACGGCTGCCGGTCCAGGTGCTCGCCAAGCCGGCGCAGCCCGCTCGCCCAGAAGTCGTCGAGTCTGGCTAGCCACCGGTCGACATCGCCCAGCTGGCTGCGGGAGAGCGAGTAGTAGCGCTCGCGGCCAACCCGGCGCTCGGTCACCACGCCGACATCGAGCATCAGCCGCAGATGCTGGGATACCGCTGGCCGGCTAACCGGCAGGCCGGTCGCGAGCTCGGTGACCCGGCATTCTCCAGCGGCTAGCCGCTCAAGCAGCTCGCGCCGCAGCCGGTTGGCTATCACGCCGAACGCGTCATCGACCGCGGGCGCGCCAGCTCTCGTCACGAGACCAGACTATAGGTAAGCAAAATCTTACGTGTCAACTCGGACCGGGCGCCGCCGTGGTCGGTCACCGGCCGGGCGGCCAGCCAAGCCGGCCGGCGCCCCGAGCCGGCCCGGCCGGCGTAAGGTTCTGCCCATGAGTCTTGACGGCGAGTACGCCCCGAGCGCCAGCCAATGGGCCCGTGATCAGGTCGAGGCCTATGAAGCGTCCGGCGGTCAGCGGGCGAACACCCTGGGCGATACCGGACTGCCGGTGATCATCATCACCAGCCAGGGCAACAAGAGCGGGAAGGTGCGCAAGACGCCGCTGATGCGGGTCGAGCACGCTGGTCAGTACGCTCTCGTCGCGTCCTTGGGCGGAGCGCCTACCCATCCGGTCTGGTACTACAACCTCAAGGCTGACCCGGAGGCGGTCCGAATCCAGGATGGTCCAGAACCGTTCGACGTCAGCGTGCGCGAGCTGACCGGCGAGGAGCGGGCTACCTGGTGGCAGCGAGCCGTCCAGGCCTACCCGCCGTACGCCGAGTATCAGGAAAGGACGGAACGGCTGATTCCCGTCTTCCTCGCCACCAGACGTTAGCCAGACCGGCGGTTACGGCTGCCGGCGGTTACGGCTGCCGGCGGTTACGGCTGCCGGCGGTTACGGCTGCCGGCG
>Ga0116216_10001761_pt1 | contig 14711 bp, 11 predicted proteins | sample Sb_taG_11_FD_89696 | JGI IMG/M metagenome (GOLD analysis project Ga0116216, IMG submission 89696) | Peat soil microbial communities from Weissenstadt, Germany - Sb_50d_3_AS metaG | ecosystem: Environmental > Terrestrial > Soil > Wetlands > Peat | place: Germany: Weissenstadt | collected 2010-09-21
GCCGGGAGCGCCCACCAATTCGAGCAAGGAAGCCGCATGCATTTGTTCCTGGATATTGGTGAGCATGCCTGTTCGATTAAGCGCAAGGCCACCAATATCCTCACGAATATCCCTGAGGATAAAGTTGGCATGTTCTTCAAGTCGCTCAAGATCGCGCCGGCAATCGGAGGCTGGCAGGAGCGAGAAGCCATCTCCTATCAACTGCTCTGTTAGCGTCTCAATGAAGTAGGTAGCCGGCGCGTTGCCTCACCTAATCGGCTCGGAAGGGTGTTTCCAAAGAGGTCGCTACTCCTCTCCGACAGCCCTACTCGTCCGACTTCGGCACGTTTCCAACTACCCCTTCCCGAACCGTGCAGGCTACTTTCACAGCACACGGCTCTCCAGGCCCTCAGTTCATCTTCCCCTGCCTCATGCACCCTCCGGTGCAGCATGGGTACTCTACCATCTGAGTAGCCCTGGACCCCTTCCCCCTGTATCGGGCATTACCCCGATCATTTGAGTAATATGGGTCCTCTGTCACCCTGAGCCTCTCAGCTTTTAGGTGATCCCGTAGTCTCACTTTAGTTCTATCCCGTACGTAGGTTCCCTTTTCGTCGGTCTCCCCGATCACTTCGGGTAGGCCAGGTGTGGTATCTTCTAGCGTTTCAACCTTGTAAACGTTAGATCACCTGGACTGTCCAATAGTACCATGAAGACAGTGGGCAAGCTCAAGCCCCCGCGACTGGGGTGTGGGTAGTATAACCCTAACCATATACGGATAGCTGAATGACAGAGGATTAGGTACTTATCCTCTTCATCCTTTCTACCGCCATGCTACTGTTCCCTTCGGGTTTCCCCGTTAGGTTAGGCGTTGCTTTAACCACTTTGATACCAGTGGGCTGTCCATTGACAGCAAGAGCTAAAGTGCCTCTACGGCGCACAAGTTGTAGCTTCGCTCTACAACCCTGCATTCTCAAGCACGCTCGTAAATGAGTAGCCTTGTCCGAAATCAAAGAGCCAGCGAAATCAGGACTGCTCGTTTCTTGCAATTGTTATATCTGTCATGTACACTAGCTCATGGCAACCTCTCTTTTCAAGCATGTAGTCGTGTTCCTGTCAACTCCCGTTATCTCTTCGTGAGGTGATGGCGTAAGATAGAGTGCTTCCACCCGGTGTCATATGAGCCCAGAGAGGAACCAAGTGTATCAAGCACAACGAAAGGACCCATACCTTGTCCCGCACCGTCTTGACCCAAGCCGAGTTCGGCGGGCAGAAGGAAGGTGTAGAGATGAAAAAACTGCAACATGATTACAAGGTGATCCCGTATTCGAAGCTGCGGCGCGTGCTGGAGATCATGTACCCTTCAGTCCAGCGCAAGCCCATGATCCATGGCTTGCTCGAAGTCGATGTGACGAAGGCTCGCGAGTTCCTGCGGGACCACAAGGCGAAAACCGGAGAGTCCCTGTCGTTCACTGCGTTCATCATCACCTGTTTTGCACACGCCCTTGCTGAGAACCCATCTCTGAATGCATGTCGCAAAGGTAGCAAGCATCTCATCCTGTTTGATGAGGTGGATGTGGCAACCCCGATTGAGCGTGACATGAGCGGGCAAAAGCAACCAATCATCTACATCATTCGAGCTGCGAATACGAAAACCTTCCGCGAGATTCATTCCGAGATTCGGGCGGCCCAGGTAGAACAGGCGGAAAAGGCCTGGGAGGGCTTCCAAGGCCTGCACTGGCTGCTGTTCGTGCCGATGTTGCTTATCAGAATCTTCTGGTGGGTCTTCTGCTGGATGCGGCGGACCTATCCCCAGGTGCAGAAGAAGTACGGTGGGACTGTGGGCATCTCGGCAGTTGGGATGTTCGGGAAAGGTGGCGGCTGGGGCATCCCGATCAATGACCATACCCTTGATCTTACCCTGGGCGGCATCGCTGAGAAACCGGGTGTAGTTGACGGGCAGATCGCCATTCGCGAATACCTCTGCATCACCTTGAGCTTTAATCACGCCCTTATCGACGGGGCCCCGGCAACACGCTTCACCGAGCGGTTGAAAGAACTCATCGAAAGTGGCTATGGCCTCGCAGAGAGCGAAGTCGAGAGACCTGTTATTGCTCGGTGAGTCGTGCCAGAGAGACCTCGGTAGCCCTCTTCACCTGGCAGACAAGGAACTCGGTAGTCAACTGCTGCCGAGTTCTTTTTGATTTCGGTATGTGTGCTTTGCTTCAGAACACTAGCGGGTGGTTCTATCGGGTCTCATAGTTACTGAGAAGCCCAACCTGTTCGCGTCGCACAAAGTGGGGATGCTTTTCATATGCGGTCAATCCCAATCCTGGAATAGAGCGAACGCGAAATGGGTAACGGTGCGCCGTAATCGGGAATGCCTAGCGCTACATGAAGTATCTGAATTTGCTCGTAATCGATGATAAAATTTCTTTTTGGATGAATGGAATAGGAAGCGTGAGTTGCCGAAAAAAAGATGCTCAGTCTTGCAGAAGTCTGTAAAACCTATGACAATAATGACACTTGCTCACAGCCAATATCCATCAATTCTGGCAGAGGTGTATAGGAGTCGAACCTATCAGGAGCCGCGCCGAGCAACCCCCAGCCGTTTTGAAGACGGTGAGACCCACCGGAGCCCCTACACCTCCATGTGTGGGAGTATTTTGCCATTCGAGTGGTTGCTTGTCAAGCAAGTTTACTTCCGTTTGGCCAAGTTGCTGTGTCGGTGCCATGATTTTAGAATTAGTTTGACCATGACCTGACATTTTACTCAATATACTAAAAGATATCGCCGCTGTCCCCAGATTTTTTCCGAAGGAGCGCTGGATTTTTCCGAGGGAGTATTAGAAGAATGCTATGAAAAAGTCGGAGATGTTGCCCTCTTCCTCGGACTTTTTCCGAGCAAGCGATGGAAATCGCACTTTGTGCCGTCCGCCGTAACTTTAGAATAGAATGAGCGTGTAGGTGCAGAAGAAGGGGCTTCTTCCCTTAGAAAAATCCACCATAAAATTAGAAAAAGTACCGGAATCCGCGCTAAATTTAGAAAACGAGCTTTGGACAGTTGCACTAGAGCAGAAACACATCAATAGAGACACAAGAGAGGGTGATGCTGTTCATTTTGTGTAGGGATGTACCAAGTAACCATTACGAATGCAACGCAGACCTCAGGATACAGCTTTTAGGACAGGCCCTCACCTGCCAGGGTATCGAGTGCCAGGGCCAACTCGCTAGCGTGCTGGGCACACTTCCAGGCGTCTCTGACTTCTGATGTGAGCAAGAGGGGGGCTGCATACCGCGCGGTATATCCCCTCCATTGCTGAGCTGTCACCAGGCCAGGAACCGCGCAGGGAGGGTGGGCCTCATCTGAGATCACCCAGAAGGCATCCCTCTCCACCAGCACCGGCATGATGCCCTTTTTCACCATACAGACCAGCTGCGCAAACAGGAGCGCTCGACCCAGGCCGACTACCTGGATCCACCAATCAGGCCGGGACCAACCCCCAACCGTCTGCACCTCGGCGAGGAGGGAGATACCGAGCTCGGCGAGCCGGGAGATGGTGTGCAAAGCATTGGCTCGTCCCAGTACATGCCGATAGGCCTGGGTGTGTATGTGCAGGCGTGAAGCTGCCTGCCACAAGGTGGTGCCCCAGCCCTTGAGCAGGTCGTGGGCTTCTTGCCAGTACCAGCCCTCCCGAACCTGGACCCGGTAGCCGATATCCTGGCAGCACCTGACCTGGGGCGTACTCATCCATGCTCCGTCCAGGCCGCTTGGCAGCTGTTTGCCGTCGAAGACGGAGCCAGCCAGCTCGACGTGGGCGCGCCAGATGCCAGGGCGCATGCCATCGTAGGCGCGTCCATTCGCCGAGTATTGCGGCGCTCCTCCCCCCAGGGGAGCGCCTAGCGCCGCCTGCAGGTGCCAGGAGAGGTGAACGTATTTATGCACATAGCGTTGGCGCTGTTCTGCGACCGAGAGGGGGCGCATCCACACCACATCGCGCGCGCACTCCCTGAGCGGGACAGGTGTGGTGCTGTTGCAGGATAAGGTGCATAGATCAACTGGGGAGGAATCGAGTGGCGAAATGGCAGCATCGCGTGTGAGGTCGCCCAGCAACGCATGCGCCAGCAGGTCAGGAGGGTCGGTCACCGACCTGCTCAGCACCTGATGCAGATAGCTGACTGTGGCGAGCAGACTCCGCCCATCTGTGAGTTCCCAGCCCCACCCGGCGTGCTCGGGGAAGGCGAGGGCCAGGTGACGCGCTTCCCGCTGGTTTTGCTCCCTAGGCCAGATGAGGGCACGGATCGGCCTGGACGGCTCTTGCGGATCGGGATGGATACGCACCACCCAGCGGTTGCTCGCCTGCTCAAGCCAGGAACAGGTGGTGGTCCGCGAGAGTATCGTGGCTGGCATCACCCAGGCCGAGTCGAGTCCGGCGTCCCAGAGGTATTGCAGCAGGCGACCCGGCTCACTCACGTCAGTAGGGAGCTGGAGCGAGCGAAGCACGCGCTTGCCCTGCACAGACTCAAGGAGCAGGAGCTCGTTGTCATTCAGGATACCCATCACGGTATTAGCCGGCGTTATGGAGGAAGTCTTGTCTCTGTTGATCATCAACGTCGCCGCCCGCAGGCGCTCTCCTTTCTATATGTTCCCGCTTTGGGGAAGAGGTAGAAGTGCGTTCTGTCTCATGGAAGGCTTCAAAAGGTATCAAGCCCTTCTCTCCCAGAAGTACGTTGCTCATCGCCAACATCCAATCGGCTTGTCGTGTCGGCATGCCACCACGACCCACCGGGACTTTTAACCGCTGACGATGGACTTGAACTAAACAGTTTCTTTTATGTTGGAGGTGGCCTGCATTCTTACGTCTTCCCCTCTTTTTGATCTAGGCGCATTGAGTGGGGTTGGCAAGGCAGCATGCAGTAACTGTTCAAGTGCAGCAGCTCGTGAGAACCCGACACCGGGGACCGTCGCAAGTTGGGCGGCGTCAGCATTCAACAGGTCATGCAAGGTGCGAAAGCGCGCACAGATAGCACGCGCGATGATGGGGCCGATGCCCGGCAATGCCAACACGATCTGCATTTGCTGCTCCGATGGGGTTGCCCTGCGCCGTCCTGCCGCAGGACCGCGAGTAACAGGGCTATGAGCCATTTGCCTGGCTTGGCATTGTCTCGCGGCAGCATAAATCAGGTGAGCAGACTCTGCTGGCTCGCTGCTGGGCAGGATCGGCACGCGCATGATCGCCGTGATGTAGGTGAGCGCCCCGCAGATACTTTCGGGACGCATCTGGGAGTGACCGGCACACAGCGGGTCTCCCTCCAGCAATAAGATGGGTGCAAAGCCGTTTTTGCGCAGCGTGGCCAGCTGCGGGAAGAGGCGTCCCTGTTCCAGGCTGCAGAGAAAGTCACTCCCGGTTTTACGCTCGATAACCCGGCATGGATCGCCGCCTATATCATAGTCGCCCACGTGCAGTTGGATCACCTCGATGTGGACCTGCGGCCTGGCGGCCAGGAGATCGGGGATGCCGGAGCGCTGTTCTTGCGAGTCGATGCGAATGTGGATCGGCACTGGCGGGGATGGTGGCATCAATTGTCAGACTCTCCTTCTTCTTATGAGCGCGGCACTTGCGTCTGTCTCCAGCAATGATAGCACACGAACCTCTTTTCCCGCTCAGGAGCTTTCACGGGATCCTCACGAATATCCCTCGTCAGCGGCCTGAACATCAAATACGCGTTCTCAATCTAAAGACATTCTTTTCTGTTTGCTTCGCTACATTTCTGGCTCAACTTGCTCAGAGCGCGAACTCGTGCGATCGTGAGAGTCTCGTGAGTTTTCGTGAGTCAGCGATTAGTTGTGTCTGTTATCATAGCTGGAGATAGAAGATGCCCGCCGTTTTCTCTGACCTATTCTCCCCAGCGGGGAAGGTGCTAATGTCCAGTGAAGCCTGCGTGACCCGAACTACTCAAGTGTGCTACCAGGTGCAAGGTCGAGCTTGCGCTTTCGTTTTCCTGGATCTATCTGAGGCGGGGATATCCGGAGAGCGATCTGTTAGTAATAGATCGGCCGCAAAAAAGGGGTGATCATCATGATCACCCCCTGGAAAGAAAAGAAGTATGGATGAACAGCGCGAACTTTCCATTGATATCCCAGAGGAGCAAGCGAGTCAACAAGCGTTAATACCGTTGCTTGACGATGAATTGACGGCAGCCATGACCACCGCTGGCAACATTTTTGTGAGTGTGCCCGGAATCTGTAAGGCACTGGGCTTGAACGCACGCCCTCAACTGCTTCGTCTGCAGCGCACACCAATCTTACTCAAAGGGCTGCGTCGTATCCCGTTGGAGACTCGCGGCGGCCTGCAGCGCACCTACTGCCTGCGAGTTGATCGGGTTGCGCTTTGGTTAGCTGGCATGGAAACCAACCGCATCAAAGACGAGACACTCCGCGCGAAAATTGAATACTACCAGGATGAGCTTGTCCCAGTGGCTACCGAGGTCTTTATGCGCGTGGTCGGTCTGGCTCCTGCTGACATGATGCCAACACACGACCCGGGGGTCCTGGCGTTGGCCGAGCAGATAGACACACTCACCGATGTGGCTCACTTTTTGCGAGAGCATATGCAAGGAGTATTGGAAGCCCAAGGGCAGGTATCTCTCCAACTCGAAAAGGCGGTACAGCTGCTGGAAGCCTTGACCAGTAGGCAGGAAAGTACCGAAATACGACTGGCGAAAATCGATGAGAGAACACGACGGCTAACACCTACCCACGTTCGGCAAGTGCAGGTACAGGTCGAGCAGCTAGCTCAGGCCATGACACAGCGACAAAGCCGCCTTTCTCTTGCTCAGGCGCATGCGCTCATTTACGGCCGGCTCAAAACGAGCTTTCAGGTGGGCAGTTATAAAGAGACACCCGACGAACGTTTTGAGGAGATCATGCGCTATCTCCGCGACGAATTGCAACAGATTCTGGGGGGCAGGTTACCAGAACAAAGCGAACTCTTCTAAGAAAGCAGAAATAGATCCAGGGTGTACACTCTTGGCACCAGGAAACACCTAAAGAGCCGCTTTCATTTTGATTGAGATGGGACGAAGTTCAATGATGAATTCCTCCTTGAGCGCCAACGAGCGTAACACTTCTCGCCTTCCTGACAGGTAACTTTCGCCTCGGCCAGGGTAGAAATTTCAGATAGTGGCTGGTTTATTCTACGCTTGTAGGAGACGTTCCCGAAAGCAATTGCGTACTTTTTCCACGCTAAGAATAGAATTCACGCGAATTGCACGATTACAGTAGACCGCACAACACTTATACAAGACCTAAATAAGGCAGAGGCGTATGGGAGTCGAACCCACCAGGAGCCGCGCCGAGCGACCCCCCAGCCGTTTTGAAGACGGTGAGACCCACCGGGGCCCCTACACCTCCATATGTGTTGGTGTATTTTGCCATTCGGGTGTATTCTTGTCAAGCGTGGTTATGAGTGTTATGCGAGTTGCTGGATGCCCTTTACATCTACTTCTGTCAGGTCTTTTACCATTAATTCGGCTTTGCGTAATCCGGGCAGGTCGCGGTTACCAGCGACTGAGATGCAGCGCATTCCGGCTGCGTGGGCTGCCTCTACGCCTGCAACGGCGTCTTCGATTACGAGGCATACGGTTGGATTCATATGTAGCTCAGCGGCTGCTTTGAGGAAAATGTCGGGCGCTGGCTTGCCTTTTGCAACAGTTTCGCCTGAAACGAGGATAGAGAGATATTGATTGAGTCCCAGGACGTCTGCTATAAGGTCGATATTTTCGATTGGTGTTGATGATGCTAATGCCTGGGAAAAGTGAGCATCACGTAGTTCTCGCATTAGTTCTATTGCACCGGGCAAGGGAGCTGCGCTCTCCCTGATGAGTTCGCGAAAGTACATCTCTTTGCGATCTGAAAGTATTTTCACCTGTTCAGGTGTCAGGTTACCCCATAGAGTAGCGAAAATGTCATCGTTGCGCTTGCCAAAGGTGGCCCAGAAGTCGGCATCGGTCATGGGGATGCCCTCTTCACGAGCGAGACGTTGCCAGGCTCGACGGTGTTCGTCCGCGCTATCGAGAATTACACCATCGAGATCCCAGATTACAGCTTGAATTGGACTGGACATAAGAATTTGCTCCTGCTTTTTTAGTAATCATATCATAGGTGCTGAATCACTTATGTTTGGACTCACAAGATTGTGAATGTTACAATACACGAAACACATGAGTATTTTCCCTGACGCTGCCTGGCCTTAGGCTGTATCGATGATAGGCTAAAATGGTGCGTATTACTGATGTGGTGCGGTGCGAATTCGAGTTGGATTTTTAAACCTTGGAGGGATATCCAGAATGAATGATCGAACGTATTTCAACGAAGAAATGGAAACTCATCCAAAAGATAAACTTAAGGCAATGCAGTTGGAGCGTCTTAAGGCTATTGTCGAACGTGCCTATACGGAGAACAAGTTTTATAGAGATCTCTATAACGAGGCCGGGGTAAAACCCTCGGATGTCAAATCCTTAAAGGATATTCGCAAGCTTCCATTTCTGGAGAAAAAGACAGTACGCGCTGCATATCCCTATGGGATGGCGTTTAAGAAGCAGAATGATGCGGGTGGGCCGGTACAGGTACATGCAACCAGTGGCACAACAGGTAAGAGTGTTCCTGTCTTCGCGACAAAAAAAGATATTGACTACTGGGCAGATCTGAATGCCCGGGAACTGTGGATGACTGGCATGCGTCCAGGTGATATTTTGATGAACTGTTACGGCTATGGCCTTGCAACAGGCGGGTTTGGTTTTCACTATGGGGCGATGGCGATGGATGCGATGGCAATACCAATGGGTTCTGACGCCCGGCAGTACGATCGCATGATCGATTTTATTGTTGATTTCGGCGTGACTGCTATTTGCATGACTCCTTCGGTAGGTCTTTATGTTGGCGGTAAGGCACACGAACGTGGGATTGATTTCAAAGATACTAAACTTAAAATTGGCCTATTTGGCGCTGAGCCATGGCCATGGGAGACGCGCTTGAAGCTGGAGGAGTTGTTCAACATTACAGCTTATGATGAATTCGGCATGACTGAGTTCTTAGGTCCAGGTATGACTTGCGAATGTGAAACTCGCGATGGCATGCATGCATGGGCTGACGCTTTCCTTGTGGAGTGTATCGATCCTGATACAGGAGAATGGGTGGAAGATGGAAAGGACGGCGAGCTTGTATGGACGTGGCTTACTGCTGATGGGACTGCTATGATCCGCTATCGCAGTCGAGATTTATCTCGTATGTGGTGGGAAGAACGCTGCGCCTGCGGACGCACACATCCGAAAATAGCGGCAATCAAGGGTCGCAGCGATGATGCAGTTTCCATTCGCGGCTTGATCGTCTTCCCGAGCCAGGTTGAGGCAGCGTTGGTGAAATTTCCAGAGACTGGCGCGAATTTCCGTATCATTGTTGATAAGATCAATGGTCTGGATACCTTTGATCTTAAGGTCGAGGTAAAGGATTCAACTATATTAAGCGACAAGGAACATAGCCATAATTTGAGTCGTGAAATGGCAGAATCTGTCAAGACTGTTACTGGCAACTTTCCCAAAGTTGAGCTGGTGCCGGCGGATAGTTTGCCTCGGGCCAGTGAGGGGGAGTCAAAGACTGCCAGCGCTCGTGTTGAGGATAGACGTAAGATCTAAGCTCAATAAGCGAAAGCAAGATGAGGCACGAACGTTCGTGCCTCATCTTGCTTTCGCTTATTTGATGGCACCTTGCATAGTAAGCACGATTACTACGGCAGCAATTCCGTTGTTGAGCATATGAAGCATTATGCATGGCCAGATGGAATGCGTGCGCCAACGGAGAAATGCGAGTGCGAGGCCGATAACGAAAAGTACCGGGAATGAACCGGGGTCAGCGTGGGCTACTCCGAAGAGTAGTGAACTGATGATAATGGCCCAAACAAGAGACATACCATGGCGAAGACCCGGAAAAACGAAGCCTCTGAAAAACACTTCTTCACAGAAAGGAGCTATGAAGACGGCTGCAAAAAGTGTTGCGTAGGTTGATAAGGGCGCGACTTTGCTTTGTTGGAGGATTAACTGGTCGTTTGTTTGCACGTTCCAATGCAGAGCTGTGATCAGGTATGAATAGAGTGTGTTGACGCCAAAAATGACTATCATCAATACGATGACCCAAAACAGGGCGTTAATGAGACGAAAGCGACGGAATCCGAGCGCTTTTAGAGCCAGGCGTAAGTGTGGAGTGATTGAGCGATATGCTGCGTTGGCATAGTAGAGAGGAGCGATCAAGAAAGCTCCTTCTATCAATGCTGTAAAGATAATGGTAACTATAGCACCTGTCAGGTCGGCTTGAGTGGAAAGAGGTTGAGTAACGCTGACTGAACTGTTCAGGGCTGAAAGTATGAGGGTTAGCACTATCCAGGGAATGAGTGTGATTAATGTGCCGAAGAACGTTTGCTGAGTTGTCCAGGGAGCACTATCTTCGGGAGTATTCATTTCAGATTGTTTATCAACTTCAGGTTCTAACAAGTTACTCTCCAAATTCCACTAAGCATGATTCCAGGAATACATTTGAGGCTGTTTTGTGTTTCCAATATGGTATACTACGAACAATATTATCTTACCGCAAGTAGTGTGTACCAGGAAGGATGATTTGTTGTCTGGCACAATTGAAACCAATCCATCTGAAAATTCTAATTGGCGTAAACATAAAAATGCTTGTCAGTATTACCGCGAACGTTGGTTTCCATGTAATGATGTAGCGGCAGGTGAGCCAATGTATCAAGTGTTTTGCTTGCAAGGTACACCGCCAATTACTTTTGAAGAACAAGAACGCTGTTTACGTAGCAAAACCTGTTGTTGGCGTCTTACTAAGAAGCAGCAAGCCTCTGCCGAGGAAGTTGTTGCTGAAGAAACTGCTTCCTCCGCTTTTTAACATAAAAAGGCCAGCAGTCGAAACCGCTGGCGTGTTCATTCATCCTACCACTAAGACTCCACTACTATTCGTAGACCCATTGATCAGCGACCAACGAGTATGTGAGTAATTCCCCTGGCTCGAAGAAGAGGTTGATCTCTTGTATCGCGGTTTCGGGTCCATCTGAACCGTGAATGATGTTGTAGCCAATTTCCAGGGCGTAATCGCCTCGTATTGTGCCTGGAATGGCTTCAGCAGCATTTGTAGCTCCCATGGTGGTTCTTACAACGCTGATGGCTTTTGGGCCTTCTACGACACCTACTACTACAGGTCCTGAGGTTATGTGTTTTACGAGGCCAGGGTAGAAAGGTTTTCCTTTGTGTACGCCATAGTGTTGTTCAGCTAATTCGGGGGTGATTTGTATGAGTTTTAGTCCTACAAATTTTAGTCCTCGTTGTTCGAGTCGGGTGATTACGTTTCCGATGAGGCTTCTTTGTACGCCTTCTGGTTTGATTATGATTAGTGTTCGTTCCATGATTCCCCTTGTGATTGTTATTTAGAAATAATTCTGGTTCTTTTTGCTCGCACCGCCTGCGGCGGCGTGTGAGGTAGGTTGGCGGGGACACCCCGCACCCCGGCAAAGAGCCGCGCCCTCTGCACTCCTGCTAACGGTCAAAACAGAGGGTACTCGGGCTCCGAGATGCCGGGCAAAGGGTGTAGCCCTTTGCAACCCTGTAAACAGTCGTGAGAGGAGGTATCTAGGTACCGAGGATCCTTGGGATAGGGCTGCGTGATGAGTCATCCAGACTCTGTGTCCTCTATTCTCCTTTTTTAATATGTAGCGACGAGTTGCATAATCTGTCGACTGGCTTTTTTCATCTCCAGGCGGACATGTCCGAGGTTGCTGGCTGTGTTGGTGGTAACAACAAGAATCAGGTCGCCAACTTCCTCAAATTGGATTGTTCCAGGGTGTGTTTCAATGATGACGTGATGCATTTCGCCATTGTTAATCTGACTTGTAAAATTTGCGATCGAGCCAAAGACGGCGGCTGACATAGCCCCTAACATTTCTTCGTCCTCGCTATGCAGCGCTCCTGACACGATCAGACCATCCTTGCCGATAAGAATTGCGCCTGAGATTTCATCAAGGTCGGTCAATCGTTGTAGAATTGTGTCCACCTTCGACTCCTTTGGTGCTAGACGCTCTGACTTTTTGCCTTTTTAGCAATAGTAAGAGCTTTATTATATGCTTCCATTGCTTGTAAATATTCGCCTTTCCGCATATAGGCATCACCAAGAACTCTGAAGCCAGCTGAATATCTTGGCGATAGCTTCAAGAGCGCTCGTACATTGCTTACGACTTCGCTCAGAAGATCTGGTGCATTGCGAATGATGATTCGGTATTCAGCCATTGCGTCGTCGTAAGCACCTGCGAGTTGGAATTGATATCCTCGAAGCAGACGTTCTTTGTTGCTAGCATTGTCATTTTGCGCTCTGCCATGTTCTCCAACACGTCCTTTGCCTAACATGGATAAGGTGTCTGGATGCGTTGCTGACTGTTGTATTGATTGTAATCTGATAGCAGGGCGTTTCATCGTTGTTTCTAAATCATCTTCGAGCAAGGCATCGGCACGATAGGCTGGAATGAGTGGGGTATCCAGTACTGTTTGTTCAGCAGGATTATCCACAGGTATAGAAGTTTGACTTAATGCTTGTTCAGCAAAAGGGTATTGAATCGGAGTTTCCACAGGCAAACTTGCGTTTTCGGTAGCCGATTCCTGTATTGTTGAGTCTAGAGATTGCTGTATATTTTCAGAAAGTATAGTAGGTTGAGAATCAGGTTTAGAAGTTTCTGCTGATTCTAAGACAGCATCTGGAGTGACTTCAGCAGAAGGAGGTTGAGGTGTAACAGGATTTGCCGGGAAGTTACCTAGCTGAGCTAAAGCAGAGGATAGAGAAGGTTCTTCCGCAAAAGTATTGAGTGTTCCAGGCTGCAATGGTACAAATCCTTGAGAGAGCAAATCGCTGTCAAGGTGTTCTAATGTAGCCATTTGTGCTTGTTCGGTTTCAGTAAATGCCTGGTCAAGTTGCTCGGTCCATGACTGAAATTCAAAGGATTGCTCTGGCACAAGGTCAACTGCAGCTTCTGCTGGTTCTGGTTGAACCTCCATGGTCTCCGCGCCTAGCGACTTGAGCCATTCCGGCCATTCCATGTCTGATTTATTTTCTTCTGTTGTGAAGAAAAAGTCTGGCTCTTCAGCAACATACGCATCAGATTGAGCGTTGAGGTTTCCCTCCCAGAGCTTCGGAGAAGCAAGTTCTGTTTCGGCTTGAGTTTGACCAGTCGCAACATTTTCATTTGATGTCGCAAGCTCTTGTAAACCAACTGAGGGAGTAGATATAGGATCACCTGGCTGCGACTCGAATTTGGTAAGTACATCTAGCCAGGCAGGTGGGGTAGGAAATGCTTCTTCTTGAGTTTCTGAGGACCATGAGTGTAAGCTTTCGGCCGATTCTACATCACCTGTGAATGTATTTGCTGTGTCCTGGTCAGAGTGTGTTGTCTGGAGATGCTCAGCCTGGAACCAGGGCTGTTTTTCAAGAATTGCCGTATCGAAATCGTCGTCAAATGTGGGTGACGATTCGATTTGATCAAGATCTTTTTTGCTCTGGTTTGTATGACCATTTGTAGTCATTGTATTGGACGGCTGAATATGAGAAACGTCAGTTTGAAAGGTAAAAGCTGACAATGATTCAGCGGGTTTGACATCATTCAGGGTAGATTGATTGGTATCGAGCTCCTTCCAGGTCTCCAAATTGCCTGTTGAATACACATGGGTCTCAGATTCAGCGAAGCTTTGAGATCCATTCGATATAGAGAAAAGATTGATTGCCGTCTGTTTGTTCGATACTTCATCAGTTGGATCATTGAAGACGATGGGTTCTTTTTTCAGCATAGAAATGAATGGATTATTGGGCTGGCTAACAATGAGATCACTGAAGAGTTCGTGCGCCATAACTAACTCAGGGTCAAGAGTTTCGGCACGTTGAAGAAGCTCTCTCGATCGTTCCAGATTAAATGTGGATGTGACATGGGCAAGGAGAAGCAATGCTTTAAGGCACGTTGGTATATCTTCGAGAATCTGTGTTGCCAGTTGTTCAACTTTGTCGTATACCCCTTCACGCCAACTGGTCTCAAGCAGACCAGTGCGTGCATCAAGGCGTTCTGGGCTAACATTTAGCACGGCTTCCCACTCTTGCTCAGCTTGAGTAAGGAGATCTCCTCGCATATAGAGGCGTGCAAGTCCTGCCCTCGAAAACATAAATTCTTGTTGCCCTACTTTAATGCTTAGTTGATTAAATTTCAGGCGAATCTGGCTGTTGCCACGGCTTAATTCATATGCTTGTTGGTAACAGTCTAGAGCGGTATCGAAGTCTGAAAGACGTTCGCTGGTGAGCGCGCGATCACAATAGACAACAACATTTTCCGGGTCGTTGACCAGTATCCAATCAAATGTTTGTTGCGCCTCTTCTAACTGGCCCTTTGCCAGATATATTTCCCCAAGAAGTCGTTGAGCTTCAAGCGCATCAGGAAAATATGAGAGAATATGCTGACAATTAGCCATCGCATTATCAATGCGGCCAGAACTTATGGCGTCTTCCGTATTTTGCAAGTATTCGAAAAAGGTTGTTTTCGCCATGTAGATAGATCTCCTGTTCCCGCCTCAGCTGACGTTTATAGCCCCTGTGCTGAATTTGCGGGATATAGCTTAATCCCCGCCATTGAGCAGAGTACCTAAGA
>Ga0116216_10001762_pt1 | contig 14709 bp, 16 predicted proteins | sample Sb_taG_11_FD_89696 | JGI IMG/M metagenome (GOLD analysis project Ga0116216, IMG submission 89696) | Peat soil microbial communities from Weissenstadt, Germany - Sb_50d_3_AS metaG | ecosystem: Environmental > Terrestrial > Soil > Wetlands > Peat | place: Germany: Weissenstadt | collected 2010-09-21
CGATCCGCAAAAGACCTTGGTCGACTCGCGATCGCCAAGCAAGCTGAGCGCGCAACAAGAGTTCCGTCCTATCTCAAATACACGCTAGAAGGGTGATCCGACGCTGGCAGACCGTGACGGTGGCGGAGGGCTCCTGCCCGCGGTACGGCGGCTCGGTTCCGAAAGAGGAGCGAGGTGAGTGGCTAACGGACTCCGCTGCTTTGAGTACTGCCCGCGCTCCGCGCGCGACAGCCCGCCACAGGTTTTTGCGAGAGCGCAGACGGCGCAGCTCAGGCGAGGTTCCGCCAAAGAAAGAGCAGAATCAGCGCACCGATCACAGACATCAAGAAGCCAGCGGGATGGAAGGGTGCTCCCTCTTTCGGCTTGGAGACCAAGCTACCGATGACACCTCCTAGGAGGGAGCCTCCGACGCCGAGCGCCGTGGTCAGCAGAAATCCCATGTGGTCTGCACCCGGCATGATGGCGCGGGCCAAGAGACCGATCAGGAACCCGACTAGAATCGCCCAAAGGATGTGAAGAGGGTGCATGCGTTCCTCCCGAACCGGGTAGGCTGAGGTGAATTTTGTGCGCCACAAGATTTGCATGGAATTCGGGTCTAAGACCAGCGGAATCCCGAGGGGTTGGTTTTCCTTCCCTCCGAACAGGCGATAAGAACCGCCTTGAGCTCTAGGGACTTGCGAGGAGAGGCGATCGGGGAGGGAATGCCTTCGCTGCCGACTCCGTGGCAGAGCTCTGCAGTGCCTGGGTAATTCGACAAGTCTGGGGCGCGCGGCAGCACCTCAGCAGCTCGGACCACAAGGAGGCAGGAGTCCTGCGCCGGTCGACCTACGTTGGGGCGAGCGCCGCCTTCTGGAACGCAGGTCGCGCTTCGAGGCGCTTGAGATACGCGGTCGCGTTCGGGAAGCGTTCCGTCAGCGCACCGAGCATCTGGGCACACCCCAGCGTGAATCCCATCATGATGTCCGCACCGGAGAAACCACTTTCCAGAAGAAACTCTCGGTGCGTGAGAGCGGTCTCAACGACTTGCAGCGCCGCCGCCGCCAAGTGTCGATAGTCGGCCATCGCTGTGGGGATCGTTTCCGCATCCTTCTTGAAGAGAACGTGCCAGGCCAGGTTGCCGAGGGGCGGGAAGGCTGTCGCCTCAGCGAAGTGGACCCACTGCAAATACTGACCGCGGAGCGAGGACCCAGGCGGCGGCGCGAGGCGACCCTTCCCGTAGCGTTCTATGATGTATTCGAGGATCGCGCCCGACTCGAACATGGTGAGGTCACCATCTTGAATTGCGGGAAGCTTTCCGACGGGCGTGGACTGACCGAAGGGTATCGTGTCCGATCGAAACGATACGGTCTCGAGCTCATACGCAATCCCGAGCTCTTCAAGGAGCCAGTAAATCCGAACGGATCGGGTAAGCGGTGCGTGATACAACTTGATCATGGTTAACCCCTCATGCGCCGTCAGGAGCGGATCGTCCCATCCCGACGTGAGCCTCGCACAGTTCTCGGCCCTGTGAGAAGTGGAAGTTGATGACAGGGAAACCCGCACGTCTCTCTGGGCTGGGACGTGGTCAAGAGTGCGCGACGCCGGCCGAAGAGGGTCCCCAGGCGGGCCTAGGGGTCTGCAAAATCACCGCGGGCGCGGTCTTTCTCTTGCACCTTCTTCTCACCTCTGCTGCGGCAATGCAGGGTGGACCGGTCGATTTCGCGGCGTTGACTGAAGCCCTCCGGGCATTCCAAGAGAAGCCGTCTTCTGAAACCTCAGCCGGCGTCCGCGCTCTCCTGCCCCGGGAAGGGCGCATCAAGTTCGACGATTCAACGCAGGCCCGCGCAGCGCGAGAGGCCCTCGACGATGTACTTCCGGTTCTGGAAGCCCAGGTGGGGGCCGTCGACCGCGATGCCATCCGACTGGCCCTGAACCTCCTCGCGGTGACCGAGACCCCAATCTCAGAGTCGTTGGATGCCATCGTCGGAAGACTCATCACCACCGATGCACAGGCATTCCTCGAGGAACTTCTCCGTTGGCGAACGCAGCTCACACCACGAGCCCTCGGACAGCTCGTAGGAACTCTCGGGAGCGAGTACGCGGACCAAGACCATGCGGCGGTGTGCGCGGAGATTCAGCGCAGGATCGATGCCTTGTCGACAGTAAGCGAAGCAGCCCTGATGGAGGCCCGCGACGAGTGTATCAATGAGTTGCGGCAAAGGCGTCCGAGATGCGGATAGCGCGGTAGATCCCTTCCCCGGACTGCGATATTTGTCCAAAGCGCCGCCAGGACGTGAATCCGCTACCGGGGCCGGGCGTCAAAGAGTGCGCCGGGAACGTAAGTGCCACGCGAACCGGGAGCAGATGTTTCGATCGGGTCGTGCTCGAAGAGCCCTCTCGCGGCCTGGATGATGGGTGCGTGAAGGCCGCCGAAACGCGCGGCGTTCGAAGGGGGTTCGCAGGACAACGCCGTCCAGGTCAACTTCGTCCATGCCTTCGGTGGCTCAGAGCGTTGAATGAGTGGCTGCGACAGCGGAGGGAAGGTTCTACAATTTTGCGGCACGACCGCGGAAGAGGCTACATGATGGGGCGTTCTTGGCATTGCATTTGGCGGATTCTTACGCCGGTCGCATTTGTTGTTTCCTTTGCCTTTGCGAGGCCTTCGCTCGCGGGATCGCCGGTTCCCGGGCCCGAAGCTCGCGGGGGCGATGCCCCGGCGGCGATGGTGCTGGCCCAGGCCAGCCCACCGCAGACGGCGCCGCCTACTCCGCCGCCTCCGGGTGAGAAGCGTTCTACGGCCGACCGTGTCGACACCAGAATTCAGGACCTACATCGAAACCTGAAAATCACCGCCGCCCAAGAACCGCAATGGCGTGCCTTCGCACAAGTGATGCGCGACAACGAAAAGGCGATCGGCGTGATTCTGAAAGAGAGGTCCGCAAACATCGCCAAAATGAATGCCGTGGACGACCTGCGTTCCTACCAAAAGCTGGCGAATGCACATGCCGAGGGACTGAAGAAGCTCGTCCCGGCCTTCGAAGCTCTTTACAACACGATGTCAGACGATCAGAAGAAGAATGCAGACGCCGTCTTCAGCAATTTCGAGGGGCGTACGAGGCGCTCGAATGGGTGAGCCGGGCGCCTGATCAGCACAGCGGAGCTACCGCAGGAGAGGAGGAGGATCATGCAGAGCCCCACCCAGCACAAAATACGGATTGGCCGCAGCAAACGGATCGTGGTGTGGATCGCCGCGGCGTTCGTGCTGAGTGTTCTTCTGAGTGGGCCGTCGTTCGCGGGCCCCCCCGGCTACGGATGGCATGGACACCGATACTATTGGCATGGCCGTTGGTACTACGGCTATCCGCCGCGCTACTACTATGCCCCTCCTCCCGTGGTCTACTACCCGCCTCCCGTAGTGTATCGGCCCCCGCCGCCGCCAGTGGTATACGCACCGCCGCCGCCGCCGGGCATCACGATCGTGGTCCCACGCTAGGAGCGGATGAAGGAGCGGAGGTGTGCAGGTTTCCGGATCGCTGACGATCCGGAGCCGGGGTGTTCCCGTTAGTTGGGCTTCTGCGCGCCTTCACGATCGTAGGTCCTTCGGCTAGACGACTTCGCGAACGATCCGCAAGTAGGACGCGGCGCTTTTCCGCAGGCATCGTGCAACAGCATCCTGAGTGCTTCGCGGGGGGAATCGACGTCTCAGTCTTGAGCGGGCCTCCGTCTGCGCTCACGGGTCGAGCCTTTTTCCCCGGGAACTCCCGTCGACGCGTGTCGTGCGTCAAGGTGCGTTGGAGTGCCTGATGCTAGAGTGGCCCGCCGTCGAGGGGGCGGGCGTGCTCTTCCACAGCATCGAGTTTCTCCAGCTCTTCGCGGTGACCTTTGTGCTCTACTGGTCGCTCAAGAGCCAGCGGCTTCGCCTGGGGACACTCCTTCTCGCAAGCGTCTATTTCTACGCACGCTGGAACCCTTGGCTGGTCTTCCTTCTCATCTTCACAGCACTTTTCGACTTTTGGATCGCGCGCGGGATCGAGCGGGCGCAAAGCCAGCGCCTGCGGCGAGCGCTTCTCGTGCTGAGCCTGTGCGTGAGTCTCGGTCTTCTCGGATTCTTCAAGTACACGAACTTCCTGCTGGGGCTCGTCTGGCCAGTGATCCGACCCCTCGGTGTCACGAGCGACCCTCCGTTTTTCAAGATCATCCTCCCCCTCGGAATCTCCTTCTACACGTTCGAGACCATCAGCTACGTCGTCGATGTCTATCGACGGCGCATCCCTGCCGAACGCAACCTTCTCCACTACATGCTGTTTCTTATGTTCTTCCCGCATCTGATCGCAGGCCCGATTGTGCGGCCCGGCGATTTTCTCCCCCAGCTTGAGCGACTGCGCAGCTTGGATTGGAGCCGCGTCGAGCTTGGCGCAAGACTCTTTTTGCTCGGCCTTTTGAAGAAGGCGGTCATCGCAGACCAGCTCGCGCAGGTTGTGGATCCTATCTATGCGGCGCCTGCTGGATTTGGAAGCGGCGCGCTCTGGGCGGCCACCGTCGCCTATGCGATTCAGCTCTACTGCGACTTTTCGGGCTACTCGGACATGGCGATCGGCTTGGCCCATACCTTCGGATTGAAACTACCGATGAACTTCAATCTTCCCTACCTCTCCCAGAACGTCGCGGAGTTTTGGCGTCGCTGGCACATCTCACTCTCGACCTGGTTACGCGACTATCTCTACATCCCACTCGGGGGAAACCGCGGTGGCCGCCTCGCAACCTGTCGGAACATTCTGCTGACCATGCTGCTCGGCGGCTTGTGGCATGGTGCCGGATGGACCTTTCTCTGCTGGGGCCTCTACCACGGGACCCTTCTTGCCATCCATCGAGTCCTGCCTTTGCCACGCTGGGTGGGTCATTCCGCCCTGGCGCCTCTGCGCGTCGCCGTCACCTTCGTTCTCTGGTGTCTCGGGATGGTGTTTTTTCGGGCTCGAAGCTTCGGGGATGCCAGTGTGGTTCTCTCGCGCATGTTTGTCCCGACACGGGGTGCGGAGCTATCCCCGTCCGTGGCCCTTGTCTTCGGTGTGATCGTGCTCGTGGTCGTCCTCGCAAGCCTTGCGGCGCGCTTTATGGACCTTGAAGGAATCGCTCGGCGAGCCCCCGTTCCTGTGGCAGCGGGCGCCCTTGCGGTGGGTTTTCTCCTGGCGCAGCTCCTGGCACCTGACACGGGTGGTGCCTTCATTTACTTCCAGTTCTAGCGCAGGGACGAAATGCACGTTCAACCTCGGTCCAACCCTCAGCGCTCCGCAAAAATTCTTCTCCTTGCGGTAATCCTTGTCTTCTGCGGCGAGCTCGCCTTGGGCGTGTACCTAGACACGGCTCCGCTCTCCGTGCGCTTTCCTGAGGCGGCCGCGGTACTGGAGCACGCGCGTACACAGAATCCTCCGCCGGACATCGTGTTTTTCGGCAGCTCCAGGTTCATGGCCGCGATCGCCCCAGCGGAGATCGATCAGGCTCTTCGGACATCCCATGGTGGGCGCATTCCCGCCGTGTTGCCGATGCCCGTGCTCGGCGGAGACTTCGTTTCAACGGAGTTTCTCCTCGACCGGATGCTCGCCGAGGGCGTACGACCTCGAATTGCAGTGATCGAGGTAAGCCCGGACTTGCTGGGACGTCCGCCACATCTTCTGAGCGCACAGCTCGAACGACTGTTCCGCTGGCGCGACGTCTGGCACTGGCTGCCCGAGCTCTTCGAAGCCGACTGGTCGGCTTTGCTCACCGCCCGAGTGATCCCCGCGTATCACTACCGGAAGGAGCTGCTCGGCTGGCTTGTCGGGCGGCCACCGCCCTATCTGTCCGTGCCTGCTCCGGAACTCCCTGCGGGCGCGGGGCCGGGTGGCGAGCATCCCTCTGCGATCGAGACTCCCGACGACCCGACGCACGGGGTCGAACGCTGGGCCCGATGGCTGCGGCGATTCCGCATCAGCGAACGCTGCACGGAGGTGCTCGAGCGTATCCTTGCCCGCTGCCAAAAGGAACAGATCGCTTGCATCTTGGTCGAGCCACCGGTTGCGAGCGGCCACCGTGCACTCTACGGAGCGGACGTCGCGACTCCCTACCACGCCCTTCTCGCGCGACTCGGCCGCGACTACCGCGCCCCGTTCTTCGATTTTGGCGCTCGCCTGCCGGATACCTCGTTTCGTGACGACTCCCACGTGAATCGCACAGGCGCGATTCGCTTCAGCGCGCTCCTCGCAAGCTCTCTCATCGAACCCCTGTGGTTTGGAGACGAGAAAGGGACGGCCACGACGGCGGTCCCGGTCGCACCCTAGAGACCCCTCGGTCGCGGCTTTTCGGTCGCGAGAGGGAAGTAGGCTTTCTCCACCACACCGACCGGTGACTCCAGGTGTGGAGCGCCGCAACCGTCATCGGGGCCTCCCCGAATCGTCGAGAGATCACGACCTCTACGCAACGATCGCGACGTGGAGTTCAGGCACTTCGTGGGAGGGAAAGATGTGGCCGTCGGATGTCTTCGCGATTCTGCTTCTGATCGTGCTCGGGCTTTGGGAAAGAATAGAGGGAGGCCGCGAAAGGGGAGACGAGGGATAAGCGCGTTCTTCGATAAGGGACCATCGTCGCGCGCTGCCGATTCTGCAGACGGGATGCTCGTGGGAGTGCATAGCGACGGGAGGAGAGGAGGTGGAGCGCGCGGTCAATTCTGTACCTGGGACTCTTCTTAGCGCCTCACGCCTTGCCTTCGAATCGAACGGACCCGGCGACGGGTCCCGCCGAGATCCCCTCTCACCCATGCGATCGGGCCGAGGACAAAGCGGGCCCCCGCTCTTGGCCCCGCACTTCCCCAACGCCCGAGCCGGTGTAGAGTGGGTCCCGGAGGGTTCGGTATGCGCGGATTCCTCGTACGCTGGGCAATCGGCGCGCTCGCGCTATGGGTCGCAAGCGCGATCGTTCCGGGGATGGAGATCCACGGTGCAGGGAACTTTCTGCTCGCGGCCCTCTTGCTCGGGCTTGTAAACGCGATCGTTCGTCCCATCATCCTCCTGCTGACCCTTCCACTCACCATCTTGACGCTCGGTCTCTTCCTTCTGGTCGTAAATGCCCTCATGCTCCAGATCGTGTCGTGGCTCTTCGATCCACTGCGCTTTCACAGCTTTGGGTCCGCGATCCTCGCAGCAATCGTGGTCTCGCTTGTGAACTGGTTCACGTCATCCTGGATCGGACCCGCCGGCAAATTCGAGGCGCTCGTGGTGCGTCAGCGCGAGCTCCCGTGAATCAATCGTTCTAGACCCGAGTTCAAGGCTTTCAGCGGCGAACGCCACCTCTCGGGCAACCCGCGGCTGTGATGGACTCGACCTTTGCCTGGGCGGTGAAGTCTAGACCCCGAGCGCTTTCGCTGCCTTGTCCACGCTTCCTGGCTTCACCCAGAGGATCATCGCCCACCGCCCAGTTCCAGCGGCGACCGCCTGCGCCGCCGTGAGCTGGATCTTCTGGCTTGCAAGCTTGCCGAGGACTTCGGAGACGGCACCCACGCGGTCGTCGCCCTGCACGAGAAATGCCGCCTTCGCTTTGCGCGTCCGGAGCTTCATGCGCTCAGCGACCTGAGCGAAGGCGGCGGCGTTTTCGGGAACCAGATCGATCTGGGCCTTCCCTTCTCCCAGCGGGAAACCGACCACCGCCAGCAGGTTCACGCCCTCCTGGGCGAGGGTCGAGAGAATGCGATGCCCCTCACCGGCTTTGTCCGGAACCGTGACCGCGTAGTACTCGACCTTGCGAACGATGTGAGCCATGATGATTTTCCTCCTGGCCGTTGGAGCAGGATCGCTCCTCCAGCCGAATCGTACTCCCGCGCGATCTCATGATCCGCAGGGAGGCACGCCGCGTGCACTACCGCGAGGCCGCCCGTTCCCGCATTAGCCGCCGAGCGCCTTCTGGATGCCCTCGAGCACACCGACATTCTTCTGAAGCTTGTCCAAGTTATCCTTCATCTCGCTGATGGTCGAACCGAGTTTTGCCGCGCTGCCGACCATCCCCCCTGAATCCTCTGCCTTTTTCATCATCTCCTTCTCCAGGTCGCCGACCTGGGCCTGGGCTGTGGGATGACCCACGATCCCGCACAGGTAGCCGGCGCCGAATACCAACCCGAAAAGAGCGGCCTGCCATCCCCGGTGAAGTCGCTGCATTCGTTTCTCCATGTTTCATTCTCCTGTGGATGCTGGTTCGTCCGGTGCTGGGCGGCGCTGATCCGCCGGAGCCGAGCCTACTCCTCGGGGGCAAGCCCACAAGCCTGAGAGCGGAGTTGACGACAGCGCTTTCCCCCTCACACTCGCGCCGCGCGCCGGGCGTGGGGAGGTGAGGGGGACATGCGACCCTGGGTTCGAAGGCTTTTGCTGGGGGTCCTTCCCTGCGTAGTCCCCGGGACCGCCTTCGCGGCGGCGCCGCCCGAGCCGACCGCTGCCGCGATCGAGGCGATCGTCGCGGCCTCGAGCCTCGAGGGCCTGCGCTGGCCACGATTCTCCGACTACCAGTACATCCTGAGGGCACTCTACGAACCGCGGGCCTATGCGCCTTTGTGGCTCGATGCGGGCCGGCCGACCAAGCAAGCACGCGAGGCCATCGACGTGCTGCGCGAGGCGGCTACGAAGGGGCTGGACCCGCAGGACTACGACGCCGAGTTTCTCGACGGGCAGTGGCGGGCGCTCTCCGCCGGCAAGGCGTCGAGCGAGGCGCTCGCACGCTTCGATGTCGCCCTCAGTGTCGGGCTGGTCCGCAACATCTCCGACCTTCACATCGGCAAAGTGAACCCGAAGAATCTTGCCTTCGGATTTGACATCGACCCCAAGAAATATGATTTGGCAGCACTGGTTGCCGGCGCGATTCGAGACGATCGCATTCGGCAAGTAGCTGCAGAGGCGGAGCCGCACTACACCCAAAACCGTCTGCTGAAAGAAGAGCTTGCCCGCTACAAGAGCCTGGCAGAGGACTCCTCAGTCGGCCCCGTGCAGATCACTGCCCCGCTTCGCCCGGGTGCACCGCTTGTCGCTGCGCCGCAGCTTGCACGCTGGCTGGCCGCGCTCGGGGATCTTCCCGCGCTTCCAGATCCGCTACCGACGGCATATGAGGGCGCACTTGTGGACGGCGTGAAACACTTCCAAGGGCGACATGGTTTGCCCGCGGACGGAGTCATCGGTATATCCACCGCGCAGGCGCTCTCCGTGTCTGCCGCCCAGCGCGTCCAACAGATCGAGCTCGCGCTCGAACGCTTGCGCTGGATTCCGTCTCTCGAGCAAGGTCGTGTGGTCTTCGTGAACATCCCGGCCTTCGAGCTCCTGGCGTTCGACGACGTCGCTACGCCACAGGCCCCAGCGCTTCAGATGAAGGTTGTGGTCGGCCGCGCCATGCGCACCCAAACGCCGGTTTTCACGGGTGTCATGAAAACGGTCGTATTCGCGCCCTACTGGAACGTTCCGCGGAGCATTACGCGCAACGAGATCCTCCCGAAACTGCGTTCAAACCCAGGCTATCTCGCGGCACAGAATATGGAGTTCGTGAGCGACGGTACTCCGCTTCCGCCTTCAGAGAGCAACATCGCGAAGGTCGCGAGTGGCGCCGCGCAGATCCGGCAACGCCCCGGCCCGAAGAACGCTCTCGGCCGCGTAAAGTTTTTGTTTCCGAACGACAACAACGTCTATCTGCATGATACGCCGACCCAGTCCGTGTTCGACAAGACAAGGCGCGACTTTAGCCACGGCTGCATCCGACTCTCCCAGCCTGCGGCGCTTGCACACTGGGTGTTGGACGTTGAGAAAGGGTGGGACGCTGCGCGGGTCGAGGAGGAGATGGCTCGGACCACGGAAAATGCGGTGCCGCTTCAGGAGCCCGTGCCGGTGGTCATCTTCTACACTACGGCGGTGGCTCGACGGGACGGGACGATTTCGTTCTTCGACGACGTGTATGGCCACGACAAGGCGCTTGAGCGCGCGCTCGCCAGAGGCTATCCCTACCCGCCCTGATCAGCGCTCTGCGATGGAAGGCCGGCCGCGTGCACTCCTGCGCGCAAGAAGATCGGGTGGTCCTCCCTTCGGTTGGGGCCTGCCGCAAAGACTACGCTGCCATCCTGAATCCGATCGATAATGGAATGCGCGACGGCCGGATCAAGTGCGGGGCAGCCCCAGCTACGTCCGACGCGCCCCCCGCTCTTCGCCCGAAACGCTTCGCCCACATACGCGGCGGGATGCATCACGATGTGCCTTTCCTGAGCACGGTCGTTTACCCCGGGTTCAAGACCGAAGAGCTCCAAGGAATATCCGTGCTCTCCCGGGTAGGTATCTCCGGTCAGGAATGTGCCAAGGCTTGAGCGGTGGCTTTCCGGTTCATTGCCGAAGCGAATGGCCCAGTCGGGATCCTCGGCCGGCGCGGAACCCCTGCCGTGGGCCACAAACTCGTGCATGAGAACGCGCCGTGTGCGCGGCTCAATGACCCAAAGCCTACGCAGGGAAGACGGGAGACCGTAGTCGATCACCGTAAGAAGCGGCTTTCGCACGAGCCCGGCTTGCTCAGCGTGCTGGTACGCTGCCAGTGCGCGCGCGAGGACCTCACGATCGGGGAGATCTGCAGACGGATCCGTCGCGGGCCCAGCGCATGCGGGATTCGGCGCGAGCGTAAACAGCAGCACCCCGAGCGAAAGAGCGGTGATTGCGCGCGAACTCAACGCGTGTCCCACGACTGCTCAAGCGGGTCGAAGCGCGGCTCGATCCAGCGCAAGCGAATTTCCTCCTGGCTTCGATCGAACGCGCGTTCTGCATCGCGCGCCTGGTGTACGAGATGCGCGCTCTCTTCCAGGCCGCGCTGCGCGGCCCAGGGCTGAAACTTCTCGAGCCTCCCGAGGGCGGCGGGCAGCGCTCGCTTCGACTCATCGGCCAGTCCAGGGCTTGGGCTAAGCAGGCAGGAAGCGGCGATGTGCAAAGCTGCGCGCACCGGGACCCCTTTATGGACAGGGCTACACGTTACACCGATTCAGGAGCAGTTTGGAAAAAGGAAGTTGCCGGCTTGTGATGTCTTGAGGCACGAAGCCACAGCGGGCGGTTCGAGCGGGCGGATCTTCAGGGCCGATCGGGCCTCAGGGAGAATTCTGGTGATCCCGATCACAGATTCCACCGCAGGATGACCGGCGTCTCCCGCTCCTGGCCGAGCACACTGACCGACGCTGTGGCGAGGGCAAAGAAACGCCCGCCCGCCGCCTCGAGTCCCAGCCAGCGCGCCGCAAGGACACGCAGGACATGCGCATGTGCGAACAGCGCAACGTCCCCCGGACTCGAGCGGATGCGAGCAATCACGCGATCCACGCGCTGCCCCACCTGCTCCGCGGTCTCACCCCCGGGCGCGCCCCCGTTAAAGACACTCCAGCCCGGTCGCGAGCGGCGGATCTCCTCGGTCGTTACACCCTCATAGCTCCCGTAGTCCCATTCCAAGAGATCCTCGCAGCTCTCCGCTCGGTCAGCGAATCCGGCGAGCTGACACGTCTCACGCGCCCGGGAGAGTGGACTTGTGAGAACAAGCCAGAAGCTGCGCCCGGCGAGCTGCGACCCCACGCGTTCGGCCTGACGGCGTACCTCGGCGGTGAGCGGTACGTCCGTGCGCCCGGTGTGCCGCCCCGCCTTGCTCCACTCCGTCTCGCCGTGGCGGACGAGCACTACCTCGGCCACGCGTTGTCCCTCCGAAGCGCTTCGCCCGTGAACGACGTCGCGATCACGCTACCTTCGCGCCGCCCGCGTCGGGAGGATGCCATGCAAGACCAGGAGCTGCGCCGATGAGGGTGCTTGTGGCGGGCGGGGCGGGCTACATCGGCTCGCACACGGCGAAGCGTCTGGTCGAGGCGGGGCACGCCGCTGTGGTCTACGACAACCTCTCGCGCGGCCACCGTACGCCCGTCGAGAGGTTGGGCGTACCGGCGGTCTACGCCGACCTTGCCGATCGCACGTCCTTGGTCCGAGCGCTGCGCGAGTACGAGATCGAAGTGGTGATGCACTTCGCCGCCTACGCCTATGTCGGCGAGAGCGTCGGCGAGCCACTCCTCTACTATGACAACAACGTCGCAACCACGATCGGCGTACTCCGGGCCATGCGCGAGGCCGGAGTGCCGCGGTTCGTCTTCAGTGGGACCTGCGCGACCTACGGCAACCCCGACCGGGTTCCCATCAACGAGGACGCGCCCAAGCGCCCCGTCTCGCCTTACGGCCGGAGCAAGGTCATGGTCGAGGAAATCCTTGCCGACTGCCTCACCGCGGACCGGCATTTCTCCTATGCCTCGCTCCGCTACTTCAACGCGTGTGGCTGCGCAATGGACGGAAGCCTGGGCGAGCACCACGAGCCAGAGACCCATCTTGTTCCGAACGTGATCCAAGCGATCCAGGGTGTGAAGCGCGAGCTGACCGTCTTCGGCACGGACTACCCGACCGCAGACGGAACGAACGTGCGCGACTATATCCACGTCGACGATCTGGCGGACGCCCATATCACTGCCATGACCGAGCTTCGTCCGGGCCACTCCATCGTATGCAACCTTGGCACGGGCCGCGGGTTTTCTGTGCGCGAAATTATTGCCGCCGCCGAGCGCGTAACGGGGCGCAAGGCACCCGTCGTCTACGGAGCGCGCCGGCCGGGCGACGCGATTGCCCTCTATGCCGACCCCAGCCGCGCGCGCGATCTGCTCGGCTGGGAAGCGAAATACAAGGACCCGGAGACCATCATCGCGTCGGTGTGGCGCTGGATGCAGGCCCATCCGAAGGGCTATCCCCGTTGACCGATCAGCGTCCCTGGCTTGGAGCTCGAGAGAAGGCCCGCCCGGTTCGGAGGCGCAGATTTCCGCCGCGCGCCTTCCTACTCCAGCCGGAGGGCCTTCCCTCGTCATTTCGCTACCCTGGAAGGTAACGGTCGAGCATCTGCCATCGACTGCAGTTCTGAGGAGGATGCGCGAACGGCGAGCGCCGCTGTGAGCAGCCTCGTGCAGGACGACACCGTACTCATCGTCGACGACGAGCCGCAGATTCGTCGGGTTGTGAAGAACGCCCTCCAGACGGAGATGTCGCGCTTTGTTGAAGCGGGTACCGGCCGCGAAGGCATCGACCTTGCCGCCGCTACGCGTCCGGGGCTCGTCGTGCTCGATCTGGGTCTGCCAGACATCGCGGGACTCGAGGTCTGTCGGGAGATTCGGCGCTGGTCCAGCGCTCCGATCGTGGTGTTGTCGGCGCGCCATTCGGACCAGGAGAAGGCGCTCCTCCTCGATGCAGGTGCCGACGACTACATCACAAAGCCCTTCAGCACGCTCGAGTTTACGGCCCGGGTGCGCGCGCACCGCCGACGCTTCCAAGCCGCCCAGCAGCAGGCCGCTCCGCAGGTCATTGCGATCGGCGATCTCCGGATTGATCTTGTCGCCCGGACGATCCGGCGAGACAGCCAGCCCATCCATCTCACCCCCATCGAGTGGGATCTGCTCCGGACGATGGTCACCCAGGCGGGCCGCACCCTCACGCACCGTCAGCTCTTTCAGGCGGTCTGGGGACAGGCATCGGGCGACCCCCAGCAGTATCTTCGCGTACACGTCGCAAACCTGCGCCGGAAGATCGAACGCGATCCGGTCCGGCCGCGGCTCATCGTGACGGAGCCTGGCGTGGGCTACCGCTTCGAGTTGTCGTAGATGAGCGTGGCCGCAAGACGCGCCCTTCTCTGGATTGCGTGGGGCGTGATCCTGACTGTGGTGACGGTCGCCCTCGTCTCCGTGCGCGAACGCCTCGACCAGTCCCATGTGGCGCTGGTCTATCTCCTCGTGGTCCTGGGGGGGAGCGCGAGTGCGGGCCGAAGCCTTGGGATCGTCCTTGCCCTCGCCTGCTTCGTCTTGATCGACTACTACCTCCAGACGCCCTACGGAACGCTCTCGGTCGACAAGGGACTGGACTGGCTCTTGCTCTTCGCGTTCCTCGCCACCGCAATCGTGGCAGCCCAGCTCCTCGGGCGCGCGAACGCAGAGGCCGCGGCGGCCCGCGAGCGGGCCGACGAGATCGATCGCCTCTCCTCGCTTGGCGCAGAGACGCTGAGCGCTGGTCGCGCCGAGGATGCCCTCGCGGCCGTGGCAAAGGTGATCCAACAGACCATCGGCGCGGCGCGTTGCGAGATCCTGACGCGCAACGCGCCTGGCGATGACACCTTGGATGTCAGGTCCGTCGTGGGAGGCCAAACGGCCGACGCCGCAACCTTGGACAGGTCGACCGTCGACGGGGTGATCGCCCAAGGGCGCGCGGCGGCGATCCATAGCGACGGGACGCTCGTAAAGCTCGAGAGCGGAGCGCTCGTCCAACTCGCCGACCGCCCGGCAGGGCCCCTCCGTCTCCGCGCCCGGCTCCCGCGCCTGCGGACGCTATTGCTCCCGCTCGTCGCACACGATCGGACCGTCGGAGTTCTCCGGCTCGACGATCCCGCCGGGCTCTTGCTCGATCCCCCGAAGCTGCGCTTTCTGAGTGCGTTGGCCTACTACGCTGCCTTGGCGGTGGACAGGCTCCGACTCGTTGCCGAGGCAGAGCACGCCGACGCGCTCCGCCAGGCCGACCAGCTCAAGGACTCTCTTCTCGCATCGGTGTCGCACGACCTACGCACGCCGCTCACCACCATCAAGGTCCTCGCCCATGATATTGCCGGGGGCGGCGAGGAACGCGCGGCTGTGATTGAAGAGCAAGTGGA
>Ga0116216_10001765_pt1 | contig 14703 bp, 8 predicted proteins | sample Sb_taG_11_FD_89696 | JGI IMG/M metagenome (GOLD analysis project Ga0116216, IMG submission 89696) | Peat soil microbial communities from Weissenstadt, Germany - Sb_50d_3_AS metaG | ecosystem: Environmental > Terrestrial > Soil > Wetlands > Peat | place: Germany: Weissenstadt | collected 2010-09-21
ACTGTTGCTGGATTGGTGCGCCAGTCAATAGGGCGGCATCTCGTCGCAGTTCCGAATGATTGACGCTGCCTATCCATAAGGCGAGACTGGGATGACATGCCGCTGCGCCGCGTCCGCCTCTGCTTGGCCCTGGGACTCTGGATCGGAACCGCGGCGCTCTTCTGGCCGACCCGAAGCCACGACTTCGTCCTCTTCGATGATCCGCAGTACGTCTCGAAGAACTTCAACCTCCTCGAAGACGGCCTCACATGGGCAGGGCTCCGCCGCACCTTCACCACGATTTCCAACTTCAACTGGCATCCGTTGACCACGATCTCGTACTCAATCGACTATCAGCTCCACGGTCGCGTGGACGGCGGCTACCTCCTCACGAACCTGCTTCTCCACGCGACCGCCACCCTGCTGCTTTTCCTGGCCCTGGAACGCTTGACCGGAGCTCTCGGACGTAGTGCTTTCGTCGCGGCGGTATTTGGCGTCCACCCCCTCCATGTGGAGTCCGTCGCCTGGATCTCGGAACGCAAAGACGTGCTGAGCGCCTTCTTCTTCTTCGCCTTGCTCTGGGTGTATGCGCGCGAAGGTCGGGCGCCTACGCGCATGGGCAGGCTCATGCTGTTCGGCCTGTTTGCTCTCGGTCTGCTCGCAAAGCCCATGCTCGTGACTGTGCCCTTCGTGCTCCTCTTGCTCGACTTCTGGCCGCTTGGGCGGATCCCGGTCCGTGGTCTGCGGCCCGCACTGCGGGCGCTCGGGCTCCTCGTCGTCGAGAAGCTCCCCCTCTTCGCCCTGGCGGCGGCGTCCGCCGCAGTCACCTATTGGGTGCAGAGCCGTTCGGGCGCCGTCCCATCGCTCGAACTGTTCCCCCTACCCGCCCGGTTCCTCAACGCTCTGATCTCGTGCGCGGAGTACCTGGAGCGGGCTTTCTGGCCGCACAACCTAGCGTTCTACTACCCGACGCTCCTGTTTGAAATCTCGCTCGATCGGGCGCTGCCTGGGGCTTTGGTTCTGGCGACGCTCACGGTTGGCGCCTTCCTGCTACGGCGCCGTGCTCCCTATCTGCTGATGGGATGGCTCTGGTTCCTGGGCATGCTCGTTCCGGTGATCGGCCTCGTGCAAGTGGGCTCGCAGCGCATGGCCGATCGGTACACCTACCTCCCGCTCATCGGACTCTCGATCGCGGTGAGCTGGGGCGCCTTCGACGTGGTGGGGCAGAGGCGTACCGCGCGCATCGCCTTGGGGAGTCTGGCCGCGGCCGCCCTGGCGGCGCTTGCCGTCGTGAGCTCTCTGCAAATCGCGACCTGGCAAGACACGGTGAGCATGACCACGCATGCGATCGAAGTGACGCACCTAAACGCGGGCGCCTATTACCTTCTGGCGAGCGCGCTGTTGGAGCAAGGCCGAAAGGACCAGGCCCGGTCTCAGCTCGAGGCCGCCCTCGCGATCAATCGCAATCTGGGCGAGGCCCACGGTCTCTTGGGCCAGATCCTCGAAGACGAGGGCCAACGCGCAAATGCGGTCGCCTCCTACTACGACGCCCTGCGACTCAAGCCCGCCCTCTTGGATATCCGTATCAGGCTGGGACAGGCACTGGTCGCGCTCGACCGCCTGGACGAGGCGTTGGCCATTCTCGAGAAGGCGCCGACGGACAGCGCGGACGTTCACCTGCTGATGGGTCGAGCGCTGGAGGGTCGCGGCGACATGACCGGTGCCGTGGCGCAATACGAGCTCGCTCTCCGTCTTTGGCCCAAATTCCCGGAGGCCCACGCGAACCTCGGTCTTCTCTACGCCAAGCAGAACCGGCTCCCCGAAGCGGAATCCGAGCTGCGGCGCGCGCACGAACTCGGTCTCGACACGCCCGAGCTGCACTTCACCCTCGGTGACGCGCTTCAGCGTCAAGGCCGGATCGCGGAGGCTGCCGACGAGTTCCGGGCGGCGGTGCGTTTGCGCCCCGACTGGGTCGTTCCGGTCAACAACCTGGCGTGGATCCTCGCTACAGAGCAGGACCCCGCCCTGCGACGCCCAGAGGAAGCGGTCACGCTTGCCGAGGGTGCAGCGCGGGGAACGAAACGCGAAGATCCCAGCATCCTCGACACCTTGGCTGTGGCGTACGCTGCTGCCGGCCGCCGCCAAGACGCGCTTGCCACGGCGCGGGAGGCGTTCGCGGTGGCCCAGGCGCAGCATCGCACCGACCTGATCCCTCTCCTCGACGAGCGCGTACACAGCTATGAAATCAAGGGGAGTACCTCGGTTCCCTGAACCGGGTGGGAGCGGGCCCTTCCTCGCGCTCCGCAGACCTGCGACCCGGAGTGGTCGTCCCCCACGCCTGGGGATCCAGCCGGTTGACGGCGGAGCTCTCATTCGAGCCGGCGCGACCGCGCGGGCGTTTGATTTGCGCGGACCAAGAAGTCCGCTGCGAACGAAGGCATCGCGTTAGAATCGCCGCCGCATGAAACCGCTCTCTGCTTTGGGATGGATCGCCGTCGCGATGAGCGGCGCGGGCGCGCTCGCCAGGATTGCGGTGTCACGAGGCGAAGCCCTCTCGAGCACCTGGTTCTTGGTGGCCGCCCTCGCCGTCTATGCCGTCGGCTACCGGTTCTATTCCGCCTTCCTCGCGGCGAAGGCACTCTCCCTGGACGACTCGCGGCCGACGCCCGCGCACCGCATGGCCGACGGCAAAGACTTCGTCGCGACCAACCGTTGGGTGGTGTTCGGACATCACTTCGCCGCGATTGCAGGGCCCGGGCCCCTCGTGGGTCCGATCCTCGCCGCTCAGTTCGGGTATCTCCCAGGGACGCTTTACATCGTGATCGGGGTGGTGCTTGGCGGGGCGGTGCAAGATTTCACGATCCTCGTGGGCTCGATGCGCCGCAACGGAAGGAGCCTCGGCCAGATCGTGCGCGAAGAGATCGGTCCCGTGGGCGGGGCAGCGGCGCTCGTCGGGGTCCTCGCCATCATGGTGATCCTGATCGGAGTGCTCGGACTCGTCGTCGTAAATGCCATGTTCGGGAGCCCTTGGGGCACCTTCACAGTCGCGTCGACCCTCCCGATCGCAGTCGCGATGGGCATCTACATGGTCCGCATCCGCCCCGGCCGTGTGCTCGAAGCCACGGTGGGGGGTGTTGCTCTCGTTTTGCTCGGGGTCGTAGCCGGCGGCTGGGTGCGTGACCACGAGACCCTGCGCACCTTCTTCGATCTCGACAAGAGAACGATCGCCCTTGCGCTGATCGGGTACGGCTTCGTCGCGAGTGTATTGCCGGTCTGGTTGCTGCTTGCGCCTCGCGACTACCTCTCGGCCTTCGTGAAGATCGGGACCGTATTTCTGCTTGCGGCCGGCCTGCTCTGGGTGCGGCCCGACGTGAAGCTCCCGGCACTCACACGTTTCGTGGACGGCACGGGTCCCGTCTTTGCAGGCAAGCTCTTCCCCTTCTGCTTCATCACCATCGCCTGCGGTGCCATCTCCGGATTCCACGCGCTCATCGCGAGCGGCACGACCCCCAAGCTCCTCGACAAGGAGAGCGACGCACGCCTGATCGGCTACGGCGCCATGCTGATGGAGTCCTTTGTGGCGGTGATGGCGCTCCTTTCTGTCGCCGTAATGGACCCGGGGGTCTATTTCGCCATCAACTCGCCCGCGGCGCTCGTCGGGAACACCCCAGAGAGCGCCGCGCTTGCCACCGGTGCATGGGGGTTCCCGCTCGACCCAGCGCAGCTTTCGAGCCTCACCCGGGCGGTGGGCGAGCGCACGCTTCTTTCGCGCACAGGCGGTGCTCCGAGCCTCGCCGTCGGCATGGCGGAGATCTTCTCGAGTGTCCTGGGCGGCGGGGGCGTGAAGGCACTCTGGTACCACTTCGCCATCATGTTCGAAGCGCTCTTCATTCTGACGACGCTCGACGCAGGAACGCGGGTGGGGCGCTTCATGGTGCAGGACCTGCTGGGCAACCTCTGGCAGCCCCTCGGACGCACCTCGTCGCTTCCTGCGAATGTCCTGGCGTCGGGGCTGATCGTCGCGGGCTGGGGCTACTTTCTCTATCAGGGTGTCGTGGATCCCTTGGGCGGCATCAACTCGCTCTGGCCGCTCTTTGGCATCGCCAATCAACTCTTGGCCGCGACGGCACTTGCCGCCGCGACCACGCTCTTCGTGAAGGCGGGCCGCGCGCGCTTTGGCATTTCGACGCTCTTGCCCCTCACCTGGCTGCTCGCGGTCACGATGACCGCGGGCTGGCAGAAGATCTTCCACGCCGATCGCCGCATCGGGTTCCTGGCGCAGGCGGACTACCTGGCGGGCCAGCTTGCCGCGCACGCAATCCCGCCGGAGAAGATCGCCGAAACCCAGCACGTGATCGTGAACAACCGCCTCGACGCGGCGATGACCGCCATCTTCATGGCGCTCGTCGCCATCATCGTCCTCGACGCTGCACGCGTCTGGTGGAAAACGCTGCGTGGACCGGGGCAGGAACCCGTACGCGACGTAGAGCCGGTGGGCGCATGAGGTACGCGCTCCAAAGGACGCTTGCCGCGCTACGGAGCTTCTTGGCGGGGTTTACGGGAATGCCGTCCCCTCGCCTACGCTCTGGCCCGACACATGCGTGCGATGAAGTGTGCGATCCTGCCGACGCGCAGCGCGCGCTCGAGGCCCGGAGTGAGCGACGGGGAGGCTGCTGCTAGGTCTGCGCCGGAGAACGATTCGCGAGTCCTTCCAGGCACGCAAGCGCTTCGATCGAGGGACCATTCGGGGGAGAAGCCATGACTGAGCTTTTGTTCGAATCCGCCAGCCAGCTCGCGGCGCGCATCCGGCGGCGCGAGCTCGGGAGCCGCGAGCTCCTCGATCTCTATCTCGGGCAGGTCGAAAAGCACAATCCTGCTCTCAACGCGATCGTGACCCTCGATGCCGAACGCGCCCGCGCCCGGGCAGCCCAGGCCGACGCTGCCGCCGCCCGGGGCGCGTGGTGGGGCCCGCTGCATGGCTTGCCGATCACGATCAAAGATACGTTCGAGACCGCGGGCCTGCGCACGACGTCCGGCTACCCCGCCCTGGCCGAGCACGTGCCCGCGACCAATGCGGATGTCGTGGAGCGTTGCCTCACGGCGGGCGCGGTGGTTTTCGGCAAGACCAATACACCGCTCCTCGCCGGCGACTGGCAGAGCTACAACCCCGTCTTCGGCACAACGAATAACCCGTGGGATCCGACGCGCACCCCCGGCGGCTCCTCAGGCGGCTCCGCCGCAGCCCTCGCTGCGGGGATGACTGTCCTCGAGATCGGGAGTGACATCGCAGGCTCCATCCGTGTGCCCGCGCACTGGTGTGGCGTCTACGGCCACAAGCCGACCCATGGGATCGTGCCCATGCGCGGCCACATTCCCGGTCCGCCCGGCTGCCTCGCGACGCCGGACCTGAGCGTCGCAGGCCCCCTCGCGCGCAGCGCCGCGGACCTCGATCTGCTGCTCGCCGTGGTGGCGGGACCGACCGCGGAGCGCGCCGTCGGCTGGAGCCTGGCGCTCCCGCCACGGCGGCACGCCTCGCTCCGGGAGTTTCGAGTGGCCGCCTGGCTGGATGACCGAGACTTCCCCGTCGACACAGAGGTGCGCCAAGCGCTCGAGCGGGCGGTCGAGGCGCTGCGCAGGGAGGGCGTGCGAGTCGATGACGCCGCCCGCCCAGCCCTCGCTCTCCCAGACGCGGTCCGCGTCTACGAGGCCCTACTCTGGCCGATTCTCCTGGCCGGCTATCCGCCGGAAGTCCTCGAGCATCTGGCCGCCCACGCGGCGGCGCAACCCAACGATCCGAGTCCGCTCGGCCGGATGGCCCGCCACGGCTCCAGCCGACACCGGGAATGGATCACTGCCAATGAGTTTCGGGAACAGATCCGCGCGAGGCTCGCGGCGTTCTTCCGGGAATACGACGTCCTGCTCATGCCGGTGAACCAGGTTCCAGCGATCCGCCATGACCACGCCGAGCCGATGGTGGCGCGCGTCATCGAGGTGAACGGGCAAAGCGTCCCCTACTACGACCTCATGGGCTGGATCAGCCTCGCAAGCTTGAGCCACCATCCCGCCACCTCCGCTCCGGTCGGCTGTACAAAGGAGGGCCTGCCCGTCGGAGTTCAGATCGTCGGGCCCTATCTCGAGGATCGAACCTGCATCGGGTTCGCGGCGATGATGGCAGCGGTTTTCCAAGAACGCGGGCTGGTGTCATCTCTTAGATACTAATGCGGATCTGCCGATGCCGCTCCCTCAGCTGTGTGACCGGCGCTGACACGGTTCCCTCTAGGGGGGCGAGAGGGCGAAGGGAGCGAAGGGGCCGCCTTCCGCGCGTTGACCTGCGTCTTCAAGCGCTACCGATCGAGAAGCTCGCAATCAAGCCATGGCGTTGTGATAGGCATCGCCGGCACTTCCCATCGATGGCCGAACTCCCAGCTGTTCGCAGCGTGCTTCAAACGCAATCGAGGTGTACTGGCGTCTCGCTCACTGCTGCCGTGGATACCGTGTTTCTGCCTCGAAGACGGAGTAAACCTGATCCGGAGGGAAGCCGAAGACATACGGCGCCGGTCCCCAGAAGTCGGAATAGAAACCTGCACCTGCTGTCCCTGACAACGTTTCCGCCAAGGCATGCACGGCAATCCGATGTTCTGTAAGTAGATGCGCGGCGAACGGGAGCCATTTGTAGAGGGTGTTGGAATCCGTTTGTGCGATTCTGTCCCCCGGTAACACCTCTCCCCGGTTCCAGTCGATCTTTCTTGCGCCCTCGAGTTCCATATAATACTGAAAGCCCCAAGCACCCTGGAACCAGAGCGGTTGTCGTCCCGCTCGAACTTCCTCTCGCGCAATCTCAAACGCAGCGTCGCGCGCGCACCGAGCAAAAGCCTGATCCCCCTGCGCGACGAGGAAGCCAGCGAGCGCGCTGATTCCAAGCATCGCGAGGAGTCCCCGCTGGGTCCCGAATGCACCGCGGCCGTGGGCCGACCCGGCTTCGGTCGCAAGGAGGATCGCGACCGCCGGAGCGGCTGGCAAGAGCGCACGTACGTTCGTAGTCCAGTTGAGGACGCTCGCAAAGGCGAACACGCCGCAGACCCACAGCCCTAGAAGGATCGCCTCCGCAGTTCCTCGCCGCACTATATGACGACAGATCAACAAGAATATGAGTGCGCCGGAAACGATGAACAACGCAAGATGCACGACAAGGTCCCACCGCACACGCTGCTCAGTCACGAGCGGGGAGCCGCCGAGTGTCCGCACTAGAATAAGTCCGGTAGCGACAAGGAGGACCGACAGGCCGCTAAGCGCCAAGGTGCGTCGGCTGAAGATCCAGCCCGCCAAGAGGAGACTTGGTAGGCAGGCCCCGCCTAGAAAGGAGAGGCCGATCCACGGATACTCGATCGCGCTTGCCGGGCTCACCGCGCGTGCCCCTCGTGCCGAGGAGCCAACTTCGAGCGGGTCGACGCCATAGCGCGAAATCATTCGGGCGCGGTAGGCCAGTGCGATCGTTAGCGGCAAGAGGAGGAGGAGGGGCGCTACAGCGAGCCGCTGTCGTTTCACCAAGGTATAGGCAAGGAGAAGCGGGATCAGCGCAAGGCCCACGTACTTCGTCAGAATGCACAGGCCAGCCAGCAGCGCACCCGCGATGAGCCAGTTGGTTCGCTCCTCCTGCAGTCCCACGACCCACGCGAGCACCGCCCAGGTCCAGAGCGCGGTCGCGAGAACATCTGCCATCAGTGTCGTGCTCGAGACGAGAAACCCTGGCATCGCAAGGAGACTTAGGCCTGCCAGAATCGGTGGAGCGCCGAGGCGAAGCGCAAGGCACCATACCCCAACTACGAGCAGGATAGCAGGGACGAGCATGCCGGCATGGAGCGCAGGCTCGCTCCAGCCAAACAACGCACCGACGAGGGCCAGCCAATACGACACTCCGGGCGGATTCGAGTCGATGACGGCCATGGACTCCAATGTCCCGCTCCAATTCACCTTTAGCCCATAGAAGTCGAAGGGATGCTCGACGATGTGCTTTGCGGTCCAGACGTACATCGGATCGTCGACATGCAGGGGCTTGCCGATGAAGGGCAGAAGCAGCGCAATCGTAAGCAGCGAGAGGCAACCCAGCTCTTTGAGGCTAGCAGACCGTGCGCTCGCCATTCTTACCCGGCGCTCAGCCATATGGTTAGACTTGGACTACCCGCCCGCTGAAGCAGCGGCATAGGCAGAAAGCGGGATTTGCAGCGTCGGAGAACCTCGCCTCCCAGGCGGATCTCCGGGCGGCTCGGTGGGTAGGACGCCGATGGAGCCACCGCGCTCTTTCCTCCGCGTAGAACCTATGCGCCGACTCTCCTTTGTGCAATGGCGCACAGGCCGTCCTGTTCAATCTCGAGCGGCACATTCATCAGGTTGTAGTAGTTCTCAAGAGCGTTCAGCCAGGTGAGCTCCACGATCTCGCGCTCGGAGAAGTGCTTGCGCACGGCCGCGAAGGTCGCATCAGAGACGCGCCGATCCCTTGTCGCCTCCTCCACATAGGCCAGCGCCGTACGCTCGCGGTCATCGTAGAGCGGGCTTGTACGCCATTCGGGGAGCGACTGGAACTTCTCCAAGGAGATGTGTTCGAGAACTGCAGAAGCTTTCGCAATGTCCACGCAGAAGGAGCAGCCGTTTAACATGGCCACCCAGGTCTTCACGAGATGACGCAGCGGAGCGTCGAGCACCAATCGCTTGCGCTCAATCTGCACCAGTCGATAGGCCAGGGGCAGGAGTGCGGGCATCCGGGCATAGACCACCTTCATGGGTGTCATGACGCGTCCCAACTGACGCTCGCAGAGCCAGTAGGCGATGCGTGCCACGAGGGTAGGAGGCTTCTCAATGGCTGCGAGTCTCATGGGGATCTCCTTTTTGGGCTTTGAACCTTGCGTCCGAAGTGCACGACGAGGACCGCGAGAATGAGCGTGGGTGCAAAGACGCCCGGCAGGTCGAGGAGCCAGTGGCGCTCGCCAAGAGCACCCCGAGCGAGATCGAACAGATGGACCGCGGCGTGTCCGCCGAGGAAGAGGGCAGCGAGTACCACACACGCCAGACGAACCATGACTTGCGAGGTCACAGCCGCCCACACGAGGGCGACCCCGCTGCTGAAAAACGCGCACCCGATGTCCCGCACGAAGTGGACGTTGAGTGGGCCCGTGTCGGGAACACCCGCAGGAAGATTCAGGTACCAACTCTCGGGGGCGAAAAGCATCCAGAACGCGTTGGCAATCTGCAGCACACCTAGGACCCAGAGAACGAGCGACCATCGATCCATCAGACAATCCCTTCTCGCGGAGGCGGCGAGTCGAACGGCCAATGCGGCACCGTCCGGGCGCCGGGATCCCCCGCATGCGCCGCCCAAGGGCCCGCCAGCGCTTCGTCGATCCGCTCTCTCACCGCCCCGTTCCTCGGGTGGGGACCCGGCGCCCTGGGCCGCAGCCCGAATGACACGCCCGAGAAGCGTGACACCCTCCGCGAGGGGCGGTGGCGACAAATCTGCAGCTGCGAGCGCCCTCTAGGGTAATCGCGGGGTCCTGCGCGGGCCATCTGGCCCTCGAGAGGCCCTGAAGCCAGCATCTCCGTCGCTAGGAGGCGGCGCCTAGCCCGGCTCCGCTCGGCTCCCTATCGTGGGTCAAGCCCAGGGCGACGGACGGACGCGGGAGTCGACACCGCTCGCCTTCTCGTGCAGGGGCGTCCTGGGACTGCATAGGGAGTTCCACTCCTCGAGAAGCCGCCAGCTCGGTTTCTCCACCTTGAATCGACTCGAGGCGTGAGCTCATGAAGCGGTCGTACTTCACGCGCCTATCCAAACGAAAAATCCGCAGGAAAGATCAGGCACCAGCAATATCATCTGGAGCGGAGCTTTGCTTTGCCGGTCAATCTCCTCGCAGACTCCCCCGCAGAGCATGGGAGAAGCCGTTTTGCCGATGGAACGCGACGAGTTCCGCTTGAGCGCAGCAGCCCCTACCAAAGCCCTTCTCTCAGGCTCGCGCGCCTGGCTCTCCTGGCGGAAGGGGCTGGCGGCGCTGGTTCTCCTCGTCGCAACCCTCGCTGTCTTCGCCCCCGCCTTCAACTTCCCATTCGTGGAGTATGACGACAGCGTGTACGTGACGAGCGTACCGGCTGTGCAAGCGGGGCTCACGGCGGAGGGCATACGCTGGGCGTTTACGACGTTTCACGCCATGGGCTGGCAGCCTCTCACCTGGCTTTCCCTGATGACGGATCTCGAGCTCTTCGGCCAAGACCCGAGTGCCCTCCACAGTACGAACATTGTCTTTCACGCGGCGAACGTGCTCCTGCTCTTCGCGATCTTGGGATCCGCGACGCGGGCCTGGGGACGAAGCTTCTTCGTGGCCGGGCTGTTTGCGATCCATCCCCTCCACGTGGAGTCGGTTGCGTGGATTTCCGAGCGCAAGGACGTGCTCAGCACCTTCTTTGGTTTTCTCGCGATCGGTGCCTACTTCCGCTACGCCCGGCGCCCAAGCGCCTGGCGCTACACCGCCACACTCGCGCTCTTCCTCTTGAGCCTGATGGCCAAGCCCATGCTCGTGACACTTCCCTTGTTGCTGCTGCTGCTCGATGTCTGGCCCCTCGGGCGCCTCCCCTGGCCCTTTCGGCCGGACGCACGTGGGGATGCGCCTCTCGGGTTCCTGGCCTGGATTCGGCTCGCGACGCCCCGGCTCCTCGAGAAGCTGCCGCTGCTTGCCGTCTCTCTCGGCTCCAGCGTGATCGCCTACCGAGCGCAGTCCTTCGGTGGGACGATCAATGAGAAGCTCCCCCTCGTGATTCGAGAACTGAACGCCCTGGTCTCGCTGGTGGGCTACTTGAAGATGGCAGCCGTTCCGTCGGACCTCGCGGCCTATTACCCCTACTCCAGAGCGCCCGGCGTGGGCGAAGCGCTGGCCTGCGGGGCTACACTGCTTCTCTTCACGATCGTGGCTTTTCGATTTGGGCGACGCGGTCTCTATCTGCCGGTGGGCTGGCTCTGGTACCTCGTCGCTCTGATCCCTGTGATCGGTCTGGTGCAGATCGGCAGCCAGTCGATGGCGGATCGCTACACCTATGTGCCACTCATCGGGATCTTCGTGGCCGTGGTCTGGAGCGCCGACGCGCTGCGCGAGCGGATGCGGCTTGCACCGGGAGCACTCATAACGCTCGGGGCCGCATCGCTCATGGTGCTCGGTGTATTGGCGCGCCGGCAGGTCATGGTTTGGAAGGACACGCGCACGCTCTTCGAGCACGCGATTGCAGTGACCGGCGGAAGCTCTCTGGCGTATGTCGGGCTCGGTGTGGCGGAGTTTCACGAGGGCCATCTCGCAGCCGCAGCCGAGGACTTCCGCGTGGCCAAGCGGTTTTTCCCCTCGACTTTCCAAGCTCCTCTGAACGCCGGTAAGGTCGCCGAAGCCGCGGGCCAAAAGAAAGAAGCCGAAGACGAGTACCAAGAGGCGATCGCTCGCGCTCCGAGGCGACCTGAAGCCTATTTCCGCCTGGGCTCCCTTTACTTGGCGACCGACCGCCCCGAGCAGGCGGTGCAGGCCTTCCAAACCGTGCTGCGTCTCGATCCCTACGATTTCCAGGCGCAGGAGCTCCTCGAGCAGGCGCGAAAGCGCGCGGCACTGCAGCCCGACGCCAAATAGCCGACGGGGGAACCCGGCTCTTCAGCGCAGGGCCAGAGAGAGCAACACCTCCCCGATCGACCCGGTCGCGCATCGACCACGGGCTCCGTCGCAGGTGAGGTCTTCTCGTCGGGTGCGGGCTAGCTTCGCCCGGCACGTGGGAGGGGCAAACGCCCTCGTCGGAGACAGATGGCAGCCCACAACTCGCCGCCCAGAGGCGACGGGAATCTTCGGGAACTTGGGGGAGGGGGACGTCAGGACAACCTTGGCTTTCGCCTCGTGCTGCGCGTGCTTCTCCGCTGTCTCCCGTGGCTGCGTGCGGTACGTCGACACCTTGCCGCGATCCTCGCGGCCTACGCCGGCACCGCCCTTGTGCTCTTCCCGATCGGGCTCCTGTTCTTCGATCTCGTCTGGACACGCGTCCTAAACGGAGAGCCCCTCACCGCGCTCGAGGCTCGCATCCTCTCCGTGGACCCTGCCCACGGCGTGGCGGTGCATGCGCTCTCCCCCGAGCTGCGGCACTCCATCGCGCTTCAGCTCGTGTGGGTGGGAGGGGCTTTGGCGGCGATCGCGACGCCGCTTTTTATCGGTCTCTACTACTACCAAGTGTGGATCTTGCAGCGCATCAACCAGCTGCTCCGCGTTCAGCTTCTCGAGCGCATCCACACCCTCTCCCTGCGCTTCCATGCCGAAAGCCGTGTGGGCGATGCGATCTATCGCCTCTATCAAGACAGCGCGGTGGTCACCCAGCTGATCGAGGTCCTGTTCTTGACCCCGCTTTACGCGGGTGCGCGCTTTCTGTTCTCCCTCGCCGTCGTGGCGCTGTTCGATCCCCGCCTCGCCCTCGTGCTCGCTCTCACATGGCTGCCCTGCCTGTGGCTCGGCCAGCACCTGTCGCGCCGGATGCGTGCCCGCTTTCGGCGCTCCCGCGAGGCCTCGAGCGCACTCACCTCAAGAATCCAGGAAACCATCGCCGGGATGAAAGTGATCAAGGCGTATGGCGCAGAATCCCGCGAGCAGACGCGCTTCGAGCGCGAATCGCGCTCGGCTTTCGCTGCCGCCTACCACGCACGAAGCCTATTCGCCGTATTCAATGTGGTCACCTTCAGCGCGATCGGAACCGCCATGCTGACAGGCCAGGGCATCGCAACCCTCGCGACCCGCGCGGGGACCCGGCTCTTCGCGGGGCCGGTGCTCGCGGCCATGGGCTTTTCCGCCTGGAACCTTGGCCTCTACAACGTCTTCAAGGAGCGATTCTCCGACGGTTCTGGCGCGGTCCGACAGCTCTTCCACGCATGGGCGCGCGTACAGGACATCGCCATTGGCCTCGACCGCGTGTTCGAGATCCTTGATCTCGAACCCGAGGTGCAGGACGCCCGGGATGCGGTAGAGATGCCGACGCTTCACTCCACCGTCGCCTTCCGCAAGGTCAGCTTCCGTTACGAGGCCGAGCGCAGCGCCCTCGAGGACGTGGATCTGGAGGCGCCCGTAGGAACGATCACCGTCATCGTGGGCCCGACGGGCTCGGGCAAAAGCACCCTCGTGGCACTTCTGCTTCGCCTCTTCGATCCCGATCGTGGCCGGATCGAGGTGGACGGAGTCGACCTGCGCCGCTTTCGCGTCGCGAGCCTGCGCGGGCGGATCGCCATCGCGCTGCAGGAGAATGTGCTCTTCGGGGCGACGGTGCGGGAGAACATTCGGTACGCCGTTCCCGATGCGAGCGATGCGGCCGTGCGGGAAGCCGCGCGCATCGCCTGTGCCGACGACTTCATCGCCGCCCTCCCCGACGGCTACGACACGCTCCTTGGCGAACGCGGAGCCAAGCTCTCGACGGGACAACGCCAGCGTCTGTCCGTCGCACGCGCCGTCCTGAAGAACACCCCGATTCTCGTGCTCGACGAACCGACGGCGAGCCTCGACGCCGAGACGGAGCTTCGGGTGCTGGCCAATCTCGCGGCCTGGGGCAAGGGTCGGGTCATCTTTCTGATCACCCACCGGCTCTCGACGATCCGGCGCGCCGACCGAATCGTCGTGCTGCAAGAAGGCCGGGTGGTAGAGCAAGGCACGCACGATGAGCTCTTGACGCGGGGCGGCGCATTCCACGGGCTGGTTGCGATCGAAGCGCGAGGTCACGCGTGAGGGGGCCCCTCGAAGAGAGCGAACGCATCGGCCATCGCGAAACCCTACGCCTTTTCGCGCGCGCGCTGCGCTACGTCCGGCCCTTCCGTGGGCGGTTCGCGGCGAAGGTCGCGATCACCCTGTGCTCCCTCGTTCCCCCTCTTTTCCTGCCGTGGCCGGTGAAGATCATGATCGACCATGTGATCCTTGCCCAGCCGCTGGCGGAGGCTGTGGCGAGCTACCCGTTCTTTGTGCGGCCGGCGGTGGCCCTGCTCGCGAGCGCTTCACCCCTTGGGATCCTGCTGTGGACCAGTGGGGCGCAGCTCGTGCTCTTGCTTTTGATTGGCGCGATTGGAACTGCCTTGCGCGAGAACGACCAGGTCGAAGCCTATCTCTCCGGTGGCTTCGACAGCGCAACCAACACCGAGAACGAGGCGAACGCCGGGTTCAGTTTCGTCGGAGGGCTGCTTGGTCTCATCGACTTCCACTTCACGCTCCGCCTCACGCAAGACCTGAACCACCACTATCGCTCGAGGCTCTTCGAGCGCATCCAGGCGCTCCCCATGGCGGCCTTCGATGACGAGCGCATCGGGGACGCGGTGTATCGGGTCATGTACGACACGCCGTCCATCACCAACACCTGCTACCGGCTGCTCTTGACGCCCATCGCCGCGCCCTTCGGCCTCTTGCTCTCGGTGGGGGCGCTCGAGCTTGTGTTTGGCGCACACCCTTTGCTGGTCTGGTCCGCCCTTGCATTCCTGCCGCTTTCGATCCTCACTTCCGTGCCCTTCGCCGGGCTTGTTCGTCGGCGCGGGGAACGGAGCCGAAAGGCGGGGGCGACGACCACCTCCACTGTGGAAGAGGGGGTCACCAATGTTCTGGCCGTGCAAAGCCTGGGAGGTCATGGCCGCGAGGAGAAACGTTTCGGCCTCGACTCCTGGGAGAGCTTCTCGAGGTTTCGCTCCTACCTTCTCATGGG
>Ga0116216_10001766_pt1 | contig 14692 bp, 12 predicted proteins | sample Sb_taG_11_FD_89696 | JGI IMG/M metagenome (GOLD analysis project Ga0116216, IMG submission 89696) | Peat soil microbial communities from Weissenstadt, Germany - Sb_50d_3_AS metaG | ecosystem: Environmental > Terrestrial > Soil > Wetlands > Peat | place: Germany: Weissenstadt | collected 2010-09-21
CCGGCCGCACACCCCGCACTCACGCTTGCCGGCCACGCGACCCATCGGTCTCAGGCGCGGCGGCTCGGGCGCTTGAGCCTGACCTGCTTGGGCTTCAGGTCCTTGCGAATCTGACCGCCGCTCGCCGGCTCCTTCTCCACTGGCGCTGCCGCGTCTGTGCGGCGCACGAGCTCGTCGGGCTCGCAGCCGAGGATCTCGCACAGCACGACCAGCAGTCGCAGGTTCAGCCGCTCAGGGCGGCCCGTCACGAGCCGCCACACCTGCGAGTCCGACAGCCGAATCCCGTGCTCGGCCAGCCGCGGTGCGAGGTCGATCGCCTTGAACATGCCGTTCTCGGCCATCAGCACCCGCAGCCGCCACTCGTAATCGACCACCATTTACCGTCCTCCGATCTGCGCTAGCTGCTCGTCAATCGCTGTGCGCACGAGCCGGTCCTTGAAGTCATCGCCGACCGACATGTAGATCGCGGTCGTCGCGGCGTGGCTGTGGCCGACCTGGTCCTGGATGAACTTCGCCGCCCACCCCAGCTCCGCCAGATGCGTCACGTAGCTGTGGCGCAAACAATGCGGCGTCAACATCGCATCCAGCCCGGCCTCATCGCGGATCTCGGCAAACCGCTCGTTGACGTACGGGAGCGAGATCCGCGTCCCGCGCTCGGTCACGAACACGGCCGGATGCTCCGGGCAGCCGAACGCCGGCCGTACCTCAGCCAAATACTGCTCGACGACGTCCACCGCCCAGTCGAACACCGTCAACACCGTCCTGCGCTGTGGCCCGCCGCCGCGCTTTGACTTCCCCCACCGGACATGCACCTGTCCAAAAGCGCCGAACTCGGGCAGCTTCGCGTGCGGCCGGAAGTCGACCGTGTCAAGCGACGCGAGCTCCGCCCTTCGCAGCCCCCACGCGAACTTGGCCTTGAACATCGCGTCATCCCGCCACGCCTGCAACGACCCCTTCCGTCCCCGCACACGACAAGCCTCGATCCGTGCCTCCGCCGCCGCGAAGAACGCCTCAAGCTCATCCACCGTCAACGGGCGACGGCGCGGGTCGCCCTCGAACTCATCCAGGTGCGCAACCAGGTTGCGCTCGTCGAACAGCTGCCCGGGACCGCGGCCGAACTCGCGCTCGCAGATCGCCGACCACGGATACCGCCGATCGCACGCGTACTCCGAGAACCACTTCAACCGTAACTGGTAGTAGCGCAGCGTCGAGCGGGCCAGCCGCTCCGGCCTGACCAACAGATCCTCGAAGTACTCATCGACATGCGACGCGCGCCACTCCCACGGCCAACACCCCACCTGCTCCTGAAAGCGCCGCACGCCGACCTCGTTCGATCGGATCGTCTTCGCCTTCAAGTACCGCGCTGTCTGCTGGCTGCGCCACCCCGAAAGCATCGCCTCAAACAGCGCCGACTCGATGTGCAGCGGCCGCACCCCGACGCCGAACACGCGGGCTAACGCAACGTCCACATCCGCCGCTGCATACACGCCGTGCGGGCTCAACAGGCTCTGCATCAACCGCGAGTAGATCGCAACCAATGCGAGTCCACCACCGGCGGCTCGCGATCATCCCGCACGTTCCGACCAATTCCGTCGCCACCACGAGCGCAACAGGCAGCCCATCGCTGCCAGCATTCCCGCTAGCAGCGGCCGGGCCGACTCGCATCTAATGCGACCACCGACAGTTTGAGCCATAGCCGCTGACTTCGTTCCGTGTGACCCGGACGCTGTCCTGCGCTCCGGTGCCGATCGCATCCGCGATCGCGTCGCGCTCGATCCTCCGCTCGAGCCGGGTCTCGACCGGCGCGGCCTTCAGCCTCCGGATCTCGGCGCTCGCTTCCTGGCGTGTCCGCGGCATCGCGAATGTCTGGCCGGTGCGCTCTGAGAGCGCCCTGAGATAAGCGAGCTGCTTGGCGGTGGGTGGCTTGCTCGGCACAGGCTGCCTCCGTTGGTTGGGTGCGGGCATGCCCCGCCCCGACCGCGAAGGGCGCCGGGTCTGTCAAGCGCCGTCCCGTCAGGGATGGCCGCAGGCGACGCCGGAGGCGCGGCGCTTGACTGACGCGCAGGCCGGCGCGGTATTGATCAGGCGGGCAGGCCCGCAGCCGGCCGGTGAGGCATTGGACCGATCACGCTCACGGATTGAGCGGAATGGCGGCCCGGTCTGGCTGATACGCCCGAGCGGTCAGATCCTCGGCAGTTCACGGGCGGTGATGGGCGATCCCCATCGTCCGCCAAGGCGCGGATCGGGCTCGCTCCGCACGAGTGCTGCGGTCGACTTTGCGATCGCGCGGCGCACGCCCGGGGCTGGCGATTCCATTCGTCGCAAAGCACTCCCGGTCGCGGCGCTCGTTGCCACTCCTGCGGGTCGATTCCAGCAGCCCGGTGTCGCGTGCTCCTCCACGTGTTTCGTGTGGGGTTATGCCGGGTGCGGGTCTGGGACCGACCCGCCAGGTCGTCCCCTCGGTGTCGTGTACGTCGCACCCCTCACGACCGCGCTCCGGGCTACCGAACCGCGACCCTGTAGAGGACCTCACTGATGTCCACGCCGATCCCCCAACGGAGCCGCGGGAGCTGGGCTGAGGCCTCGCCGAGGACCGGACGATGCGCCGGTGGGCCGGCACTGGGCAGCCGGTACCTGAGTGCCTGCGGAAAGCCTTCGCGAGCATGCGCACCGCCATCAAGCTGGAGACGGAACGTCGGCGCCAGCTTGGCGACGCCGCCTCGGTCGAGGTCTACGAGAGTGTGGCGCGGCAGCTCCTCGCCGGCCATCTCAACCGCAGATCCGCGAGGCAGTAACTTGAAGAGATCGTGAGGGCGAACTCGCTCGGGTTCTGGGCTTTGCTTCCGGCGGCGATGGAAGCGCTCCACAAGGCGTTCCTGCGCAGCAATGATGTCCAGATCCGATACGCGGAGGCCGTCGCCCCAGCGCTCGCGCACGGGCACGGCCACGCAGCAGCGGGGCGTTCGTGCTGACGGGTGCAGGCTTGCTCCTCAACCTTCCGACCGGAGCAACCCCGCTAATGGACGCACCGCTTTGCGGCAATCCAACCAACGTCAACAACGCCCAGCGCTCCGAGCGCAGCCTGTCAGCCATCCGACGGGCGGCTATCCTTAGCGATCGCGATCACCGCATCGCAGTACTCCGCTCGGCCGACGCAAAAGGGATCTGATGGCCCGTTCCGACCTTCTCATTGATCTCGTTGAGGCCGAACGAACTGGCGACAAAAACCGGTTCCGCTCCCTCGTCGAGGCCATCATCGCCGAGGAACGCGCAAACCAGCACCACGTTGTTGCCTCGCGGCTCAACGAGCTAATTACGACATCGGGTTCACCCGACATAGCGCACAACGGGCACGGCGACGCTGGAGTAGCCGACCTACTCCTTGAACTGCGACCACGTCGCCCGCTTGCGACCATCCAGCTCCCGGCGCTCGTTCGGTCGATTATTACCGAGGTCATCGAGGAGCAGAACCGCGCTGATGTCCTGCGGAGCCACAACCTGGAACCGCGCAGCCGCATCCTCCTCGAGGGGCCGTCCGGCAACGGAAAGACGAGTCTGGCTGAAGCGGTTGCGACGGAAGCAATGCTCCCGCTCCTTGTGGTGCGCTACGAAGGTGTCGTGTCAAGTTTCTTGGGCGAAACGGCGCTGCGCTTGGATCGCATCTTTGCCTACGCTCGCACTCGACGGTGTCTGCTCTTCTTCGACGAGTTCGACTCCATCGGGAAAGAGCGGGCAGACCAGCATGAAACTGGAGAGATCAAGCGTGTCGTCTCCACTCTTCTTTTGGAAATCGACCGCCTTCCTCCCCATGTAGTCGTTGTCGCGTCGACGAATCACCCTGAGCTCCTCGATCGCGCCGCCTGGCGTCGTTTTCAAGTCCGACTGACGCTGCCTTCTCCTTCTCGCGCAGACTCCGTGAAGTTCCTCGAAATGATGCAGGACCGCCTCGGCGGTCTTGGGCTCAGTGCGCGTACATTGGCCGACAAGGCAGCAGGCGCGAGCTACGCGGATATGGAGCAACTTGCATTGGATATTCGACGCCGCGCCGTCCTCGAGTTTCCCGACCCGGACCTCAAGTCCATTGCCCTTTCAAGGATTGAGCAGTGGCGGCCGCAGATCAGACGGTAACCGAGTCGCGGCCGCTGCTGAGTTTCGGCCCTGCGGACACCTCCCGGATCCCCACCCGCCCCGAGGGAACGCGTAGCCCGTTTCGCCCGATCCAACGGCCCTCACCCGCGCGACAGGCCGAACGTTGGGGCCCCGCTTCGACCAGCTTCGCGGCGCGCTCGAAGCGAAGCGGGCTGAGCTAGCGACAACCACAGGCGAATCCGATCCGGAGTTGGTAGCGGTTTTTGATGTCATCGGGTCCGTCGATACGTTCTTTAAGGCGGCGGCGAAGGTTCCGGGCCTTGAGTTCCTCTTTGCAATGCAGGAAGAGTCCATCGATCCGGACGACGACTTCTTCTATCAGGATCAAGATGGTGAACCGGCAGACGATCTCGTGCCGCAGTCGCTCTACATGGTCATGTCTAACGCGCAGGCCGTCACCGAGTTAATCCGGCTCTTTGGCCTCTGGCAGAACGACCCGACCATCACCTTGGAGCGCGGCCTCAACCCGCTCAAGGAGATCTTTGCCCTCCTCTACGACATCCGGCGGTGGGGACCGATAGACAGGGTGCGAGAGACTGGGCTCATTGACGCATGGCGCGAAGACGTGGAGGTCGCATCACAACAGACTATGCGCGCCGAAGTCGAGCTCTGGTACCGGGACGACCCGCAGAAGCGAGCCACTGCACAGGCACGAGTCGAAAGCACGTTAGGAGCGCTGAACGGACGGGTCATCGCGTCGACCGCCGTCTCCCAGATACTTCACCACGGCCTTCTCGTCGAGATCCCTCGGGCTCACGTCGAGCAAGTTGTCCGAGACGGCGCAGGAGCCATCGACCTCCTCACGGTTGAGGACATCATGTTCGTCGCTCCATCGGCACAGCACGCCGTCCGCACTCCAGAGTGGCGAGGCCGTCTGCCCGAGCATGCCGTTGATGAACAGACGCCCCACGGTGAGCCGCGCGTCGCACTAATCGACGGCTTGCCATTGGCAAACCACGTCGTCCTCCGAGACAGGCTGGTCATCGATGATCCCGACGATGCGGCCGCGCACTACCGTGCCAGTCAGCAACGTCACGCCACTGCGATGGCGTCGCTGATCGCGCACGGCACGCTCGACAACCCAGGCTCGGCGCTAACGCACCAACTATACGTGCGGCCAGTGCTTCGCCCCCAGTCCTTTCCGACGGAGTCCGAGGTGTTCCCCGACGACGCCTTGCTCATTGACATCCTCCACCGCGCTCTGAGGCGGATTTTCGAAGGCGACGCGACTGCGCCCCCCGCTGCACCGACTGTGCAAGTCGTCAATCTGTCACTTGGTGACCCTGCCCGAGTGTTTACTCGGCGAATGAGCCCTCACGCCCGGCTCCTCGACTGGTTCGCACACCGCCACAACATCGTCATTGTTGTCAGCGCAGGGAATCACGACGGACTTCAGTGCTACCCGGCGGTCCCTGCAGATCACCTTGACGACCCCAACGCGTTGCGCGCCGACGCCGTGCGGTTCTTGCGAACCACGGAGCGGCACCGGCGCCTTCTGGCGCCCGCTGAAGCCATCAATGCAATCACCGTCGGTGCTCTGCACTCCGACGGAGGCGCCCGCCTAAGCGTTCCGCCCCGACTTCTCGATGTCCTCATCGATGACTCGCCTGCAAGCTACAGCGCCGTCGGCTTTGGCTTCCGGCGGGCCGTGAAACCCGAACTCTTCCTGCCGGGCGGAAAGGTGCTGTTCGAACGCCCATTGACTTCAGACGGCGACGGAATCCATCCGCTGCAGCCGGTCTGGTCGAACGACGTCGCCGGCTTGGCCGTGGCGGCGCCGGGCCTGGCCGGCGAGCTGGACGGTATGTGTCGTTCCGCGGGGACAAGCAACGCCGCTGCGCTTGCCACGCGATCTCTCGCTCTCATTCTTGAGACGCTCGCACAAGCCCAGAATGGCGACGACGAGTTTCCGTTTCCGGCCGATGAGTTCCACCCGGTATTGGCCAAGGCACTCTTGATCCACGCCGCCTCGTGGGGATCACTCAACGGCACGATGACCGAAATACTCGAGCTCAGTGGAACCGGTCGGCGCCATACCCTTACGCAGCTCCTCGGTTATGGCCCGCTCCGCTCCGAGACGCTCGCATCAGCAACGAGCCGCCGCGTCGTGCTCCTCGGCGCCGGCTCGATCCGAGGCGGCCGCCGCGATGCGTACCGTTTTCCGCTGCCGCCAGCATTGCGGGCCACGGCAGAGTGGCGCCGTCTCACGATCACGTTGGCATGGCTTTCCGCAATCGAGCCTCGCACGCAGCGGTACCGTGCAGCCCGCCTATCGTTCTCGCCACCGAAGGATGACTTGGCCGTTGCACCGGTCGAGGCCGACGGTCGCGCCGTCACCCGCGGAACCGTTCAGCACCAAGTCCTTGAAGGCAACCATGCCGTCGCCTTTGCCGACGGCCAGGCAATGACCATCAACGTCGACTGCCGGATCGACGTTGGACCATCAACTACGCAGACTCGCTACGGACTCGTAGCGTCCTTGGAAGTCGGCGCGGCCATCACCGCGGACATCCATAGTCAGGTGCGAGATGCCCTTCTAGTCCGCGCCCGCGCGCAGGTTCGTGAGCGCATTCGCCCGTCAACCATGTGATATCCCGCGTCCCGTCGACGCGCACAGATCACACTTACTGAGCAAGCATCCGGCACGCGGCCAGAAACGCGCCACGTGCTCGCTGTTGGAGATCAACGTGAGAGCCGAGACGGGCGTCAGCCGTACGCGGCTTCCTTGTCTCGCGATAGTTCTGCGCTGCCTCGTCCCCTTTCAGCATCGCTCGATCAGTATCGCGCCGCACCAAACAACACAGACGAGTCACTTCACGTTCACCGAATGTCCTCTCTGCGCCGAACTCGCCAGCGCTCCGACCGACTGAGCACTCCTCGGCTGGTACTACGACGACGCTGCGGCTATACCTCGGAGCGCAGCGACACCCCATTTCCGCGAACTGAGAAAGGGCGGCCTCGAGTCCTCGACGATCTCAGGTGCGATGACCTCCGGTGCCGGCAGATTTTCGTGTCCTCCAAAGACGCATCACGGAGCCAAAAGATGTCCAGCGATGCCATGGTCACTCGACAAGCTCGAGTGCAGACGCGGTGCCTCTCGACCGGTCGTCCCCAATTCCGCGCACCGTCCGTGAACACCCCTCGCACTGTCTCTCAACAGCGCTCGCACTCTCCTAACATGACTGAGCACCACCGGCGTCTCGCGACGGCGCGGTTTTGCTGGCCGCCGAGGAGCCGAGCGAGACTGTGGGGCCACTACGCCGCAGCGACGAGCTCCAAGACTCTCGTCTTGCGCCCGCTGTCGTCGACGGCACGGGCGAAGCGCTGTGAACCCCGGTTCACCGACCGGATCCAGTCTGCGTGCTCGACGATTGCGTTGATCGCTGCCCACTTCGTGCCGGGCGCGTTGCCCTGGGTCTCGCCGTGCACGAACAGCTCAATGATCTGGTGCTTGGTGTGCTCCCGTGAGCGGCGAGTGCGGTCGCTCGCCGCGTCGTCGGCCCCCGAGGGGTAGAGCTCGTTGAGGACGCAGCGCAGCTGGGCCTCGGTGAATTGCTCGGTCGCGAGCTGGTCTCCGGCTCGCTTGAACTGCTGGTAGTAGTCGATCGAGAGGTCGAGCACGCGGCGGGCCTGGTGGACGTGCTCGCGGATTTTCTCGGTGTGGCGGATCGAGTATTTCTGTCGAGCTCGCTCCAGGCCCCAGTTGAGCGTGTTCTGGCAGACGACACGGATTGGGGTTGAGGCGGCGATGACGGCGGTCGAGCCGTCGTGCGGGTACCCGTCGTACTACTCATGTTGTTGATTCGCTGCCGGATCGGGTCACGCTGACCGGTGCCGCGGTGCCGAGCGCTCTGCGCGGACGCGTCGTCGAGATCGATGGATGGCGTCATGTTGAGGGGGAGTTGTGTGTTCGGTGTCGCACGAGCGATGGTGCGCGGGCGCTGCTGCCGGCGGCGTGGACGGATCTTCCGCGCACAACGATGACCACCGAGCGTGCTGTGGTCGCGGGTTTGATCGCGTCGCCGGCTGGGTGGCGGCGGTTTGGGGTGGTGATGGCGGGTGTGAGGGAGCGACGTCCGGCCCGGTCAGGAGTGTCCGTGGAAAACGCGGGAGGTCGCGATGGCGGGTCAGTTGGCGCTGTTGCTGGTGGAGGAGCGGCTGGTGCCGGCGGCGGTGTGGGAGACGTTGCCGCCAGAGGTGCGGGCGAAGGTCACGATCATGCTGGCGAGGCTTTTGGCGGCGGCGATCGAGGAGGCGCGCGATGAGTGAGTTCTCGAAGATCACCGAGCGCCATCGGCAGCGACGCGCCGTCGTTTATGTCAGGCAGTCAACGCCGGGGCAGGTGGAGCGCAACACGGAGTCAGCGGCCCGGCAGTATGCGCTCGCGGAGCGGGCGGTCGAGCTTGGCTGGCCGGCCGCCTCGGTGCTGGTGGTGGATGAGGACACCGGCCTGTCGGGTCGGTGGGCGCATGCCCGGATTGGGTTTCGTGAGCTCGCGGCGGAGGTTGGGCTGGGGCACGTCGGCGTGATCCTCGCGCTCGAGGTGTCCAGGTTGGCGCGCTCGAGCGCTGACTGGCATCGGCTGCTGGATTTGTGCGCACTGACCGGCACGTTGATTGCCGACGCGGACGGGATCTATTCGCCAGCTGATTTCAACGACCGGTTGCTGTTGGGGTTGAAGGGAACGATGAGTGAGGCGGAGCTGCATCTGATCCACTCCCGGTTGCGCGGCGGGCTTGAGCACAAGGCCGCCCGTGGCGAGCTGCGGCTGCCGTTGCCGATCGGCTTGGAGCGCGATGAGGATGGCGAGATCCGCCTCTGCGTCGATGAGCAGGTGCGCGGCGCGATCCGCCGCGTGTTCGAGCTGTGGGACCGTTGCGGGTCGGGGCGGCAGGTCGTCGCCGAGCTGGCTGCCGAGGGACACCGGCTCCCGCGTCGGCGGATCACCGAGCGGCGGATCCGGTGGGAGCCGCCCGATTACGGTGCTGTGCACGAGATCCTGACTAACCCGAACTACGCGGGCGCGTATGCGTATGGGCGCCACCGGACGGTCAAGACGGTCGACGCCGACCGGGGTGTGAAGATCTCGCAGGTCAAGACGCCGATCGCGGAGTGGAGAGTCCTGATCACCGAGCACCATCCCGGATACGTGACCTGGGAGCAGTACCTCGCGACGCAGGAGCGGCTGCTGGCGAACGCTCGCCCGACCGGTCAGGGCGGCGGCGCGGCGCGCGAAGGGTCGGCGTTGCTGCAGGGCCTGGTGCGGTGCGCGAAGTGCGGGCGCAAGATGAAGGTGAAGTACTCCGGCCCGAACGGCCGCACCCATACCTACCTGTGCGAGAGCACGTATCAGACGCAGGCGACCAGTGTCATCTGTCAGACGATCGGCGGGCTGCGGTTCGATCACACCGTCGTCGACGCGTTCCTCGATGCGGTCACCCCCGCCGGCGTGGACGCGACCGCCGCGGCCGTGGATCAGCTCGAGGCCGACCACGCCGACCGTCGGCGCCTGCAACTCCTCGCTGTTGAGCGCGTCGAGTATGAGGCCGAGCGGCGGCGCCGGCAGTTCGACGCGTGCGAGCCGGAGAACCGGTTGGTCGCGCGCAGCCTCGAGCGCGCGTATGAGGACGCGTTAGCCGATGTCGAGCGCCAGCGGCTCGCGCTCGCCGAGCTCGACCGTCACCGTCCCGCACCGCTCACCGAGCCAGAACGGCGCGCGCTGCGACGTCTCGCCGGCGAACTCGGTCGGGTGTGGACCGCGGCGAGCACCACCGACCGAGACCGCAAGGAACTGCTGCGCGCGCTCCTCGACGACGTCATTTTGGACGTGGACCGCGCGCGGGAGACCGCGAGCGTCGAGCTGATCTGGCAGGGCGGCGCGCGCACCGAGCTGCCGGTCCGCGTCAAACACAGCACCATGAAGCGGTCCGGTACCCGCCCGGAGCTGGTCGACCTGGTCCGCCGCCTCGCCGTGCACTCCTCTGACCGGGAGATCGCGATCGTGCTCTCCAAGCACGGGTGGAAGAGCCCGACCGGCCTGCCGTTCACCCAAAGGCGCGTCCGCGGCATCCGGGAACGCGCGAACATCCCGCCCGCACCACGCACGCCGCCCGCTGGCACCGGCGTTTCGATCATGCAGGCCGCCCGCGAGCTTGGGGTGAGCACGATGACGATCCGCCGCTGGCTTGCGGAAGGGCTGCTCCCCGCCGAGCAGACCGCCGAGCACGCCCCGTGGCGGATCCGGCTGACCGACGAGGTCCGCCGGCGGTTCGTGCCGACCGTCCCCGACGGGTACGTCAAGCTCGACCAGGCCGCCCGGCAGCTCGGCGTCGCACGCCAGACGGTGCTCAACCAAGTCCGCGCCGGGCGCCGCCAGGCCGTCATGGTCGTCGAGGGCAAACGCCGCGGCCTGCGGATCGAGATCCACCCTCACGAGCAAGGACTTCTCCAGCTCGCAGACAGCCCGGACGCGTGAAGTCTCACGCAGCCACGTTCTCGACCATCGGCTCAACGGCGAGAACGGTCTCGACTCGGCGGGCGAGCTCGTCGATCGTGGACGCGAACGCGGTCACCGCCTCAAGCGCGCCGGACTCACCCCAACCGGCCACATACTGAACCGACTCGCCACCGACATCCAGTCCGACGCTCGCGGCGACGACATAGGTGGCGGTATCGACAATGACCTCCGCCCCTTCCCGACCGTACTCGGCGTACCCGATGCCGAGCGCGTGGATCGTCTCGTGGATCAGGATCCGCAAGCGGGCGTTCGCCGCCTGACCGGCGTCGACCACGATCCGCTGGGCAGCCCGATCACACCACCCGCCCGTCGAGCCAGGGATCGACTCGAACGCGACGGTGAACCCGAGCGACTCGGTGAATGCCTGGAGCCGACCGAGAAGGTGGGCGTGCGAGTCGCCGGTCAGCGGTTCGCACGGCGGCTCGAGCGGGATCTGCTCCACGCCATCGAGCGGCGCGATCTGGGAGCGATCAAACACCGAGACCGCCTTGAACAGCACCCGCGGCCCGGCATTGTCGTCATCGATGTCGTCGTCTCGCCCGGGCTTGATCGGCATCGGGGCGATGATCCTGATCGCCTTCTCGCCCTTGCGCACGCAATACCCGAGCGACAGCCAAGCCTTGAACCCGGCAACGAACGTCGCGTCGGGACAGGACAACGCGATGAGTAACTGATTGTTCAGCGAGAGCCGGGCCAGCCCGCCCCTCGCGCGCACGCGGACCCAGCGCTGCCACCCCTCGGAGGTGAGCAGCCGGTTCGCCGCCTCGTGCAGGCGCTGTCGATCTTGCTCGCGGCGCTGTTCGCGCTCGGCATCGCTAAGTCGTCGGATCGAACGCATGACAGTGGTCCTTTCGCTCTGGCTCTCCGGGTGCGAGCCGGTCAAGCGCCCCTGACCGCACGCCGTCAGGCGTGCCAACATCAAGGGGCGCCGGCCGCCCCGGCGACACGACCGGTCCCTGGACCGGAATGCGCTCTCGCTAGGACCCGGAGAACGATCAGCGGCCGCCGTGAGCGCCGCGCCCCGACCCGACGCATGCCAACACGCCGCCCCGGTCAGTCCGCTCGGTGTGGATCACACAGTCGAGCTCGGCCTTGCTTTCCACGCGATGCAGGGACGCTGGCGCGCGGCACCGGCGATGCTTGTGTCCGGAGCAGAGCAGGAGTGGCCGCCACGATCACCACCTGCCGGCTCCGCTCTCGATCGCCCGGACCGGTTTTGGCCGGTGCCCGTGCGAGCGGACCCTCGCGAGATTTCTGCGGGTGGGCCTTCCTGCGCGATGATGGTCGTGTGATCGCGACCTGCCCTGCTCGTGCGCCGCGCCTGGCTGCCGGTAGCCCGAGGGCGATAGCCCCCACGATCGTGTGGTCGGGCACGCGCGGATTTCGATGATCGGGCGGGCGATCGGCGAGGTTCTCGCCTTCGGCGTCGGTGTCGCGCTGAGCCCGTTGGCGATCGTCGCCTTGGTCGTGCTGCTGGTCGCTCGGGGCGGCGCACGGCCCGCTTGGGCGTTCGCGGGAAGCTGGGTGTTGGCGCTGACTCTCGTGTCCACGCTGGTGCTGCTGCTCGCCGATGGTGCGGACGCGAACGCGCATGGTGCGCCCGCGACATGGGTGAGCATCTTGAAGATCGCCGTGGGACTGTTGCTGGTGCTGTTTGGTGTCCGGGAGTGGCGGGGGGGCGTGAGCCACGGGCGCGAGGCTGAGCCGCCGGGGTGGATGGGCAAACTCGACAACGTTACGACGGCAAACGCCGTCGGTCTAGGCGCTCTGTTCGTGATCAAACCGAAGAACTTGCTGCTGGCGATCGGCGCCGGGATCGCCGTGGCGCAGCTCGGCGTGAGCCCGGCGGCACAGGCGGTCGGTGTCGCTGTGTTCGTTGCTCTTGGGACGGCCGGGTTGGCGATCCCGCTAACCATCCACTTGCTGATGCCCACTCGAGGCAGAGAGCTGTTGACCGAGCTGCGCGATTGGATGGTGAGCGAGAACGCGACCATCATCGCCGTTCTCTCCGTCGTTATTGCGGCGAAGCTGCTCGGTGACGCGCTCATCTCCCTGACGAGCTGACGGGCGCCAAGCGCCGTGCCCGCTGCGTCTTGGCGTCGTCGGAAAGCACGTCTCCAACCGCTCAACAACACCGTCCCCTCCATCGCCAAGGGAAAGAGCCAGACATCGCGCCCCCACCCACAGCCGTCAGGCTGCAAGACTCAGGCGATCCGTTCCTGTGGCGGCTCCGAACAGGCCCGCAACAACAGGTCCAACGGCCCCCGATTTCCATCCACCATCGATCCCAACAGCCACGAATCTCGCGGTCTGACCGCGATCACGGCAACGGCTTGACCGAATGACCACATCGTCCGTTCAACGGAGGCAGTGTGAAGCCATCCTCTGGCTGTTCATGAGGAGGACGTATGGGCGGACGGGATCGCCGCCGACCTCAATGTGCTCGGGGAGTTGGGCGAGCACCCAGACGCGGCGGCCGCCGTGGAGGCTGCCAGCGGTCTCGAAGTGCATCGCGGAACCGATCAGCTGATCGACGAACTGGAAGGCCTCGATGTTCTGGACGATCCGGTAGCGCTCGCCGACGATCCCGAGGACCTCGCGGGTGTCTTGCCGGACATTGGCCCACCAACCGGGGATCTCTTCACAACGGGGCAGCCACCAGTCGTCGACGGTGGCGACGTCGCCGCGGTCGATCGCGATCGGCTCGCGCTCGACGCGCCAGCCCAGCCCGGAGCGCTCGATCGCCTCGGCGATGGTCGTTGGCGGCTGGTCGAGAACGGCTCCCAGCCCGTGCCACGGGGTCTGGCGGACGGAGAACATCGAGTCGCTGCTGGTGATTCCTGCGGGCATGACCCACTCCTTGTGATGGGTGGCTCCGCTCGGTGCGGGGCCGGTCGGAGCGAGGGCCGCACGCCCGGATGGCGTGCGAAACTGGCCCCGCCCGCCGGCTCCCGCACCGAGACGGGCACGTCGCTACTGCTCGGCCGAGACCGGCTCGGTGTCGGCGACTGGATTCTCGGACGCGGCGAGCTCCGCGCGCCGCGCAGCGAGTCGGTCACGGAGCCTGGTGTGCTCTGGTGTCCAGCGCGCCCAGACCGCGTCGAGATCACGCTCGGCCTGGTCGACCTCCTCGACGGTTAGCTCGCCGATCCGCTCGTCGATGCCCTCCAGCCGAGCGACGGCCTCCTCGTGCGCTTTGCGTGCCGCGGATCGTTCCTGCTGCTCGGCCTTACGGCGCTCGAGCACCGGCGCGAGCAGCGCGAGTGCGCCGTCGGGGAGGTTGTCGGCGACGAGGTTGTCGAGTAGCTCGTCGGCTTCGAAGGCCCAGGGGCCGCTGGCCTTGACGTGGTGCCAGCTACGGCTTGAGGCTGCGATGGCGTTCTGATCGGCGTAGGTGGCCATCGCAAGCAGGGCGAGTTGTCGGCCGGCAAGCTCGCCCGGCTTGGTTGCACCGCGGAGGTAGTCGTTGGCGCGCTGCCCTGCCTCCGGCTTCTCGACGTAGCCGTACTTCGTCTTGCCGTTCTTCTGCGTGCTTTCGGTGACCCACCCGGGGAACCCATAGCGCGCGCCGCGCATCGCGACATCGGCCAGCTCGCCGACGATCTCAACCGAGGCGAGGAGCTTCAGAACCGATTCATCGATCCGCACCCGCGACAGCGCCGTGTACACAGCGCGGCCGAGCTCTAGGTTGAACCTGGTCGCGTCCTCGCGCGCCCGCCGCTCGGCCTCCCGCTCCGCGCGACGAGCCTCTTCCGAATCGACCGTGGCGCCGTTCCCGGTGCTAGCGAACCCGGTCGAGCCGTCGCCTGCGCCACTGGCAGACGACCCGTTCGCTGTAGCCTGGCTGCTGCGCGCGAGCTTGCGTTCCTCGCGGACGCGTTTGCGCAGCTCCTTCACGCTCCGCGCGAGGTTGTCATCGACCAGTCGGGCGGCCACGTCGGTTCCGACGATGACCGTGTGCCAGTTCTCGCCGTGGGCCGCGCCGAGCGCGCGGGCCTGTGCGACGTCGCTCCCGTCGAACTGGAC
>Ga0116216_10001769_pt1 | contig 14680 bp, 32 predicted proteins | sample Sb_taG_11_FD_89696 | JGI IMG/M metagenome (GOLD analysis project Ga0116216, IMG submission 89696) | Peat soil microbial communities from Weissenstadt, Germany - Sb_50d_3_AS metaG | ecosystem: Environmental > Terrestrial > Soil > Wetlands > Peat | place: Germany: Weissenstadt | collected 2010-09-21
ACCGGAACCCGCCGCCCGGGTTCCCTGAAAACCACCGGTGCTGAAAGTAGAGGGCGCGGACAAACCCGCGTGCCCACCGCGAGTAGGCCTTCACCCCGGAGCCGGGGAGGGCGTTCACCGGGTCGGGGCCGTCCGGGTTGATACCCCGGGAGGCCAGAAACGCGCGGTGCCGTGGGCCAGGGTCGGCCAGCCGTGTCCCTACCCAGGTGCCCGGGCTGGCGTAGGCGCGGGCCAGCAACCGGCGGGCACCCGCGTCGAACAGTTCCGACACCGGATCACGGGCGTGTCCCATGTGACTATTGTGACGGAGGGTACGGGAGTATGCTGGCGGCAGACCTGGCCAGGTAACGCGGAATTCTATGGCCAGGTTCCGCCCACCTGGCCGGGCAAGACACCCCGGGAGGGCGCTGTGCCGAACCGCCGCACGATGGAACTAGTGATCGTGACCGTGGTCCTGCTCCACCCGGTAATCCGCATGGCCCACCTGTGGGCTGCCAAGCATCTCGCTACCTCATCGAACCCTGCCACCGCCGTTGTGGCTGAGGTTGTTACCACCGTCGCATAGGGAGACACCGTGGCATCAGGGACCACCGGCACGGTCGCGGGCCGGCCGCAGCCGCAGACCACCGCCGAACCCGCGGGCGGCCCGTTCGTCCGCCACGCCCCCGACGGCCGGCGGGCCATGTATGTGGCCGCCGGTGCAGCCGCCGGGACCGGCGCCGCCCAGTTCGTCGCCAACCCGATGGTGTCCTCGCCCGGGTGGAATAAGGGCTACCGGGTGCTGACCCAGCTGACCGCCGGGACCGGCGCGTCCGCGCTGACCGTCACCAACCAGGACGCCCCCTTCAACTTCCATCAGCTCGTGCAGATGAAGGACGCCTTCGGCACCCAGCTTCTGACCGGCCCCGGGTACGAAATCAGCAACCTGGTACCGCTCTACAGTGGCCAGTTCGGTACCGATGAAATGCGGCCGGCGCAGAACAGCCCACAGTTCAACCCGATCTTCACCGCGATCGGTGCCGGCACAGGCAACTGCCAGTTCCCGACCTACTTCCCGTTCGAGTTCGCCAAAGGGTACGGGGTCATCTCCGGGGCGAACGCGGCGCTGCTCCCCGTGCTCCAGATCAACCTGGCCAGCATTGTGGGCCTGTTCGGCACCGGCACCTACACGACCGCCCCCACGTCCACACTCACCGTGGACTCGGACTTCTACTGGCTGCCGAACGTCCCCGCCGACCCGCCCGGCATCGGAACCACCTGCCAGTGGATCTTCCAGCCGTGCAACCCGACGATCCCCTCGGGTGCGTCGACGCTGGTACAGCTCCCCCGCCTCGGCGGCTACCTGACCATGCTCATCCTCGAACTGCGGAACGCTTCGGGTGTCCGCGTCGGGGAGGGGCAGGCGTTCGACTTCGGCGCGACCGGCAACCTGGACACCGGTACCGGCTGGCCGGTGCGGCCGAAGATTCTCGTCGACGGGGTGCCGCTGATCGACTCCCTGTTCGGCACCATCGCGGAGGACATCGCCATCGGTATGCAGATCGGTGCTCTCGGTGGGAACATCCTGAACAACGCAACCGGGGTGGCGAACGGGACGGCGCAGGCGTACCGGCCACGCGGCACCATCGCCATCTCCCGCAAGAACAGCCTCGCGCAGCGGGACTTCGGCCTCCTGGAGACCGGCGAAATCTTCCTGTCCACCAACCCGGGTACGCAGATCGAAGTGGCCGGGTATCCGTGGGGCACGGTGACCACCGGCCCCATGACCCTGAACGCCATCGTCGGCCAGGTCGTCCCCTCGGGTGCACTGGTCCGCGGCCTGCCGGAGGCGTGATGAAGTTCCGCGTCGTACTCCATGACCCGTTCGGCACTGTCTCGGGTGAAGGCCAGATTGAGATGGCCGCCGATTCGGTGTTCGGTGCTGGCGTGGCTCATGTAACCGGGCTGGAAGGGCCGGAGGGCCGGACGATGACAGCGATCACCCTGCCGCTGACCCGCGAGGAACATGAGGGCCAGGTCCGGCAGATCACTGGGAGCCGTTACGCCCAGTCCGTCCAGGTTCCCTGGTGGATCGAACTTACGGAGGCGTGACCGATGCTGAAAACCGGGCTTGGCGGCCAGTTCTCGCTGGCCGCGTGGCCGGGCACGACCGGCACCAATGCCAACGCCTCCCCGCAAGGCCCGCAAACCGCCGCGCAGCAAGGGTTCGGGACCACGGTCGGCGGCTCGGCGTCGGTGTCCGCCACCACCAAGGGTGTCCTGTCCGTGGGGACACTGGCGCTGGTGGCGCTGGTCTGGATCTGGTGGGCTCTGCCCCGGTGAAGTGCCGTGGCATGTCAGAAATGTGAGAAGGGCAGGCAGATCATGAGGATCACTCTGGCGGGTGTCGTGCTCGGCGCCGTCCTGTACTGGGGTGCGCAGCATTTCCTGGGCATCGGCGTGAGCGGCAAGGGCACCCAGGCCGGCTAGTGAAAACTGGGCTGGTCGCCGCGTGGCTGGCCGGGATCGGGCTAGTGTCCTGGCGGATCGTGCATAAGGATCACCGGATGCCCGTCCCCGGCGCGCTGATGGCGATCAGTGGCCTGTTCGCCGCCGGTGCCCTGGTCAGTGACATTTGGCCGGTGACCACGGGCCTGGTGACAGTGACCCTGTTCGGGCTGGATGTGGCAGCGTTCATGAACGCCCTGCCCGCGGGCCTGTCCGGTCAGATCAGCCAGGCGGACACGAGCACAGCAACAGCGGAAGGAGTGACAGCGTAATGGCCAGGGCCTTTGCACTGCTCACGTTCGTGGTCGGCGGCCTCATCGTCGCGGACCTGTGGGCACATCCCACGGTGACCAACAAAGTCATCAGCGCCAGCACCACCACCGCCAACCTGCTCGCCGGCAAGTAAGGCGGCCCGCGGTGAACATGACCGAATTCAGCAAGGGGTTCTTTGTCGGCGCCGGGGTGCTCGTCGCGGTCCTGGTCGTTGGCACCATCGCCGGTGTGTTCCGCCGCGCACTCTAGAGAGGGTTCCCGGTGACTGATGTCCGGTATGCGGTGCCCGGTATCCCCCCGTCGCAGGCGGCCGGGATCACAGCGTTCATGCCGCATTTCAACCGGCCAGCCGCCTCCGGTGCCCAGTCATACAAATACGGGGTGGTGGGCTCCCCCGGCACCCGGGCACATCCGGCACCCACCGGCAACACGCAGATCAGCCCAGACATCGGTGACAAAGCGCAGGCCGGTACCGCCCGCAGCTCCGACGCTCCCGACGTGTGGTATCCGCAGGACTACGACGTGCTGATGGCATGGGCGGAACGCCCCGGCGCGGGCATGCCCATCCACCTGCCCGACAACAACTTCATCGGCGCACAGAACATGATCCCGGTCCCCGCGGGGAATCCGGGGGTGATGGCCCGCGCCAACCAGGCCATGTCCCCCCCGACCGCGGTTGTGCAGCGTATCCGCCAGTTGCCGTGGTTCCCCCGCCTCTACCAGGCGCCGGGAGCGTGACCTATGGCCGACGCCCCCCCGGCCCCGGCACGTAAAACCGGGGTCAAGTCAGAGTTCCTCGGGCAGCCGGTATGGTTTTGGGCCACCGGCGCCGGGATCATCGGTGTCATCGGCGTCTACATCTGGTGGAAACATCACCAGGCCGGCACTGCCGCATCACAGGCTGCCCCCGCGTCCGGGTCCGCGGTGCCCTATTCGTCGTTTCAGGCGTGGCTGTTGCAGAATCAGTCGAGCCCAAAAACGAAACCGGCGTTTCAGTGGTTCACCCCTACCAAGTCGGGGACGGCAGGTGACCTGATCGCTGACGAACGCTGGTCGAAGACGGTGGGCGGCGAGTTCCTGTCCCTGAACGGGTTTACCGACTCGACACAGGTGCCGGCGGGTACACCGGTCAAGTTCCCGGCGAATGCGACCCCCTGACATGCCAGCCAGGAAACCACCGGCCAAAGGCGGGGAGAAGATCGCGGGCATGCCGTCGTGGGCCGTGTACGGTGGCATCGGCCTTGTGGGCGTGCTCGCGTTCGTGTGGATGCGCCGGCAGGGCACCGGCTCCACTACGCCGTCGAGTTCTAACGCGGGGATGCCTACCGCGTCGCCGGTGGGATCGCTGGCGCTGGCCGTGTTCCCGTTCAGTTCCGCCACGGCCGGGTCGGCAGCGACAGCCCCCATACCCGTAGACAAGCCAGTGCACAAGCCGCCGGTGACGTGGAAGAAGAAGAGCGGCGCCACCGGGCCACCGGTCATACTGGGAGGGGAGGCGGGACGCTGATGGCCAAACATCACAAGAAGCCCAAGCCCAAGCCGAAGCCGAAGAAGAAGAAGTCCACCGGCGGCGGCACGACCACGCCCGCCACCACCACCGCCGCCACGACGGCCCCGCAAACCGGGCTCGACGTGTCCGGGTCAAGCGGTGGCCTGCTCCCCGACGACGGCACCGGCACTGACGGGGCGGCGGGGAACCCGGCCGCGTCCGGTGACCTGACCGGCACCACCCAGCTTGTTGATGCCGTGTTCGGTTCCGGTGCCGGGTTCGCCCCCCAGCTCGCCCCTGTCTCCTACACGTTGCAGCCGGCGCCGCAAGAGGCACAGGCGCAGAACATCACCGCCGCCAGTACGGCGGCGGGGGCGGGAGCCACGTCATGATCAGCCGGGACTTCGGTGACGGCGGGTGGGCTGCCGGCCCACACGGCAACCCGCCCCCCTTGCACGTCTACGACACTGAATCGGAGATGGCGAACTGGCATCCCTATGTGCGGCCGGTGCTGCGGCCGACCGTGCCCGGGCCGGTGATGGTGACCGCCGCCACCCTGGGCGGTGCCGGTTCACAGCTCGGGGATGACCCGACCGACCCGGCCCGGCAAGACCAGCCGCGTATCCCCACCACGGGCATGATCGGACGGTTCCACGCACAGGTGAGGGCGTCGATATGAGCATCCTGCGGACACGGATCGTCACCCACGCTGGTATTGGCCGGGCAGCCGGGCAGGGTGGGAACCACCCGGCGGGCACCCCCGCCACGCCAATGGTGATGCCCCTGGCGGTGGTCACCTACGACGGGTATAAGGCGCTGTATGGGACGTTGCATCCCCTGGTGACCGCTGATGGTGCGGTGATCGCTGTCCCGTCCCCGGCGGCGGTGGCCGCACCGTGGCCTGCCCCGGTGGTTCCCGCTGGCCGCGCCTGACACAATGTTTCTGTGAAACATGGCCCTACCGGGTCAGTCACGGAGAGTGAGGTGAGCCGGTGGCGGACATGTCGAGCATCGAGGGCAACGGCAACAGCGGGATCGCGTTCCTGGTCGCCGCCGGGATCGTGTTCGAGATCATCGCATTCGCCTGCTCCAGCCCGCAGACCGCCGAAATCAACATCGGCACCAGGGGCGGCACGCTGATGAAATGGGTTCACCTCGGGGAAGCTCTCGGGGCAGCGTTCGTCATCGTCGCATCAATGGTGGACCCGAAGCGGGCCAAGCCGATCCTCGCCGGTGGCGCGGTCGCCATCGCCAGCTCTGAAATGTTCTACCGTCATGCGAAGCAGTCCGGGCTGGAGAACCCGGGGCCGGTGACAGAGCAGAGGTACACGTGAGCGGCGGCGATGCGAAGATCGCACGTGAGGCGGCGATCCATTCGCTGGTCGCCAACGGCGTCTACCTGCTGCTGATGGTGGGGATCACTGTGGCGCTGACCCGGCGGGACTGGCTGGCCCGGCAGGCGCTAAGGGCACGGCGGGTCATGTCGCAGGACCGGCGCAAACTCCGCGCCGACCAGCAGGTGGCCGACTTGCGGCGGGACATTTCCGCTTACGAACACCGGGAGGGCTGATGCTGACCCTGGGCATGGTGGCACTGTTCGCCGGATACTCGCTTGGCTCGTGGGGGTATTGCCTGGTGAAAGGCTATGACATCCCGTTCCGGGCGTGGATTTCACCCCTGCACCCGTACACATGGCCGTCCGGTGGTGGTGACCCGCCGCTGATCCCGCCTAGCCAGTTGTTCCCATCCTCCGCGTCATCGGCTGGCGGCGGCAGCAGCAGCAACAACCCGGCCGTGCCAGGCGGGGATCAGGGCATCCTAGGCCCGACCGGGGCACTGCCGCTGTGACCCACTACTCCTACGCCGAACTAGAGGGCCTGTGGATCAAGGCGGGCGGGTCCAAGAGCATGGCCCCGGTGATGGCCGCCATCGCGGAAGCCGAATCATCCGGCGAGAGCACCGCCCACAACCCCTCGGGTGCGACCGGGTTGTGGCAGATACTTGGCAACCCGTTCCCCGGCAACGCCTACGACCCGCTGACCAACGCGAAGATGGCCGTATCCAAACTCAAGTCGCAGGGCCTCGGGGCGTGGGTCACCTACACCTCCGGCGCATATAAGGCGTTCCTGTCGGGCAAGACAACCCCGGTCACCCCGGGCGGCACCGGCACGGGCACGGGTGCGGGTGGCGCTGCGCAGCCTGCCGCCGCAACAGTGCTCGCGTTCGACGCCTCCACCTGCATCTGGGGATTCCCCGGTATCCAGATGCCCATCATCGGCAACGTCGGCCAATTCTGCCTGTTCTCCAAGTCGCAGGCGCGGGCGTTCATCGGCGTCGGGTTCATGGGCCTGGCCGCGTTGCTGGCCATGCCCGGGGTGGCGCTGATCGTCGCCGCCGCCGGCACGCGGACGCTCGGCGCAGCCGGCCCGGTCCTCGAGCGGACCGGGGCGGCGGTGGCGTTCATCCCCGGCGCGGAAGCTGCCGGTGTGGCCATCGCCGGGGCGGGCCGGGCTGGGCGTAGCAGCGCGCAGCAGACGCAGCGCAGACGGCAGCGCAGAGCTTCGGGTGATGCCTCCTACGAACGCGAGTTCGGTGCCAGCGAGAACCCCGATTTGCGGGTTGGCCGGGGTGCGATCCGCGAAACCGGTGGTGAGACACGGCGGCGCAGGGAGGCGGGGGCGGCACGGTCGCGGGCGAGGCGCACCGCCAGTCCTGGCGTGACCGCGGCCAGCCGCGAGGAAACCGGCTACTAGAGCTTCGGGGCCATCGTTACGACCATCGGCCCGGACAGTTTTCCCCGGCCAATGGTCAGTGTGTGGAACGGCGGCAGCTCGTCCATCACCGCCCCCACCTCCCGCCATTCCCGGGACATGCCCCGGGAAATGTTCTTGATCATGTCGGAGTCCTGGGGCCATACCACCGCATACTTGGCCTGCCTGGTGGCGTGTTTGCTGACCCACGCGGGGGCCTGGAAGGTGGTCACCACCGAAGTCTTGTCTCGCCGGGCGGTGATCAGCATTCGTTCGATCAGTGGTCCCAGTTTGTACATTCGCTGGGAGGACAGCAGCTCAAACTCATCAATGTACAAAGTCCACCCGCCGGCGTGCCGGGAGTAGGTGACCGCATCCCGCATGAGCTGTTGTAGCCGGATGTCCTCGGCGTCAGTCCTGCTGCCGCCGCCGACGATGACCCGGGCGTCGCCGCCGTCCTCAATCCGTTTTAGTATCCGCCGCCATGCCGCCTGATCGTGGCCCTGCAACCCGCGCCACCCTTCGCGGGGCAGTTCGCGGACACGGACATACCCGGACTGTGCCAAAGTCTCATCTTCACCTTTAGGGTCGAGGGCGAGAACATACTTCCGGCAGGCACCCAGGACGCCAACAGCGTGAGTAGTTTTGGCGCAGCCGGTGGGGCCGATCAGGGCCATATGCTGCCCGGGGGCCAGCGCGGGGCCAAGCTTAACCGTTTCACCCCACGCCGTTTCAGCGGACCGTTTCTTCCCGGCCAGCCACGCCAGGTAGTCATCCCAGGACAGCCACACCACCTGTGTGGCCGCCGGTTCGTCAGCGAGAGTGGTCACACCCCGGCCATCTCATCGTCGGCCACCATCTCAGCCACCGGCGGCGGCGGGAAGATCAGCGCCAGCAACCGGTCCACCTGCTCATTGACTGGCCCCATCTCCTGGTCACGGCGGGCCTTCTCCTCAATCTTGTCACCGGCGATCTTCACCCACAGCACCATCGACTCGCGGAGCATCGGCACCAGGATCGCCAGCCGCATCGCCCGTTCTCTCTCATCGGTGATGCCCTGCGCCGCCTGGATCGCACCGACCAGCACCGGCGGGCCGACCAGCGCAATCACCTTCTCAGCCTTCTCTTCCGCGCGGGCGACAGGCTGCAACGCCCGGTCCACCATCGTGTCCCGGATCACATCTTCCATGATCAGCCCGGCTACGGGGGCCTGGAGTTCCATGCAGACCGAGATGGACGGGGAGACGGGGCCGGCGAGGCGGGCAAGCATCTCCCACCCGCGTTCGATAAGCCGGTCCACGGGAACCCGGGCATACTTCTTCGGCTTGCCAGTCTTGGGCTTGCCCTGGAGCCGGTCACGCCACGAGGAGGTGGCAGGCTTGGCCTGCCGGACCCGGCGCGGTTTCTTCTCGCTGGCAGGTGGCTCGGGTTCGTCGGGGGGGAAGTCGGCGGCGGTGACCCCGCCGTCATACTCCCCTGCCGGTTCGGGGGTGCGGATCGCCTCGTAGGCGATCCGTTCGGCGGCGGACAGGCGGCCCCGCTCGTTCACCGGCTGCCCGTGCTCGCGCAGGACGGCCCGCACATCAGCCGCGTCGGGCAGCTCGTCAGGTTCAGTCATGACACTTCCACCAATCGCAGCGGGCATTTGTGGACGACACCGCGGGCGATCAGCTCATCTCCCGCCGCCATCAGCTGGTCGGACAGGGACGTGAGCCGGGCCAGCCTGCCCCAGTCCAGGAACACCCCGGACATTTCCGCCTGCACCTGCTCCAACTGGACGAAGATGCCCCGCGCCTGATCCGGGTACAGGCATTTGGGGCACGACTCAGCCTGCCGTTTGGCTATCTCCCGCCGGTGGTCGGTGCACAGCGGCATCACCTGGCCGCGGTGGCCGCCGTCACAATGGTAGGCGGCGACGATCCCCCCATCGGGGGCGGTCCTGGTGCCGTATTCGCCGCCGGTGCAGGTCATCTGGTAGCGGGCGGCGGCCAGGTTGTCACAGTGCCACATGATGCGGCCAACATGATCCTCGGGGTAGATGCCGCCCATGAGGTGGATGCGGCTTTCAGCGCCGTAAGGATCACACCGTTCGGTCAGGAGCCCAGTGTTACCGGCCATCGCCCCAACCCAGCAGTTTGGTGGACCGGCGCGCCGGCGGCGCGGGCCTGGTCTCGGTGAGCCTGGCCACGGTGGCTTTCAGATCCTCGCGTTCCTTCCGCTCAGTCTCGGCGTCGGCCTGCGCCTTGCGTTCCCGTTCGGCCTTGGCCAGTTCCGCCTTCACCTGCTCTTCTACCGTGGTCGGCCGGTCGAGACGCTGTTCAACCCGCTGCTCGGATGCCTGGTGGGCGCGGGGCAGCAGTTTGGACACGATGGCCTCAATCCGGTTGAGGCGGTCATTGACCTGGGCCAGTGACGTGGAATCGCTGTCATCAGTGAACCCGGTTGCCTCGGTGCCGCCCTGCTCATCATCGGTCATTGCGTCTCCCGTTGCGTGCGGCTGTCCGGGCTGCCAGCATCCCGCCACGGCGGAACGCGGACACGACCGGCTCGTACAACTGCCACGCCTCACGGAGCTGGTCGAGGTCGAGACGGATCGCCGCCAATTCCTCAAAAATCATACCCAGCAATTCCTCTTGATTACGCTCCGTTATCTGCGCGGCCATGCCCGAATTGTAGCGCAGCCGGGCAGGCGGGCGTAAGATCAGCGTGGGAAGCCGGTTGCAAGGGGCGGGGGCTTGCGTCCCCCTCGCTCGGCCCCCGCCCCGCCTGAACGGAGGATGCCTGATGGCTGACGAGAACGGCACGCCCGCCGCGTCACCCGCCCCCCCACCCGCCGCCGCTACGGAACCGGAAGCAATACCGGTATCGGACCGGGCGCTGGGCGTGTTCGCGGTCGCGGTTGGCCTGTTCATCCTGGCCATCGGCATCGACCTGGCCACCGGCGGCGCGGTCGGCCGCCTGTTCGGGGGCACCGATGACGACACCACCTGACGTGGTTGAGGCGCAAGTCTCGCTGACCGCCTCCCTGGGTGAGATTGTGGACCGGCTCACCCGCCGCGAGGAACACGCGGAACGGGCAGCGGTGGACTTGTGGCAGAACGTTCACATGGTCCCGATCCTGTACACCGGCCTGACCGGCCTAGCGGGCTCGACGGGTGCGGTGATCGCCTCCCCCGACCGTATGGGGCCTAGCACTGGTTTCTGGTGGGATGTGCGGCGCCTGTCCATCTGGGGGTTCACCGCGGGCACGGTCAACGTGTACCTGAACGACATCTCGGGCAACGGCGAGCTGGTCGCCTCGTTCCCGCAGCCGGGCCAGTACACGTGGAGCGGTGGGCTGCTCCTCGGCCCGGATGACTACCTGGCGGCGATCACCGCCGGGGTGACGGGCAGCGTGTTCCTCGCCGGCCAGGCGGTCGAAGTCGGAACCCGTTACCTGCCCGACTACCTGATCTAGGGGGGGACTGTGCCGTTTCAGCCGTTCGGCCCGGCATCACCAAGTGGCCCCGCCGGTGGTGGCCTGTCCGGAACCTACCCGAACCCGGGACTGGGCAACGGCATCCCGTGGCAGCCATCCGACCTTGGCCTGCTCCTGGCGAACATGGACACAGTAGAGGCGGTCAGCACTGCACTTCTCACGGCCGGGACTGTATACCTGGCGAGGTTGCAAGTACGGCAGGCGGTGACGATCACTAACATTTGCGCGATCCTGTCCACGGCGGGGGTGGGTGCGTCTACCGGATCGTTTGCCGGCTTGTATAACCCGGCGGGGACGTTGCTGTCAGGGTCGGCTGATGTGGGGGCCACGCTGACCGGGGCGGCGGGCCTGATCACGATGCCTCTGTCAACCCCGCAGGCGGTCGCGGCAGGTTCGTTCGTGTGGGCGGCACTCGTGCAGAACCTTGCGACGACACAAGCGACCCTGGCCCGGAACACGGGCGCAGCGGTCCAGTTCAATGCTGGCCTGACAGCCGCCACGTTCCGGTGGGCGGTGAACGGTACCGGGCTGTCGTCACTGCCCGGGTCGATCACCCCGGCATCGAACGTGACCGCCGGGTCTAACGTCTTCTGGGCAGGAGCCAGCTAAATGCCCCGCTGGCCGCTGGGCCTGCATCAGCAGACCGGCTCCCAGTACGCCCGGGGGGGCAGCGCCTACCGGATGCCCGTCCCCCCCATCGAGGACTACACCGGGGTCACGTCCCGGGTGCCATTGAACGATGGCCAGGGACAGGCCATCGTCGGCGTGGCAGGCAACGGCCTGACCGGCGCGAGCGCGGGGTTTGAGCAGGGCACCGCGGGAACATGGACGCAGCGGGGCGGCTGCTCTATCGCCGCCACCCAGCTCGCGGCGCACACGGGCGGCTGGTCACTGGCCCTGACTGACACGGTGGCGGGAAACATGTCCGCCGCGTCCTCCACGGCAGCGGGGATCACCTCACAAGGGCTGCCGGTGGCACCGGGACAGACGGTCTACTGCCAGGCGTGGCTACTGGCGGCCACCACCGGCCGGGTGTGTTTCGCCGGTGCCCAGTTCTACACAGCCGCCGGGGTGGTCATCTCCGAACTGGACGGGCCGACAGTCAACGATGTGACAACAGGCTGGACGCTGGCAACAGCGGCGGTGGTGGCCCCGGCTACGGCAGCGTTCGCCCGGCTGATCGTGCAGGTGAACGCGGCCGGGCTGGGTGAAGTCCACTACACCGATGACACCTACCTGTCCCTGTCGCCCATCTCCTACGGGGCGCTGGTACAGGTCGGCCCCCAGGGCTTGGGGACTGTCTGGTATCCGGCGGCGGTCACCGTATCCACGACCAGCGGCGTCAATGACAATTCGGTGGCGAACGTGTACGCCGGCCCCGCCTACCTGCTCACCCCCACACAACTGCTGGGGACGATCCCGAACGGTGGCGCGGGTGTCCTGTCGGCGGCGGTGCCGCCGCTGCCGGTCGGCTGGTATCTGACAGTCATATGGACGGGCGCGAACCTGGGTGATGTCGCGGCAGTGAACATCACCGGCTCCAAGGATGCAAGGGTGCGGGGCTGATGCCCGCCCCCGGGCCAACCCCGTCCCCAGTGGCCGGTGCGAAACCAAAAGCCCCGGGCGGTCCGGTCATCCCCTACCTGGGAACCACCCTGCCGCCCATCTCCATCATGATCCGCTACTTCGGCCCCCTCAGCTCCGTCGCAGACGAAACATGGATCAACTTCTGCGGGCACCGTTTGCAGATCAACCGGGTGATCGCCGGGGTTGCGCAGGCCGCGGGTAACGACCTGGCCGCGGCCGGGTTCACCGGCTACATCCGTTCGGTCGGCGGGTTCCGTACCACGGTCGGCGCGTCCGGCTCCCCGATCCCCTTCTCGATGCACCAGTTCGGGGCGGCGCTGGACATCAATGAGGACGGCGGCCCGGACGGCAACTGGCAGACGATGACCCTCCCACCGCTGATGGTGTCGATCATGGCCCGGCACCATTTTTTCTGCGGGCAGAGCTGGACAGGTGGCAGCCGTGATGGCGGCCATTTCCAGTACACGGGCGGCACGGCGGCCAGTGGGATCGCCGCCGCTGGCGGTGCGGGCGGTGCGGGGGGTGGTGGCGCGGGACCATCGTCGGGTGCGATAGCTGGTGCGGTGACCGGCCTGGCACTGGTCGGCACCGCCATCGCCGCCATGTTCCTGGCCGCTACCGGCCTTGGCATCATCGGGGCGCTGGCCATCACCGGTGCTGTTGCAGCGCTGGGCATCGGCGCGAGGCAGAGAGCGGCCCGCCGGTGACCTGGGGACAGCAGCCGCCGCCGTTGAACGCACCCCCGGCGCAGGAAGTCGGGATCGGGGTGCAGGCAGGGGCACCGCCGAACACGTTCCGCCGGGTGGTCATCATCGGCGCCGGTGGCCTCCTGCTCGTCTACTCGCCCACTGCCGGGCTCGGGAACCTGATCGCGTCCATCGCTGGCGCTCCTGGCACCGACACGTACGGGAATGCCTACGTGGAAGGCATCACCTCCTATGAGGCGCCGGGCGTGGGGGTGGCCGCCGGCCTGGCATCGGGTGAGCTGATCCTGTACTCCGGGCCAGTCTCGGGGGCGGGGCCGTGGGTCCAGCAGTTCGCCGCGTCAGTTGTCAGTAGCCAGGTGCAGTTGAACACGGCAAACAACCCGCTGTCCATCAATTCGGGGGGTGCCCCTGCCACCGCCGCCGGCACCACCATTGACGGCCTGTGGACGGGCGGGCAGCGGGCTTTCATCCCCTCGGGCAGCACCGAAACCTACACGTCCACAACCCTGGCCACAAGTGCAAACCTGGCCGTGTCCGGGCTCATCTCATCCGGCATCTACCGTTTCAACCTGTCCATTGTCTACGACGGGGCAGCAGCAAACGGCCAGCTCAAATGGTCGGTGGCAACAGACGGGTCCGGCCACGCGGCGATGGTCTACACCGGCACCACCGGAGCAGTGGTGACCAACGCTGACGCGTTCCCCCTCACCGGCCACGCGGCGAACACCATCGGCGTGGGCAGCTATCTCGGGCTGACAATCCGGGGAATCCTGTTCCTCCCAGTCAGCTCAACCGGGGCGGTAGCGATGCAGTTCGCGCAGAACGCGGCCTCCGCCACCGCCACAACCCTCTACAACGGCTCGTTTCTCGAACTGGAAAGGATCGGATAATGGCCATACTCCGCAACGTGGCATGGTTCCTGCTGTTCGCCGCCGCGTTCTACGCGTTCATCCTCATACTGTCTCTGGGCAGTGCGCAGGCGTCCCCCCGCACGAACACGGCCCCCGAATGTGTCCATTGGCGGGTGTTCAACGACGGCGGCGCCGGCCCCCTGGTGCGGTGGCTGGTCTGCGGCACCGGCCGCAACGGGGAGTCCCCCGCCCGCGATGACACGAACTGGTCAACCATCTACGTCAACGGCGATTCCCTCGTCTCCACGGGCGGCTGCGGCAGCTCGTGGAAGAACCCGTGCATCATCATCTGGCCCGCCAGCCCGCAAGGTGTGAAGGCGGCGACGTGATCCGGATGGTGTGCCCGGGGTGCGGGGCGATGGTGGCCGCCGTCCCCGGCCAGCCTGCCCGGCAGTGCCCGGGGTGTGTGCTCGACCTGATGCGGCAGGCTCTCGGCCGGCCCGGGGTGTGCGAGTGCCACGATCCGCGGGTGTTCGGGCACCGGTGCATGGTGATGGTCCGGTGAGCAAGCAGCCGAAGCCGGGGACACCGAAGATCGGCAAGGGTGGCCGGGCGGGCCGGTCCCCGGGCCGGGATGCGATGGTGGGCACCAGGCCGGACAAGTACGGGAAAGGCCCGCTGCCGAAGGCGCCGCGGACACCGATGCCCCCACCGGACGCACCAGGAGATGACAGCGATGAAGGTTAGCCAGCTCGGGCAGTATGGGAAGGCGTTCACGGTCGCAGCCGGGCAGGCGGTCGTCTACCTCCAGTTTTACGGCGCGACCTGGCACCTGGTGCCCGCGGTGACCGGGCTCGGGGTGGTCCTGGCAGTGTTCGGGGTGCCGAACGCGAAACCTACGGCACCGTAGGAAAGGGGTGACCGGTGATGGCACCGAGAGGGTATGACCCGTTGGCGATCTGCCCGCGTTGCACGGGGCGGGGTGACGCGCACTACCTGACCTGTCCGCTGCTGCGGGCACCGTTGGGGGACGTGTCGGCGGTGTACGGGCAGCAGGA
>Ga0116216_10001775_pt1 | contig 14656 bp, 10 predicted proteins | sample Sb_taG_11_FD_89696 | JGI IMG/M metagenome (GOLD analysis project Ga0116216, IMG submission 89696) | Peat soil microbial communities from Weissenstadt, Germany - Sb_50d_3_AS metaG | ecosystem: Environmental > Terrestrial > Soil > Wetlands > Peat | place: Germany: Weissenstadt | collected 2010-09-21
GAAGAAGCAGTCGAGGGAGTCGGTCACGGTGTCGAGGCCGGCGATGATGAACAGGAAGCAGATGTCGAGGACTTCCTCGTCGGTGAGGCGAACCCCGTCGACCTCGCCGGCCATGATCTGCCCGAGAAGGTCGTCCTTGGGCTCCTCGCCGCGCCGCTTCTTCACTTCCTTGTCGAAATAGGCGTACACGGTCTCGCCCGCCTTCTTGCGAGCCGGTGCCTGCTCTTCGATCGTGACCCCCTTGGGCCGGATGATGTCGTCCTTCACGGCCAGGAAGAGGTCGAGGTCCGACAGCGGCAGGCCCATCAGGCGCAGGAAGACCCGGCACGGCAGGGGGACGGCGAACTCCTCGTGCAGATCGCACGAGCCCCGTGCCGCGAAGGCGTCGACCAGTTCCTTCACGAGGCCGACGACCTCGTCCTCGAGCAGGGCCATCTTCTTGGGGGAGAAGAGGGGGTCGAGGATCCGGCGGTACTTCACGTGCTGGGGCGGGTCGACCATCAAGGGGATGAGAGGCCTGATGTTGCCGAGGTCCATGGGGACCTCGCTCCAGCAGAACAGCGCCGACTTCCGCAGGGCCTCCTCGACGTGCTCGCGCCGTGTCAACAGCGTGAACATGTCGTCGATCCGCATCACCGGCTGCTCGCGCAGCATCCGGGAGATGGCACGTGGATCGTCCGAGGAAGCCAGGTCTCCCACCATCTTGGGGGAGGCGCCCGACAGCTCTTCTTCAGCCTGCATCCGAACTCCTCTCGCACTGGGCTGCGGTGGCACCTCGGACCAGGTGTCGTGCGAGTCACCCAGGACGTTCGATGTCACCACGCCCACCGCCCTGGCGGGCAACGTTAGCGTTTCCTGACACAAATGTCAGCCCCGGGGGCGACGGCAGGGGCGACGGTCAGGCACCCGCCACGAGGCCGGTGTCACGACGAGTGTTGGATACTGGGCTCTTGGTGGTCGCCCGCCACGCCGTGGACCGTGCCGGACGGCCGGTCCGAATGGCCGAGGAGCGCCCTGTGCGGCGCCCACTCAAGGTGCCGGACCGACACGGTGGGTACGCGCCGAGGAGACGGTGAGGTGATAGGAAAGTGTGCCCTCGGCGCGGGCCACCCCGGCCGGTTCGCTCTGGCGGGGACCGGTAGGGCCGGGTCAGACGGTCCGAAGCGGTCCGAAGCGGTCCGAAGCGGTCCGAAGCGGTCCGAAGCAGTCCGAAGCGGTCCGAAGCGGTCCGAATCCGTGCGGAGCGGTCCGAATCCGTGCAGAGCGCCCCGGGGCTCGACCCGTCGGTGTGCTCATGGGCCCCGGTCCTGAGCCCCGGTCCGGGGCGGGGCGGCGCGGTCCAGGATCCCGCCCAACCGGCCGATGACATCCGAAGACCTCGATTCGGGACTGGGCAGTACGATTTGAGACGTCGTAGGGGAGGACGAACGTGGTAACCGCAGCCAGCGTCAGGAGGATGCGGCGCCGCGGGGGACGACGCCAGAAGGCGGGCACCACGCCCGCCGCCATGGGCAAGGCCCTGCGCGAGGCGCGCGAGGCGTCGTCTGTCACCCTGACCGAGATCAACGACCGGACAGGGGTCCCCTGGCAGCAGCTCGAGGCGCTCGAGGCTGGGAACTTCTCCCGGTTCCACGACCTCCGCTCGGCGCTCACCGCCGTCCGCCGCTACTGCGACCTCGTGGACCTCGACGTCGAACGGTTCGAACGGGTCGTCGAGGAACACTGGGGCGACCCCCTGGCCGGCTTCGACCCCAACGGAGCCCCGCACGCCGCCGGACGGAACGGAGGCGGTGCCCGGAACGCGTACATCACCACCGCGGTGCCGACCGGGCACCTCAGCCGCTATCCCGGCGACGGCACCCACCTGCGCGCCTTCACCCAGACCGACGAAGTGCCCGGCATCAAGCGCGTCCCCCCGGCCGCCGACAGCCACGCCGCCCTCGACGGGCTCAGCGACACCGGCTCGTTCCCCGTCGCACCGGGCATCTACACCGGCATCCGTCCCGCACCCCTCGTGCTGCGCAGCGCGGTCTGGTTCACAGCCGCGCTGCTGGCGCTCGCCCTCGGGGGCCTGGCGGTACAGCACTACCAGCCTCAGTGGCTGAAGGACATCCACCTCGTCCACCACACCAACGCCCTGCTCCCCGCCGCCCCGAGCGGTTCCGGCACCCCCGGCACGACCAACAGCACGGGCGGGTCGACCAAACCCAAGAAGCCGTCGCGCCCCGGGTTGGTGTCGATGACCGCAACGGGCACCGCCAGCGCCACCGTGTCGGTCCAAGCCTCGAACTACAGCGTGGTGGTGGCGGCATGGGCACCGTGCTGGACCGTGGTGCACTCCCCGCAGAGCTTCTCGCCAATCTTCGCCGCCACGCTCCAAGGCGGTCAGGTCAAGGTGTTCGACCCCACCGACGGCCAGTTGTCGGTGAGCGTGAGCGCGTCGCTCGTCACCATGCAGGTCCGCGTCAACGGAAAGACGGTACCCGGGTGGTTGTTCAAGCCCACCTCGGTCCCCTTCCTCCTCAACTTCAGCTCCTCGACGACGAGCTCCTGACGCGCCCCGTCAAGTCACCGGGACTCCGGAAAGGAGTCAGGCCAGGCGCGTGTGCGGCACCGAGGCGACCTCTCCCCGGTCGCGAATCTCCCTGACGGCCGGGACCGGATCCGGGTCTGAGAACAAAAGGTCGTCTCCGTAGTCAGCCGGGCGTCCCGTCGCATCGAGAGCCCACCACGACGCCTCGAGAGCGATCCCGTTGGGGTCGGTGAAGTAGATCGAGCGGATGAAGCCGTGGTCGACCACGTCGGTCACCTCGCACGCCGCGGACTTGAGGCGGTCGCGCAGGTCGAGCAGTGCGTGCTCGTCGGGAAGGTTGAAGGAGAGATGGTCGAATTGCACGGCGCGTGGATCGGGTACCCCGGCAGGCTTGGCGAACCGCTCGAGAGCCACACCCGAGTACTCGAAGAACGCCACGGTGTTCTGGGCCCCGAACTCGAAGAAGTAGTGACGGAACTGCGGGGTGCCGATCGTCGCCACCAACCGGGCACCCAGGACCCCGTGGTAGAAGCGCACCGTGGCGTCCATGTCGTCGGTGATGAGTGCGAGGTGGTTGATCCCCCTCCAGCGAGGAGCTTCGGCATCCTGGGTCTCGGTCATGGACAACCTCCGTGCGGCACGCGGGTGTCGTGGTGCTTCCACGCTACCGGCACCGGGCGCACATGGCGCCGCCTGCCGCCGTCCTCGTGGTCATCCTCGCCGGGTCGATACGCCGTCCACCGGGGCACGGGGGCTCAGGGCTGTTCCGGATAGATCGTCGGGTCCTCGAGGGGGAGCCGAAGCCATTGGATCATCTGCCGCAGCTGGGAGTAGGCGTCGAGGCGAGCATCGTCGGAGCCCGCGCGCTCGGCGCGCTCGATCGGCTCCCAGAGCCGATGCACCATGGCGGGACCGAGCTCCAACAGACCTCCGCTTCCACCCGTGGCGTACTTCGCCAGGACGTAGCGGACGAGCGCTCCCTCGGGAACCCCCACGTTCCGGCTCAGTGTCCTCACCGTCACCATGGGGTCGATCTGCGAGTAGAGAGCCACGTCGGCCTTGAAGTTGGCGTCCGGGTCGTCGTCGGCCCACGGTCCTTCGTAGGGCTCGAGGGTGACGGTGTCGTCGTCGGGGCTCTGCACTCGGCTCGAAGATACCGGCTCGAGGACTTTGGGCGTCGAAGAGACCCGCTACGAGAGTCCGCCCATCGCACCGTCGGACAGGTTCTCGGGACTCTGACCGCCCGGGTCGTGGTCGGGCGTGGTCGCGGCACCATCCTCGGGGGCGTCGGACGAGGCACTGGCGGCGTAGGCCACGGCGCCGCCGTCGTCGAGGATCCGGGCCCCGAGGCTCTCGGCGGGGCCGGCCAGCGTGCTGGCGGCGGCGGCCCCCGTCGAGACAGACGCCAGGCCGGCGAGGGTGCTGACGGCAACTTTGGCTGAGCGTGACCGGCCGGGTCGAACGCCCTTGACGCGCGCGATCTCGTCGGACTGGAGCGCGGCCAAGACAGCCTCGATCGCCTCGCTGTCCAGTTCCGACGGCCAGTGACGCTCCAGCATGATCGATTCCAGGAGAGCTTCCAACCGGGGGGCCGAGATGCCCGAGATGGGCACGGGCATCACCGCCGGCTCGCTTCCCCACTCGGTGAACACTTTGGCGGGGGTGCGCATCAACTCGAGGATCCCCGCTTCGGGGAGGGGCGGACTGAACCGGAAGCCCTGAACCTGATCACATCCGTGCGAGTCCAGGAACCCGAGCTGTTCGTCGGTCTCGACACCCTCGGCCACGACCACGAGGTCCAGGCTGTGCGCCAGGGCGATGACCGCACCGACGATGGGGGCGCCACTCGCCTCGCCGTCGATCCGTTGAATGAAGGTCCGGTCGATCTTGATGGCGTCGATCGGCATCTCGGCCAAATAGGTCAGGGCGCTGAATCCCGTCCCGAAGTCGTCGATCGAGCAGCGCACGCCGATGGCGCGCAACTCGTTCAGGCTGGCGACCACCTCGTCCACGCGATCCATGAGCACGCTCTCGGTCACCTCGAGCTCCAACAGCGTCGGGTCCAGACCCGTTCGTTGCAGGACCCGCGACACCATCTCCACCACCGGTTGGTGCGCGAATTGGCGGGGGGAGAGGTTGACTGCGACCGGCATCGGCGGCAGGCCCTGTTCCTGCCAGCTCTGCGCCTGCCGGCAGGCAACTTCGAGCACCCATTCCCCGAGCGTCGCTACGAGGCTCGTCTCTTCCGCCAACGGGATGAAGGCCCACGGCGGGATGAAGCCGAGCTGGGGGTGCCGCCAGCGCGCCAGCGCCTCCACCCCGACGATGTCTCCGGAAGCCATGGAGAGCTTGGGTTGGTAGTGCACGGCGAGTCGCCCGCTGTCCACAGCGGCCCGAAGACTGTCCTCGAGCGCGAAGCGGAGGCGGGCGCGGGCGCTCATGGCCGAGTCGAAGATCTGGTAGGTGTTCCGGCCAGCCGCCTTGGCTTGGTACATGGCGGTGTCGGCGTGCTTGAGGAGGGTGTCCGCATCCGCGCCGTCCCAAGGAGAGACCGCCACTCCGATACTCGCCTTGACTGTCAACTGACGGCCGCCGACATTGAAGGGATCGTCGAAGCGATCGAGGAGCCGTTCGGCCACGTCCACGACGAGCCCGTCTTTCCCGCCACTGTCAGGAATGAGAAAGGTGAACTCGTCGCCGCCGAACCGGGCCAGGGTGTCGTGCTCGCGCAGGCATCCCTGGAGCCGCTTGACGACGGACTTGAGCAGGTCGTTGCCCACTGCGTGACCCAAGCTGTCGTTGATGTCCTTGAAGCGGTCCAGATCCAAGAACATCACCGACACCGCACTGTTGGTGCGCTCTGCCTGGGTCAACGCCAGGCGGAGCCGATCCTCGAAGAGAAGGCGGTTGCAGACGCCGGTGAGGGAGTCGTGCTGTGCGCGGTACTCGGCTGCAGCGTGGGTGAAGACCTGATGCAGCAGATAGAGGACCAACAATGTCGGCAGGAACGTCGAGCCGATCATGAGGACCGGTTGGCGGTTGGAGATGCCCAAGGCCGACTCGGCGATAAGCACACCGGGAACCACGAGCGCCACCGCCACGAGCATCGCCACGCGAATCCCTCGTGGTTGCACCGAGCGCAACGGCACGGGTTCGAAGGCGATCTTCCGGGAGGGGTGCAAGAACGCCACTCCCCAGCAACATGCTCCCAGTAGCGCCACCGTAGCCACGAGCTGCGACGGCTCAGAGCCCCCGGCGAGCCCCAACGCCGCGTAGCTGGCATTGGCAGCGAAGAGACACGCGAACCCGGCGATGAGAAAGCGATAGTTGGCCGGATGACGCTCGGTCAGCGAAACGAGGCTGCAGACGAGCCAGAGAAGGACCATGTCGAGCAACGGGGCCGCGACAGCGGGGACCTGGCGCCCCGGCTGCCATCCCTGAGCGGGCACGATGACCAGGGCGAGTATGGCGAAGCCAAGTGCAAGGGTGGGGAGCAACGCTTCGGCCACGGAGTCTGTGGACCGTTCCGGCAGCCGTTGGTGGATGAGCGAGACCAACCCGGTGATGGCCAGCAGGTCGCCCGCCGCATTCGCCACCATGGCCGCGCCGATGCGCGTCGGGGGACCCCCCGCGTGCAACGCCTGGAGCAGATCGCCGGCCACAACGCAGAGGAGACCTGATCCGAGGCATATCCAAGCCGAGCGCCAGGACCCCCGGTTCGCGCCGCGATTCGACCAGAGTCCGTACGCGACGGCGGCCGCCACGAAGACGCCTACGACCGCCGCGTCGGTCACAGGGTCGAGGAAGGCCGACCGGGTGCTCCCCGCCAGAGCGACGGTCATCGCCCTCGACCTGGTCCCGAGTGGTCCGTCCCACCCGAGCAAGGGCCTGTCCGGCCCGAGGAAGGAGGCCCGACGGTCGAAACCCTGCCAGGCATGACCTGGGCCACGGCGATGGGTGTCATGGCGGACCTGCTCCCCGGGTTGAGTGGTGCTGCCACCACACCTCCGCTCTTCACGCTGGTAGGCGACCTGTCGACGCTCGAATTGGGCGCGTCTTTCAGCACCACAGGTTGTATTTCGGCGTCGATCGGACCGGGCTTGAGCCATGCCAACCGCCACTGACCGTGACGGTGCCCCGGTCAAGGCGTACTGATTGTCAAGGCCCCGGGCGGCCGAGCCGATTAATGGGCGTGACCATGGCCGACCCTGACCAGGAGTCCACCCCCAAGAGGGTGCGCAGTCCCGCCCGGTACCTCAGGCCCCCCCGAGCCGGCGCCGGGGTGGACGGGGCGCGACACGTTGACGCATCCGACGCTGCTGCGCGGGCAGCCGTCGTGCAGCCTGAGGCCGAAGTTGCGCTGCCCAGGGCACGGACCGGGGCGCCTGAGGCCGGAACCGAGGTGCCCGGGGCACGGACCGGGGCCGCCCAAGCCGGGGCGGAGGGTGTCGAGGAACTCGAGGCCGAGCGCGTCGTCCTGGCCATCGGATCGACCTATTTCCACAACGGCCGAGTCAGCCCCGAGCGCTACGCCTCGGACCTGGCGCCGACGTTCCTCGGTGCGGTCTCGGCCAGTCACACCCTGCTGCGGGAGCTGTTCAAGGAGATCGGTGCCCCCGAGGGAGCCGCCATCCAGGCGCTTTGCGACCGGTGGCACCTGCGGTTCGGGGCCGAGGTGGGCCAGGCGCAGTTCTCGGTGGACGAAGAGGTCCCTGCCGACGGAACCGGTGCCCGGTCGCCGTCGGGAACCGGCGCCGGCGCCGACGGGTGGGTCAGGGGGCTCGTGGCGTCGCGCGATTCCGACCATGCCCAGGCGTTGGCCGCCTTCGAAACCGAGGCCGCCGAGGCCGCCGAGGCAGGAGCCCCGCAACGCGCTGCCATCGCGTACCGGGCCGCGGCCGCGGCCGCGCTGGCCGCCGGTCGGGGCGACCACGCCAACCGCCTGCAGCGACTGGCCGGCAAGGCCTACATGGAGATCGCCGAGAAGTCCGAGACGCTTCCCCAGGGGGTGTTCATGGCCTACCGGGAGAGCGCGCGCTGCTTCCTCGAGGCCGGCAATCTCCCCCTGGCCCACAAGTGCCTTTCGAAGGCCATCGCCATCGGCGAGACGCTCGGGTACACGGAGTCGACATGAAGATCTATCTCTCCACCGAAGGGACCTATCCCTTCGTGCTGGGGGGTGTGTCGACCTGGGTGGACATGCTCGTCCACGGGTTGCCCGACCACCACTTCGAGGTGGGGGCGCTCGTCGACAACCCCCACCACCGCATCCAGTACCGTCCGCCGGCCAACGTCACCCTCCAGCCCATTCCACTATGGGGCCTGGAGCTGGCCGAGGAGTACCTGCCGCGCCGCGACGGTTGGCGGCGGGCGTTGAGAACGTCGTCCCCGATCGTCCGGGACCGTTTCTTGCCGTCCTGGGGTCACCTCGTCGACTGCCTGGCGGCTCCGGAAGCCGACCCGCAAGCTCTCGGTGACAGTCTGTCGGAGGTCGCCCGTTTCGCCGAGCGATACGACCTGCGCCGCGCGCTGGGTGACGCCGCGGCCTGGGCACTCCTGCTCGATCGACTGCAGACGAACCCCATCCATGCCCGCACAGGGCTCGCCCCCGTCATGGATTTCGCCCGTACTCTCTACCGCTACCTTCTCCCCCTGACCGCACCCACGCCCGTCTGCGATATCGCCCACAGCTCGGCGGCGGCACTGTGCGTCTTGCCGGCCATCGTGGCCAAGTACCGCTACGGGACTCCTCTCGTGCTCACCGAGCACGGCATCTACCTGCGCGAACGCCTGCTGGCCATGTCCACCGAGCCCTTCGGGACCAAGGTGCTCTTCGCCAACTTCTACCGCGCCGTCGTCGAGCTGTCCTACCGGGAAGCCGACGTGCTCACCCCGGTATGTAGCTACAACGCCGGATGGGAGGAGGCCCTGGGTGTCGAGCAGGACCGCATCCGAGTCATCCACAACGGTGTCGACCCGGCGCGCATCGACGTCTGGCCCGAGCCCGGGGGGCCGCCGACGATCGGCTTCGTCGGCCGCATCGACCCGTTGAAGGACGTGTTGACCCTGATCCAGGCGTTTGCCCGCGTGCGGCTGAAGATCCCGGAGGCCCGCCTTCGCCTGTGGGGGCCGGCGACGTCCCTCGCCTATCTCGAGCAATGCCAGATCGCCGTCAGTGACCTCGGCTTGTCGGACGCCGTCACCTTCGAGGGCTCCACCAACGACATCGCGGCCGCCTACGGCAGCTCGCACGTGATCGGCCTGTCCTCGATCTCCGAAGCCTTCCCTTATACCGCCGTCGAAGCGATGCTCGCCGCCCGCCCCGTCGTCGCCACGGCCGTCGGGGGGGTCGCCGAGGCACTCGGCCCGGCCCAGTGCCGAGGGACGGCCACCGTCGTCGAACCGGGTGATCCCGGTGCCATGGCCGAGGCGCTGATCGCCGTCCTGGGCGCGTCGTCGGTGGAACGCGGGCTCCTGGGTGACTGGTTGCGGAGCCGGGCCCTGTCGTTGTTCACCGCGCAACGGATGTTCGACGCCTATGACGACACCTACAACAGGGTGTTCGAGGCTGGGACCTCGGGAGGGGTGCGCCCCGGCGTCAGCGCGTCCGCGTCTCCACCGGCCATGCCGGCGTCGGACCGGGCCATGGCGCACGCGGTCTCATGACCGCCGGCACGGTCCAGAAGACCGATTCCGGTGAGCTCGGGCTCCACATCGCGGCCCGCACCGTGGTGGGTCGCTGCCCGGCCCCGCTCAACGCGGTGGAGGTGGCGGTCGTGCTCGAGACGTGCGGCTACACCGCCAACCGGGCGCGCGCTCTGGGTGCCGACGGGCTCAACGCCCTGGCCGAGCGGGTCTTCGCCCTCGTCCCGCTGTATTCGTCCGCTCTGTCTCGCCAGGCCATGGCGCCGGTCGCGCTCCGTTCCCGTCCTCCGGGGCCCCTGGACCTCGCCCGCGGACTCGCCTACTCCTCGCCGTGGCTCGTGAGCCTGGCCACCTTGCTGATCGCGGGGGTCTCGTTCTGGTCCTCGAACATCGCCATCCCTTCCATCGCCGACGCCGTCACACTGGCCACCGCGGTCTCCCTGCTCGTGACGGGTCCGTTCATCCAAGCCTTCGGGCGACGAGCGTCGTTCTACATCGGCCTCGGGGACCAGGGGATGGTCATCCGGATCACACGCTGGACCCTGGAGCTCGGTCTGGTGGTCACCGCGTTGTGCGGGTTGGCGCTCTACCTGGTGCGAAACGACGTGCTCGGCGCCGGTACCCCGGCCACGGCCCGCCTGGGGCTCGCCGCCGCCATCGCCATCGGCGCCTTGCAGGTCGGTCTGGCGGCGTTCTACGTGCGACGCGCCTTCCTCTCCATCGGCGTCATCGTCGGGGGTGGAGCGGCGGTCCTGCTGTGGTTCGTCACCCGCTCCGGGCCCTATATCGATCCGACCTCGCTGATCGTGTGGCAGATCCGGTTGGTGGCGATCATGGCGGGGGTGTGCTGGATGGCCAGCGCATGGTGGCTGCTGCGCGTCAAGACTTCGGCCCCGGCACCGCTGTGGCGCCCGTCGGGCGCGGCACTGCTCCGATCCGTGGCGCCCTACGGACTCTACGGTCTGGGTTTCTTCGCCATCGTGGTCATCCCGCAGCTGGTGAGCGGCGGGCTCCTCCGGGCGCGGTACACCTTCAACGCGCCGTTCGCCATGACGAGCGGGGTCGCCATCGTCGTGCTCGTGCCCTTGCTGGCCCAGACCGTCGCCGCCACCGAGCACCTCCTGGCACGGCAGTTCCCCGCCTGGTTGTCACGATTCACGGTGGCCCAGACCGACGAATTCCGGATGGTGGTGCGGCGCTACTGGAGAGAGCAGCTGACCGTGCTCGGGGGTCTCGCCCTCGTCGCCGGTGCAGCCGTCGTCGCGGGAGCCCCCCGGCTCGGTGCGACCTTCCCCATCCTGGGGGATCTGGCTCACCATCCGGGCCTCCTGGCGGCGTGCACCGTGGGCTACCTCTTCCTCGGCACCGGCCTCTTCTGCAGCCAGCTTCTCTTCGCGCTGTCGGCGCCGATGAGGCCCCTCGCCGCGGCCTGGGCGGGGTGTGTGTCCCTGGTCGTGGTGTCGATCGGCACAGGGTGGGAGGGACCGACGGTGTCCGCCGTCGCCGGCCTGATAGCCGGCGCAGGCGTCTACGCCTGTGCGGCCGTGGTGCTGGCCCATCGCGCCTTCGCCCACGCCGACCTGACCTACTACCGGACCCTCTGAGGACACGGGACGTCGTCGATGGTCATTCAGCTCTCGCCCGTTTCGCGGCCGCCTTACCCCCACACCGGACAAGGCCATGACCGACGCCTTCGACCTCGTCGCGGGGCGCGGTCACGCGCCACCCTGTGGCGGCTCGAGGGCACGGTGGGCGCCATCGCCCTCGTCATCCTCACGATCGTGCTCACGACGTGGCCCGGCGCGGCCCCGGCGCGGTCCATTCCGGCGGGGCTCACTCTGGCGCGATCGGGACTGGCGATGGCCGACCCGTTCGCGACATCGGTCCCCGACCGCCAGCTCCTGGACCACTACGTGTTCAACGGCTCCGCCGCCCCCGGCGTCGGATGGGTCAAGGGCACCGGGCGCGGCCTCGACGTCGGAGTCCGGCCGCATGCAGGCTGGGCGGGATGGTTCGCCGTCACGCTCGCCGCGGCGGGGCCCGACGTGGTCTGGCATGCGGTCATGTCCCGCCCGCCGGCTCACGTGGGTTCGGGCGTCGGTGAGGCCGTTCTGGCGGTGCAGTCCGCCTCGACCCAGCGCAACGGGACCATCAACTACGTGGTGGTCTCGGCCCTGTCGTCACGGGGCAAGAGCACGTGGCAGGTCGGATCGGCTCACGGCTACCTCGCCGACGCGGTCACGGATCGACTCTGGCAGGAGCCCCTCCGCACCGACACCCCGCCCACCGAACCGGTCACCGTCGAGACCGACGGGCACCACAGTTTGACGGTGTGGTTCGGGGACCGGGTGGTGTACTCGAGCCACCACCTGCACATGAATGACCCCGCTCCGTTCCAGGCCTATCTCGAGGTGCAGGGCCGTGGGATCGGCTACGTCTCGACGTTCAAGGACTTCTGGGTGGCGGACGCGGCGCCGGTGACCGTACGAGGGGTCCGGCCGGGGGCTCGCGTCGCGCTCCACACCGACCTCGGCGAAGTGACCGCTGACGCCGATTCCGCCGGGCAGGCGACGTTGCGGGTTCCCTCCCCGGAATTGGTCGGCACGGGCACGCTGACCGTGGCCGATCGATCAGGTGTTCGCCGCTTCCGTGACCTGCACTACTCGGGAGGCGACATTCTGCAGGTCGCGCCCCGCTGATCGTCTACGCGCCCAACGCGGCGCACACGTCGATCCACTGGCCGCTCGTGATCCCGGCCGCGCCGTCGTCGGCCACGGTGGCACTTCCGCCCTCGAGATAGACCATGTCGCTCATCGCTCCCCCGCCCAGCAGATCCCTGCCGATGACGAACGTGGGGCCTCCGATCTGTTGCGACGATCGATAGTGCAGGAGGTAGGAGTCGCTCAGACCGTCGGGAGCAGTGACCGTTGCGACGCCTCTCGTGACGGCGAAAGACACCGAGCCCGTAGCGGGGGACACCGGCGTCGTCCATGTCCGAGTCGTGAGCGTGACGACGAGTGTCACCGGTGTGGCGGTGTCCAAGGGCGTGACCCCCGCACACTCACGTTGCCCGGTTGACGTCGCCTGGGTGTAGGTCGTCTGTCCGTGGGACGGCGACTGGGCAAAGGCGGCCGTCGGCAACGCCAGCATCCCGCCGATGATTGCGATCAGCGCGACCGGGAGCTTTCTCATCGAGGTGGCCTCGTCGTGTCGTCAGATTACCGGTCCAAGCCGTTCTGGACGTGACAGGGTCTCCCCCTCGGCTCGGCTCACGTACCCGTAGCCCGTGGCCGACGGACTCCGGTGGGCGCGGGGTAGGCCCGGAATGACCCGGACGCGCGAGACCTGGTGGGGCTAGCTGGAATCGAACCAGCGACCTCAGCATTATCAGTGCTGCGCTCTAACCGGCTGAGCTATAGCCCCCGTCTGACGAACTTGGAAGTGTAGGCGGGCGGGACCGGGGCACGGAAACGGAGACCCCGCTCGGGGGTCATGCGCCGGCCGAAGGCTGCGACGCTAGGTGCCCGGGGCGGGCGGCGCCTCGGCGGGGATCTGGCGCCCCGGCTCCGCCTAGAGTGCCCCCCGCAGAGCTGCGGCGGCACGGCGGCATTCGGCGACGAGCCCAGCCGCGGCGAGCGCAATGTCTACGGGCGCGGCAGCCGTCCGGCACGCGGCGTCGGTGTCGGTCGCCGCGCCCGACAGCGCGAGCAGGCCGAGGGTCGCGCTGGCCGCCTTCAGGGCATGGGCGGTGAAAGCGAGCGCTTCGCCGTCGCCGTCGTGTCCGGCGACGGTGATGGCCCTCACCGTGTGCTCATCTTGGGAGAGGTACGTCTCGATGAGATCCCTCCGCACCTCTTCACCCTCTGCACCCATATCGGCAGCCAGGGCGACGAGCACGGTGGGATCGTAGACGGGCGCGTCCCGGGCACCTCTCACCGGTGTCACCGCCGCAGGGTTCGGCGCACCCCGCGCTCCCAGTACGGCTGCCAGTTCCTGCACATGCACAGGTTTGGGCAGGAAGTCGTCCATACCGGCCTGACGGCAGAGGACCTGATCGTCTGTCGAGAAACCGGCGGTCATGGCGATGACAGTCGGTTGCCGCTGCGCAGGGAGCTCAACCCGGATCCGGCGGGTTGCTTCGATCCCGTCCATCTCGGGCATGTGCACGTCCATCAGCACCAGGTCGTAGGACCCAGCATGCACCGCCGCCAAAGCCTCGATACCGTTCTCGGCAACGTCGGCCCGGTACCCGAGACGCCCTAGCAGGAGGAGCACGACCTCGCGGGTGACCGTGTCGTCTTCGACGAGCAGGACGTTCGGGCGGGGCGACTCCACCCCGTCGGTCGCAACACCCTTCCCAGAAGCGCAGGGCGCGCCGTCGGACCGGGCCGTCGTCGTGCCCGTGGGGCTCATCCCGTCAGCGAGGCGGCGGCGATCGTCTCGGTGAACGGGACATCGTCGTCATCAGCGGAGACGAAGCCCTTGCGCCTCATCTTTCCCCATGACTTCTTCCCCCTGATGTAGCTGGCGATGCCGCGCAGCCGCCAAAAGACGGTCAGTTGCCGGTAGCCGAGGTTCTCGAGCACCGCCCACACGACGAGGAGTGCCCGGTCACGTACCCGGCCGTAGCGGCGGAACGAGAACTCCTCGAGCAGCAGGGCGAGCATGGAGAGCAGAATTCCGAGCCCGCACGCCAACGAGAAGAACAGGATGGCGAACGTCGCCGTGACTTGGCCGAGGATCAGGCCCAGGGTCACGAGGATCAATCCGCTGGCCTCGATGATCGGCGCCATCCACTCGAAGAGGACGAAGGCGGGGAAGACCGCCATGCCGAGCACTCCGTAGCGTGGGTTCAGGAAGACCCGGCGATGCCTCCACAGCACGTCCGAGAATCCCCTGTGCCACCGCTCCCGCTGTTTACTGAGCTCCTTGAACGAAGTCGGCGTCTCGGTCCAGGCGACCGGGTCGGGGACGAACTCGATCCGCCCGGGTTGTCCGGTCTCGTAGGCATGGCGCCGCAGGCGCACAATGAGCTCCATGTCCTCGCCGACGCTCTTGACGTACCCGTTGGTGTCAAGCAGGTTCTGTCGCCTGAACAGCCCGAACGCCCCCGAGATCAAGAGGTTCCCGCCCAGGCGGTTCCAGCCGGGACGGCCGAACAGAAAGGCGCGCAGGTACTCCACGGCTTGAATGCCCGCCAAGGGTCGGTGTGGGCCGCGCTCCGACGCGAGACGACCCTTGGTGACGGTGCAGCCGTTGGCCACTCGAATCGTGGCGCCCGCCGCCACCACGTCGTGGGAGCGAATGAAAGGGCGGACCAGTCGTCGAAGGCCGTCGGGATCGAGAATCGTGTCGGCGTCGATCGCGCAAACCAGCTCGCCGCTCGAGATGTTGAGCGCGGCGTTGAGCGAATCGGCCTTGCCACCCTTTTCCTTCGAGACCACGACCAGTTTGGGAAATGTCTGCGAGCGGTAGATC
>Ga0116216_10001777_pt1 | contig 14633 bp, 12 predicted proteins | sample Sb_taG_11_FD_89696 | JGI IMG/M metagenome (GOLD analysis project Ga0116216, IMG submission 89696) | Peat soil microbial communities from Weissenstadt, Germany - Sb_50d_3_AS metaG | ecosystem: Environmental > Terrestrial > Soil > Wetlands > Peat | place: Germany: Weissenstadt | collected 2010-09-21
CCCCCCCCCGGCCCCCCCCCCCCCCCCCCCCCCCCCCGGGGGGGGGGGGCGCCGGGGACCGATTCGCGGCTCCTGCCAAAGACTCAAGAGGCCCTGGGGGCCTGCGGGGCTCGGGGATACTACGGCAAAAGGATCGAGGCCGTGCCCATATGCCGCCGGTGCCGCAACCCGACTCGGGGGACGGTGTTGGACGTAACGACCGGGCCGCCGGGAGTCATCAACGCACGAGAGGAGATCGACATGAGCAAGACTTGGGGCAAGGCTCTTCTGATCGCAGCAACGACCGCCTTGGTCGCGGGCATCGCTGGCAACGTCAACGCGGAAACCCAATGGCAAAAAAACCATCCGCGTCGGACCGAAGTGAACGCTCGCCTCAAGAACCAGAACAAGCGGATTAACCAGGAAGTCAAAGAGGGTGAGCTCACCAAGGGGCAGGCTTCCAAGCTACACAACGAAGACCACCAGATTCGCCAGGAAGAGCGGGACATGGCCAGCCAGGATGGCGGTCACATTACGAAGTCAGAGCAGAAAGTGCTGAACCAGCAGGAAAACGCTGTCAGCAATCAGATCGGGAAGTAGTGCCCCCGGGCTTCGAGCCAACCCTACGGATCCTACACAGGAGGGTGCGAATACGCACCCTCCTGTTTGGGTGCCCTAAGCGGACAACGACACCCTCCCTGCGCGGCTGGGCACGACTGAGAGCTTCAGATGCGAGGGATCGGCAGCGGTCTTAGGGACTCTCTCCCGCGATCGAACCCGAGCTCGTTCTCGAGCCGCTAGGCGATCCGTCCCTGCCGCTCCTGGGCCAACGCGTAAATCTCACCGTCTCGTTTGGAGTGCTTCTCTACGCCAGCGTCCGCACCTCGGTGACGGGCGCAAGGCGACGGCACTCGGTCAAATCTCGGACAGGTCGATAACGATGGCAAGACGGAGGAGGTCTAGAGCTCCTGGCGGTCGGTGGACCTCGGCGCGATGATCGTCGGGCGCTGTCCCGTGGAGCTGGTGCGGCGGTGGGAGGCATATGTCGGCCGAGTCCGCGAGCCCGCGCGCCTCCGCGCACGCGGTGACCGCGGCCTTTCTGGGATGGACCCTCGACGCGTTCGACTTCTTCGTCGTGGTGTTCCTCCTCGATGTCCTTGCCCACGAGTTCGGTGTCACGAAAGCAGCCATGGTGGCGACCCTCACCGTTACCCTCGCGCTGCGGCCGATCGGAGCGTTTGTCTTCGGCCTCCTCGCCGACCGTTACGGCCGCCGCCGGCCTCTCATGGCGAATATCATCTTCTTCTCCGTGGTCGAGCTGCTATGCGGGTTCGCCCCGAACTACTCCGTCTTCCTCGCACTGCGCGCGCTCTATGGCATCGGAATGGGCGGGGAGTGGGGCGTCGGAGCTTCACTCGCCATGGAACACGCATCCCCGCGCTGGCGAGGCATCTTCTCCGGCTTTCTCCAGAGCGGCTACTCGGTGGGGTACCTCCTCGCTGCCCTCGCGTCTTGGATCATCCTTCCTCATCTCGGCTGGCGCGCCATGTTCTGGATCGGTGGCGCACCCGCCCTCCTCGCGCTCTACGTCCGCTCGAGCGTCCCCGAGTCGGAAGCTTGGCGCCGCCACCGAACGACAAGCCTCGGACAGGTGTTGCGGGCCCTGGCGGGGCACGGACCACGCTTTGCCTTCTTGGTGACGCTCATGACATTCATGATGTTTCTCTCCCATGGGACACAGGATCTGTATCCAGACTTCCTCAAATCCGAGCACGGTATGACTGCCGGAGCCGTCGCGCGGGTCGCAGTCTTCTACAACCTGGGTGCCATCATCGGTGCGATTGCCTTCGGACAGTTCTCCCAACGGATGGGTCGCCGAGGCAGCATGCTCACCGCCTTCGGGCTGAGCCTCCTGGCAATCCCGCTGTGGGCTGGGGGCGGATCGCTTCTCACCCTGACGATCGGAGCGTGTCTCCTTCAAATGGGAGTGCAAGGTGCGTGGGGGATCGTGCCGGCACATTTGAACGAGCTAGCGCCCGACCGCGCGCGTGGACTTGTCCCGGGATTCGCGTACCAGCTGGGTGTCCTGATTGCTGCCCCAGGGAACAGCCTCCAGTTCGCCTTGCGCGATCGTGTGGGATACGCGTGGGCCTTGGCGGGCTTTGAAATCGTCGTAATTCTCACTTTGGTCGGGCTCGTCTCGCTGAGTGCGGAACAGCACGGCCGGAGCTTCCTCGAATCCGAGGATCGGGAGGGGTTTCAGTGAGCCCTGGCTGTTGCGGTCGGTCCGCGTTTGAGGCTCAAGGTGTCGCACCCCCGACATCAGAGGTCGGCACGGGGCGCTAACGTTCCCACATGCCCTCACCGCTGACGAGGCGGGTGCCCACACGCCGGGCGCGCGATGCGAAGGGACCTGATCGCGGTCTTTTCGATCTGTGGTCTTTTGTTTACGACGCACCGCTCGTACAGCGGCTCGTTTACCGCCCCGAGCATGATGCCGTGGTGCGCGCGCTCCGCGCCTGCGGAGCGCAAAGGATCTTGGACGTAGGGTGCGGCACGGGGCTTCTCGCCGCTCGCGTGCGGCGAGAGATGGAAGGCGTGTGTGTTGTGGGCTGCGACTTCTCTCGCGGCATGCTCGGCCACGCGGTGCGGCGGCGCAACGCGGCGGCTCTGGTACAGGCGACAGCGCTGCGGCTTCCATTTCGCGATGCAAGCTTCGACGCAATCGTATCGACCGAAGCGTTTCACTGGTTCCCCGATCAGGGTGCGGCACTGAGAGAGTTCCGCCGCGTGGTCACTCCAAAGGGACGGATCTTGCTATCGCTCGTAAACCCGCCCACGGAGTGGCTCTGCTCCGCGGCGAACGCAGTCTCTCGTGCGGTCGGTGAGCCCTTCCACTGGCCAACGCGCGCGCGGATGCGCGCCCAGGTAAGGGGTGCGGGGTTTCGTGTGGTGGGTCAGCGATTCGTGTTTCGTCTGCCGCTCTCGTTGGCGTTCCCCACCTTCCTGACGGAGGCGGAGCCCGCCCCGGAGCCTTCCCTGCGAGCGAATGCCGAGGAGGGGAGCGTGCGATCCGAGGGCCGGTCTTGGCAGTGAGTGCGGCCACCTCCTCACCGCCTCTGAGCCTCCGGGCTCTGGTCGACCGTTTCGATGCGAGTGCATTCGACGCGCCCGAGCGGCGCGCGCAGATCCGCTTGATCGTGCCGAAGGAGGGGAGGTGGGACGTCCTTGTGGACGGCGCCGGGGCGAGACTTGCGGCGGCGGACCAGCGCTCGGAGCCGGACGCGACCCTGACCGCGGACCGTCAGACCTGGGGTGCAATCGCTCGAGATCTGCGCGGAGGGATGGACGCCTATCGCAGCGGGCGTCTCATGATTCGCCACAATCTTCATCTCGGAGTGAGCTTGCTCGCTGCGACGAGCGGCATGACCGGACCTGAACGCCTTCGCTTTCAACGGATCGAGACCGCCTCGGGTGAAGTCTCCTTTCTCACGGCGGGTGCCGGTGAACCGGTCGTCCTGATCCACGGTCTCGGTGCCACCAAGGGCTCTTTTCTGTCGACAGTCGCGGCTTTGGCCGACTCGTTTCAGTTGATCGCAATTGACCTCCCCGGGTTCGGGGATTCGGCCAAACCCCTGCGGGCGGCCTACGATCCGGCGTTCTTTGCCCGCTCGGTCGTCCACCTGATGGATGCGCTCAAGCTCGAACGGGCACACGTCATCGGAAACAGCATGGGCGGTCGGGCTACACTCGAACTTGGCCTGCGCCATCCAGAGCGAGTGCGGCGGCTCGTGATGTTGGCGCCATCCCTCGCCTGGCTCCGGGAGCGGCCATGGGCGCCGTTGGTGCGTCTGCTGCGTCCGGAACTAGGGCTGCTGCAGATCACACCGCGTTCTGTCGTCGAGGCCGTGGTCCACCGGATCCTCCCCGTTGCCGAGTTCAACTGGGTGCGAGCCGGAGTCGACGAGTTCTTGCGCGCTTACCTCACTCCACGAGGACGCATGGCTTTCTACGCCGCCGCGCGCCAGATCTACCTCGAAGAACCGCACGGGGCGGAAGGATTCTGGACCCGTCTCGCCGGACTCCAGGCGCCAAGCCTGTTCATTTGGGGCAGAGCCGACCGTCTGGTTCCCATCGGTTTCGCATCGCATGTAAAGCAGGCCGTGCCGGCGGCTCGTCATGTCGAGCTCGATTGCGGGCATGTCCCACAAATCGAACGCCCGGCCGAAACGCACGCAGCGATCGCGGAGTTCCTTAAGGAGGAGCCAAATAAAGGAGAAGGCCCGTGAACGAATCGTCCGGGCGATCTCCGATGCCCGCGCCCCCAAACTCGCGCTGGGCGCCCTCCTTGCAGGTCCTTCTCCTTCGCGCTGTGGCAAGAAACGTGGGCTACAGAAAACGGCCCACCTGAAGGAAGGAGCAGGGAGAACCGGTGGCAAAGGGGGTAGAGGCGCAGGGAGGACGAAGGCTCGCGCTTGTAACAGGCGCTTCTTCCGGCATCGGTGAGGCGTTTTCACGCGGCCTCGCGCGCGACGGCTTCGATCTCGTGCTCGTGGCGCGGCGCCGGCGTCGCCTTGCGGCCCTTGCACAAGAGCTCACAGCGGCCCATGGGGTAGCGACCGAGCCCCTCGCTGCGGATCTTTCCACCGCGGCCGGTCTTCGCCGTGTGAGCGACCGCATCACTCGTGAGCGGAGCCTCGAGCTCCTGGTAAACGACGCCGGGCTCGGCGACTTTGTACCCTTTGCCGGAAGCGAGTGGTCGCGGGAGGAGTCCGAGATCCGCGTCAACGTTCTTGCCGTCGTGCGCCTCGTCCACGCGGCGCTCCCCCGGATGATTCGCCGCGGTCGCGGCGCAGTGATTAACGTTTCGTCGACCGCGGCCTTCGCACCCACACCGAGCTTTGCAGTCTATGGGGCGACGAAGGCCTTCCTGAATAGCTTCACAGAGGCCCTGCACGTCGAATTGCAAGGCACCGGCGTTCGTGTCCAGGCGCTCTGCCCGGGCCTCACCCACACGGAGATCTTCACGAGAGCGGGAGCGGATACCTCCGGCGTACCCGAGTTTCTCTGGATGGAGCCCACGGAAGTGGTGGCGGAGTCCCTCGCGGCGCTGCGAAGGGGCACGGTGCTATGTGTGCCCGGGCTCGGGAACCGGACGCTTGCAAACCTAGCCCGCGTGCTTCCTCACGCAGCAAGCTCGCGAATCGCAGAACTCGTCGTACGATCCGTGAAGCCGAGACGGACAGCGCGGCGACGCAGCGGTCACTGACTTGACTCCGGCGGCAAGGGAGGTCTTCTCTCGCGGGCTCGACTCGCTAGGCGAGAGGAGTAATCTCGTGCAGGGTGAGAGGTGATTGAGGCGCGTTCGCTCGTTCGCTTCGGGGCGGGTGGTGACACCGGGCCGGCATCGCCGATGCGTGAGAGGTGGCGGACGACCGCGCGAATTGAGCGCAGTCGCTCTCGGAGAATGTGAGCGAAATGGCAAACACGAAGAAACCGGAAGAGAAGTCGAGGATCAAGCGCCCGCACCGCGCTCTCCTTCTCCTCGAGGGGCGGGCTGTCTTGGAGTTTGCGGCGTTGCTGCCCGCGCTTCCCGCTCTGCGACGAGCACCGCGCGGAGACGGTCAGCCGGTCCTGGTATTGCCGGGTCTCATGGGCAGCGACTTGTCGACGCGTGCGCTGCGAGGATTCCTTCAGCGACTCGGTTATCCCGCCTATGGCTGGGGTCTCGGGCGCAACCTCGGGCCGGGCCCGCAGATCGCTCGAGGTCTGGCGCAACGCCTCGAAGAGGTGCGTCGCCGGCACGATCGGCCGGTGAGTCTGATCGGCTGGAGCCTCGGCGGTATCTATGCTCGCGAGCTCGCACGAAGATTCTCGGACGATGTACGCCAGGTGATCACACTTGCGAGTCCATTCCGTGATCCCGAAGCAACGAACCTCCCGGCCGCGTTGCTCGCTCGTCGCGAGCTTCATCCTGACGAGCAGCAGTTCCGCGAGCGGCTCGGTGCGCCGCTCGCAGTCCCGTTCACGGCGATCTACAGCCGGAGTGATGGCATCGTTTCGTGGCGGAGCTGTTGCGAGGATCAGCGACCCGAGAGCGAGAGCATCGAGGTGGCAAGCAGCCATCTCGGGATGGGTCACCACCCGGTCGTGCTGCTTACGATCGCGGACCGGCTGAGCCAGCCCGAGAACGCCTGGAAGCCTTTCCGACCGCCAGCGGGCTGGAGTTGGCCTCTCGCACCCCGCGTTTTATCCCCGACGGAATCGGTATCGGGGAGATCCTGATCCCGGAGCGCACTCTGCACACCAGGACCTCGCTGCATCGGACGACGAGATGGGGTGGGACTCTCAAGCGCCCGGCTCGGTGGCCCGCGAACCTAGGGCACACAGGCTGAACCCACCACGACCCCGAGCGCCCCGAGGATGCTCAAGCCATTCAACTCCTCGGGTCTCATCAGGCCGGGGCTCAAGAGCCCGACAAGTCGCATTCCGAGAAGTGTGAAGAGCGGCGCGGTGGAGATGACAGCGCTCACTCGAGACACCTCCCAGTGTCCGAGTGCTTCGACGAACGCCCCATATGCGATGAGGGTATTGGCACAGCAAAACGCGAGCAACCCGACCTGGGGTCTCGTGAGGCCAAGGATCATGCTGAACCTTACCGGCGGGAAGAGCAATACGACCGCGGCGGAGTAAAGCAAGAAGAGGATCTGCTCTGAAGCGAGGAAGTGGAGGAGATGCTTCTGAGCGAGGGCGTAGGCCGCCCAGAGGATGGCTGCGAGGACCAACAGCATGACGCCAAGCCCAACGCCACCCGAGACGTGGGCAAGCTCTGGCAAACGTCGGTTGAAGAAAAGCAGCATTCCCCCGACGAGAACCACGAATCCGCTCCACTGCAAAGTGGTGAACCGCTCGCGGAACACGACAAGTCCGCCGAGGAGCAGGAGGAGGGGTGAGAGCTGGATGACCACCTGGGTGACAGTCGGGCTAGCGCGGGAAAGACCGAGAATATAGAGAACGAAGTTGCCCGTGAGGCCAAGAATGCAGATCCCGAGTGCCACCCAACCGCTGCGGGCCAGGGTGAGCGGCATCGGCAGTCTGCGTCTCAGCGTTAAGAAGAGCCCGAGCGCCATGCTGGCGACTGCGAAGCGATACCAGGTGATCGTAAGCGGGTCCATCCCGACGAGCAGCAGCTTGAGTGCGATTGGAAGGAGTCCCCAGAAGAGGGCCGTGGTGAGAGCAAGCGCGAATCCGACGCGCCAGTTCTCGCGGGTCGCGCGCATCAGGAGAGGCTTCGGCGGGCGCGAGACAAGGTTCGTCTCCGGCAGCGGGAACTCACACCCGCAAGGTTGGTCTCAGACCGGGTCCTCATACACGACGTCTGGGCGACCCGTCCTAGCGCTCGACGGCGCACTGCGAACCGGCGCGAGAGCCCCATCGAAATGAGAAGGTGGATGCGCCACCGAGCGGCGCGAGATCTAGGGCTGCGGTGACGACACAAGGTTGGGGGATGGGTGTCGGCAAGACCCCACGCCCGAAAAAATGTGAGAAGAGGGCTGCCCAATCGGGGGTTCAAGGCCTGGTGGCCTTGATACTATCAGAGCGCCGGTCCCCGGCGAAGGAGAGAGACCATGCCCACCCGCCGCAAGTCCACCTCACAGCGCAGGGTACCTGCTTCGGCAAAAGCCGCAGGAAAAAAGAAAGCCGCCCGCAAGAAGCCCTCGAGCCCGCCGGCAGGGCGCGGGCTTGATGCGCTTGCACGAAAGATCGTTCGCGCGGCCACCGATCTGTCGAAGGCTACGATTCAAGAGCTCTACACCGCGGACTGCGAATCGGCAGAGGCCGCCGGCGATCCCGCCCATGGCCATGAGGGTCTCGAGAAGAAGCTCCAGCAGTGGGAGCAGATGCAGAATGGTGTGCGCTGGAAGACCCGCAATGTATTGATTGGAAAGAACGTCATCTGCATCGAGTGGGATGCCGACGTCACCCTGAATGACGGGCGCACGGTGAAACTGCTGGAGGTCGCTGTTCATGAGATCAAGGGTGGGAAGATTGCGCGCGAGCGCTACTACTACAACCCGATGGCGTTGATGCCACCGCAAAACTAATGTGGGTCGGTTGAATACCAGGACGCGCGGGATTCCTCGAGCCGGCGGTCAATCCCCACAAGCCGGGCGGGAGACGCGGTGATGCCCGCCGCGAGATACGGGCTCCGACGCGCCTCGGTCCCGAATCGCCGGCGAAGCTACCGCGAGCCCGGTCATGCGCTTCGGCACGTCGCCCGCATTCAGTCGGAACCGTCCTTGACCCTTGCAGGGGCAGCCTGGCGGGGCTAGAGATCGCGATCGTCATTGGGGAGTAGCCGTCCTCCGGACGGAGGAGCGTGCGTCAACACACTTGGCCTTCCCGGCCATGGCGCATGCGGCCAGTCGGCTTGGCGAGACCTTTGGCAGGGATGTCCGGCACCGGGTCGGGTGGGACGTTCCGCCAATGGTCCGCCGATCCCGACCCGAGCCGGACTCCATGACACCGCTTCTCGGTACCTTGGCCCTCTTCCTCGGCTCGGCCGTTCTGATCTATCTGGCCTGCGAATACTTCGTAAACGGCGTGGAGTGGGCCGGCCACAGATTCGATTTCGGCCAGAAGGCAACGGGAACGATCCTTGCCGCCTTCGGCACCGCGCTTCCCGAAAGCGTGGTGACCTTTGTTGCCGTGGTCTTCGGGAAAACCCCAGCCCAAAAGGAGATCGGCATCGGGGCCGCGCTGGGCGGGCCGCTGGTCCTTGGAACGATTGCGTACGCCGTGGTGGGCTGGACGCTCCTCGCAAGCCGACCCAGACGGCGATCTACACTTCTTAACGTCAATCATCAGCACCTTAGCCGGGATCAGGGCTGGTTCCTCGTGATCTTCGGAGGAAAGGTCGCTCTTGGTCTCGTGGCTTTCGCCACAAAGCCCTGGTGTGGACTGATTTTCCTTGCTGCGTACGCCGCCTACTTCTGGAAGGAAACCCGGAGCCATCAGGACGAATCTGAAGGAGCGCTCGAACCCCTAAAACTTCGTCCGAGGGACGTCGAGCCACCGACGGGCTGGATTCTTCTGCAGACCTTGGCCGCCGTGTTGCTGATCTTCGTGGCGTGCCGTGTGTTCGTGAATCAGCTCAATCTCTTGGGGCCCGTCACAGGACTCTCCCCCCAAGTCGTGGCACTTCTGCTCAGTCCGATTGCGACGGAACTCCCCGAGATCCTGAACGCTGTGATCTGGGTGCGGCAGGGGAAGGAACGTCTCGCGCTCGCGAATGTCAGCGGCGCGATGATGATTCAGGCGACCGTTCCTACGGCATTCGGGCTGTTCTTCACCCCCTGGATGCTGAGTCGAGCACTGATTTGGGCGGCTGCCGTCACCGCAATTTCGGTCCTGACGCTCTACCTCCTCTTTCGACGTGGAAGGATGTCAGGTGAAAAGCTGTCCCTTTTCGCCGTCTTCTACCTCTTGTTCATAATAACACTATTTAATGTCGACTTCTGATGTCCTCGAAAAGAGCTGCTGCCTCTCGCTCCAACGAGAATCCGACGAAAACCCTGGGAAACGGGCGGGCTCTCGGGCGGTCGTCAGGAAATGCGGCTTGTGTTCGACACACCTGCCGCCGGAACGCGGCCCTCGGGCGTCAGCTTATCGATCACGTGCGGCAACACCGCGGCGAGACCTGTGGTGACCGCAGCGGGAGGAAGCCCAAGCTTCCCAGCGATCGTGCGAACCCGATCGGTCCCAAGAACGCTCTCGACCTGAGCAGGGGTGATCGGTTGGTTCGGTCCCGTGCCGATCCAGGAGGACACCGCGTTCCCGAGACCCTTGTCGTGGAAATCCTGCACCAGGCTTCCCAGTCCGCCGGTTCCTTTCGACTGGATGGCGTCGAGGACACCCGCCACGAGCCCAGAGGGATCGCTGCTCTTGTCGCCAATCGCGCCCTTTACCTGTTGAGAGAGTGTTTCCAAAAGTCCCATCACGCACCTCCTTGGCTGACCGTTATTGGGTGAGCCACTGGGCGACGCCGCCGTGGTGCGAGCAGCTACCGGTGTGATGCTTGCTATGCGAGTACGTGCCGTCCTTGCAAAGCGCTGTGGCACCTGTCGGGTCTGTGTTCGCGGCCGTCTTTGCCGCGGGTGCCGCAGGTGCCGGTGACGTCGCTGCTGCCTGGGCCTTGCTCGTCGCCTTCGGGGTTGCTGCCGCGGGAGCTGTGGTGGCGGGCGTGCTCGACGCCGCGCTGCCTGTCCATTCGGCAACGCCGCCGTGTCCCCTGCATGCACCCTTCTTCGAGGCGCTCGTCGTGTACGAGCCATCCTTACACTTGCCCGTAGCGTCCGCAGGCGGCGTCGGGGGTGCGGCTTGCGTCGCGGCAGTCGAACTCTTGCTCCCAGTGCTCTGCGGTGCCAGCCACTCGGCGACGCCACCATGTCCTTTGCAAGCGCCGCGCTTTGAGGCGCTCTCCGTGTAGGTTCCGTCTTTGCAATGACCCGTAGCGCCAGCGGGGGCTTCATCGGCTCTCGCAACTCCAATCCCGGCGCATACGAAGACGAACATCACGGTCAGAAGCGCGCGAAAGGGGATCATAGGAACCTCCCAATAGTGTGGCTGACCAGGTACTCCGCGTGGCGAGTCGCGGTGCGTCGCGCCCTTGCCTCGCAGAAATGTGGCCCGCTGAGACGACGCGGCCTCTGGCGTGCTCGGCGAATTGCTGTGCCTTACGGCGCGGCACCAGACGGCGGGCGTGCCCGCTTGTCTACGCTCCCTTCAAGGGTCCAGAAAAACGAGCATATAGGATCTCACATACGAGGCGAAGAGAATCTTCGTCCTAAAGGCGGCGCGATGAGCGGCTCCGAAACCGACCTTCTTTGCGCCGAGCCTTCGTTCCCGCCCTCCGCTCGTACCGGACCCCGCGAGAATGAGGGAGGCGATACCGGCGACCCTGAGGATCGAGACGAAGGCCGCTCCGGAATGCGTTTGCCGGTCCCCCAGCGCCTGGCTTCCTTCTTCGAGGGGGAGCCGCCAACGCGTCGCAAAGTTGCGTGCTCTGAGGAGGCGGCTGCTTCTTCTTGAGCGGGAACGGCTGAACGGGTCCTTCCGCCCGCACCGGACCGCGCCCTGGAGCAGCTGGGTCGCGGGGAGCGATTCCGGTAACTCGGCGGTTGGCCCTGCCCTCCGTTTCCACCCCCGCGGCTGCAGCTTCGGCTGAATCCCGGCGAACCTGCGCCAGGGCCTGCCCGCCGGCTCCCCTCCCCCAGGGCTCCAGGCGCTCAACGTGAGGCCCCCGTGAGCCGATCAATAAGGGGTAACGCGGAGGCAAGACTGGCCAGGATGACGCTGCATCTGCGAAGCCTTGCCGCCGCGACGCTCCTCGTACTTGGAGCCGGCGCCACCATGCCGGAGCGAGCTACGGCCGATACCTACGGTTCCGTAGCGCGCCAGATCGAGGGGCTCCGTCGCGAGGCGGCGGACTACGAAGCCGCCGGGCTCGAGCGAAGGGCGTGGGCAGCCTACCAGCATGCGATTAAGCTCGGTGACACGAGCCAGAGCACTTTCGACGGCCTGCGTCGCACGACGCAGGCAATTAAGGCGCACAGCGGCGCGGGCGCCTCTTCGCAGTCCGCAACAGGAAATCCCAATCCGGCAAGTGGTGGCGGAGCAGGCGGCAGCGCCTACGAGCATTCGACCACCCCGCCGGGGCAATCAGACGCCGTCCAAGGACCGGAGGGCAGCGGGGGAGCTCCTCAAGTCGGGCCCACGGCGGGTCGCGCGAAGACGGCGGGCCCGGCCGCATCTCACGCCGCGACAGCCGATCCTATCGCTCGCTGGGAGCGAAACCTCCCGTTCTCAGGGTTCCTTCTGATCGGCCTCGCAGGATTCATCCTCACGTATCTTGCTCGCTCGCTCCGCGGCCGCGGAGACCTGCTCGCCGTCATCGACTACCCTCCAGAGTGTCGGGGGGAGTTCAGCGTTCGGCTTGTTCGACGCGTCGAAGCCCCGCGACCTTCTGAGGGAGCGCGGAATCCAGCCGACGACGCCGGAGCGAAAGCGCGGCGCTCTTCTCGCTTCGAACAGCACATGGTCGCCAGGGAGGCTCACTTTCGCGGTGTTCCCGCACGCCAGTATGGGGTGATCGTAGAAGGTGTTCTTCGCGACGCGCAGGGAGACACCCCGATCCAGCGCTGCCTCGAGCAGAAGTCTGTTCGGGTCTCCCGTGGCCTCACCGAGCGACTCCAGTTCGAGTTCGAACCGCACGAAGCTCCGGTGGAGGTCGTAGCGCTGTGGAAGGGTCGTCCCCTTTCCAAGGCGCGGGTTGGCGTGCGGGGTGATCCGGGGTCGGTCCGGTTCTCTCTCGACGGAGTCCGCCGTCTCGCATTCCCGCGCGGGGAATACGAGCTTCTGATCGGCGGGAGTGACCTCGTGGTCGAACGAAAACTCGTGATTGATTCATGGCGCCCCGTCCGGTTGGCGATTGAGCTCTCGGCTGGAGAAGGGCTTGCTTTCTCCGGCTGTCCGGCAGCGGTTGAACCTTATCTCCAAGGTGATCTTTGGGCGGCTGCGCGCGCCCTGGAAGGTGTGGGTCAGGCCGTTCTGGCCCACCGTCTGCGCGCGCGCCATCACGCGGCGCGCGATGAGGCTGAGCGAGCGGCAGAAGAGTTCGAAGCGGCGGGAGATCTGACACAGGCAGCGGATCACAGGGCGGCCGCCGGGCAAGTCGATCGAGCCGCCGAGCTCTACGAGCGGAGCGGCGATCACGCTCGCGCGGCCCGGCTCTATTTGTCCGCCGGGCAAGCCTCGCGTGCCGGGGCAGCGTTTCAGGCGGCGGGCGACTTCCAGGCGGCAGCGCGCTGTTTCCGGGAGGTGGGGGATGCGGAGCGCCTCATCGACGCGCTTGAGCAAGCGGGTTCGCTGCTCGAGGCCGCGAAGCTGGCCTCGGAGCGCGGGGACTGGATCCGTGCGGTACGGACTCTCCAGCAAGTGACTCCTCGTGACCCAGATTACGCTTCCGCTTGTCAACTCCTGGCTCGCGCGTACGATGCACAGGGGAAGACCGAGCTCGCGCTGCACAAGCTCGATGAGTCCATGACGCTCGCCGGTACGGACACGGTGCCGGTCGACGTTCTCGAGTGGTACGCGGAGGTGCTTGAGAAAGCGGGTCGCGCACAGCAGGCACTCGGGGTGCTGGAGCAAGTGCGGAGCCGATCGCCGAGCCGAGCGCATCTCGGCACGCGGATCGACGAGCTACGCAAGCGGATCAGCGTCCAGCGCATCGCATTCGACACAGCCGAACGCGCCGACCACGGCGCACCGGCCTTCCCGCTGGGAGGTCGCTACGAGATTCTCGAACAAGTGGGTCGCGGCGGGATGGGCATCGTCTATCGGGCGCGCGACAAGCGGCTCGATCGAATCGTCGCCCTAAAGCGCCTCACCGATGATCTGCGAGACCACCCGAGGGCTGTAGAACTCTTTCTCCGCGAGGCACGGAGCGCGGCACGTCTGAACCACCGCAACATTGTCACTGTCTATGATGTCGATCAGGAAGAGGGAATCCTGTTCATCACCATGGAATTTCTCGAGGGCCAGTCCCTGAATACGATCCTGCGGCGCATCGGTCAACTCACCCCCCGCGACGTCGCACGGTTCGGGCTCCAAACTGCTACCGGCCTTCAGTTCGCCCATGACCACGAGATCGTGCACCGCGATATCAAGCCCGCAAACCTGTTCCTCCCGAAAGATCGCACACTCAAGATCATGGACTTTGGGATCGCGAAGATGCTGGCTGAGGTGAGGCAGGGTGCCACGGTGATTGGTGGAACCCCCGCCTACATGGCTCCCGAGCAGGCCGCGGGTCGGCAGGTGGACGGACGCGCAGACCTCTACGCCCTGGGAATCACGCTCTATGAAATGCTGACCGGGGTCGTCCCGGATTTGCCGGGAGATGGGGCACGGCCGAACACTCGCGCGGCGGCAGACCCGCGAGGGCGCTCGCCTGGGGTACCGGATGCCCTCGCGGAACTCATCTTGAAGCTCGTTGCGCAGCGCCCGGAAGACCGCCCGGCCCACGCGAGAGATGTGAGCGCCTGTCTTCAAGGAGTTCTGGAAAAGCTTGGTTCCTCTGGCGGAACGCCCGCGGCTCCCGCGCGATCGCCCGAAGGCGTCTGAGCCGGATCACAAGCGCGTCGCAGCGACGATCGCGTGCGGAGGACGGGCACCACCTTCGTGGATTTCGCCTCGTCGCCGGAAACTCCAGGGGCTCGTTCATTCCCTCTTCTCGGGTAGGAATCCGGATCCAGTCCCGGGAGGGGTAACTCTCCCCGCCGAAGACGCTGCTCATTGCGCCGACGGTCCGCCTAGAGACAGGCCAGGTGCGGCTTTTGCCGGCACCCGGGTGTTCGTGCGCGGCAGGGGCCCCAGATCGCTGTTCGGCGCCCGTCCCCTCGTCGAACCTCGCGCAGCTTGCGTTAAACTCCGCCTCCGGTCGTCTCGCTCATCCCGGTAGAGGAGGAGATCTCATCATGACTGCTTTGCCCCCTGCTACGACGTCGCCCAAGGAGTACATGGAGAACTGGCTGCCGAAGGCGGTTGCTGAGGCCGGTCTTCCTGAGAACACGAAGACCGTTGACGTGAGGCTCGGC
>Ga0116216_10001782_pt1 | contig 14620 bp, 21 predicted proteins | sample Sb_taG_11_FD_89696 | JGI IMG/M metagenome (GOLD analysis project Ga0116216, IMG submission 89696) | Peat soil microbial communities from Weissenstadt, Germany - Sb_50d_3_AS metaG | ecosystem: Environmental > Terrestrial > Soil > Wetlands > Peat | place: Germany: Weissenstadt | collected 2010-09-21
GGAGCTTCACAACAGCCGGATTACTCTAGCCGCATGTCCTGGTAGGATATTGCTGGTGAAACAGCAAGTCTCATTGCAATTTATGCTGCCGAGACAGACATTGGGGCGACTTCATGTCGCACGCGTCCCTTGCTGATACTGCACGCCGCTGATCTCTGGATACTCCATCCGCTGGAGATCGAACTTGACCAGTTCCAGGCTCATCGCAGTGATCGGGCAGAGACGCATGAGGCGCTTGGCCCATGTCAGCACGTTACCCACCCGGCTTTCCAGAGAGGGGGCAAGCCAACCTTGGCGCCGTCGCCGATTGGCAAAGCGGGGCTTTCTGTAGCGGGTCTTGCGCTGCCTGCGTCCTCGACGAACAGCCCGGCGCTGGTCGAGGGCTTTTTTAATGGCATCCGCCCGATGCACAAGTTGTGCCGCGAAGACCACTTCTCCAGTCGTATCATTGACCAGGGCGATCCCAGTCGTCTTGCTCCCGGGATCGATCTTCAAGCGGAGTGAGTGCATCTCTGGGGAGAGCGGCACGCTTTTCAAAATGATCGTAAACGGGTAGCGGCGAAACACGGCTGCTTTTCTCTGCGTGAGCAGCACTCGTGCTCGCCCTGGATGCATCGGGGGAAGCGGCTGCTTGTTTGCATCTACCACAAAGACTCTTGACACGATTGGTTCCTTTGCTTGTGCCCTTGCGGGCCTCTGGTTTCCCAGGTAAAGGTGGCCTCGACAAGGTTCTCAGGCGGTAACTATCTGCTCAGCACTGGCTTCACCCACTACACCTGTTTAACTGAGCAGTACTAGAGCTCCAGGCTGGCCGCGCACCCGGAGGTAGGTCCTTGAACACTTCCTGAGAACGTAGACTCTCTTGCAAGCCTGAGTCTGCTCATGTCCAGAGCTTACAGGTTGGTGCGTGGCCTTCCTGCAAGCCCCCGCATTCAATACAGGGGTTCATGACCGGCTTCTTCCTCCCCGTTTCCGGCTTTTCTTGCTCCGCGCCTGTCCGCTCCCCGGCAGGATGACTCTCACGTGCGCGCCTTTGGGCAGGGAAGCTCGATGCGGCTCCATCGCGTCAGCTGATTGCGCGGCCATGGCGTCCTCTTGCTGCTGCGTGCGGGAGAGCCAGTCTCTGCGTTCCGGGGGTACCGGGCACCAGCCACCCGCCTCGCTAATCCCATAAGGGGCCAGGATGTCCAGGAGCTCTTTCCATCCTCCCAGCCCAAACATGTCCACGTCCTGCCCAATCGCCCCGCTTGAAAGACAATAGATAGAAGTGTCCGGGCCCCTGCCTTCGAGGCGGGTGACCATGAACCAGTTCTCTCCACGCTCGATGTAGGCGGCCGCGAAGGGACTCTGCGCGATGGCATCGACGAGCGGGCGGGGCGCGTTCCTCTCCAGCTCGTACTCGTCTGGCGAAGAGAGGCCCCGAAACCGCGCCTCATCCTCTTCCTCGCGCAAGTCGTAGACCAGCTCGTGTCCGTGGTCGCCGATGAGCACCTCGTGCTCTTTGACGGCCTGGATGAACGCTTCCATCCAGGCAGGCGACGTCTCAATCGCCAGGCAGGCGGCGTCAGGGGTCAGAATCACCCCGAATTCTCCCTCTTGCACAGTATAAAGTAATCGGGAGAATGTCTCACGGCACTCGCCGAGCCCCTCGTGATACGCGAAGTTCCTCATTTTGCCGTCGTGTGCTGCCGCATAAATCGCTGCCTTACGGTTGTGGTCAACTTGCTCTAAAAAGTCCAGGCTCTTCATAGATTCCTCCTCCTGATCGCTAATCCAATACCAGCAGGCAAGGCGCGCCAGGCATGCTCGTCGCGCACTCCTTCGGCGTGTTCGGCCGGCATTACCGCCGAGCCTTCAGGGGGCTCAACCAACGGACACGGCAGCCAGGCCCATACCCCTAAGTGTGGCGTCTTTTTTTCCGTCTCTTTTTTCCCCGCCGCTGTGGTTTAGATTTGCCTGGCGCACCGTACCCGAAAGGCCCACCGGGCGGCGCAAAGCCGACCTCACCCGCCGTCACGATGTCGCCGCCCAGCACATCCAGCAGTTGCACGAGCCAGCCCTCGACCCCCATGTTGCGCATCTGCATGACGTTGACGTCGACCCACATTTCCCGTACGATGAGTGAGGGATGCTCTGCGGCGAACAGTGGGTCGATGTTGACGGCCTGGGAAGGATTGATCGGCCCCTCTGGAGCGCCGACCTTGCCCTCCAGCACGTCCAGCAGTTACAAGAGCCAGCGCTCGGCGCCCATCTCCCCCATCATGGAGACATTGGCCCACCCACTCGGCCTCGCCCATGGGTGGCTCATGCTCCCGGGTCAGCTGGGGAGCAACAGTGATGGCGTAGAACGGATTGATGATGATGCGCTGCAGGCTGTCTTCCGTGAAGCGCGGCACGCCATTCTCCTTCCATTTGGGGATGCTGTCCATCTATACAGTCTGCTTTGGTACTATTCTCTGGCAACGAGTGAAAAAGGGAAACGGAACGCCTGCCCCGCTCTGCGATAATGATAGCAGACCAAACTCAGCCCTGGCTCACACAATTTCACGAGATTCTCACGAAAAAAGGCGGGAACTTCTCACTGCAAATGTCGTCTCTGTACTCACGCTCCTCCCATGCTGGCGTTACGGCTGACGGCGCGGGATGTAAGTGAGCATCTCGTGAAAGTTCGTGAGGTGAGGAAGAGGCCCACCTGCTATCATAGCTTGAGAAAGGCACTTGCACCACGGCGCGCAAAACAAAAAGAGGGGAAGACGTATATAATCGGGCTCCCTTGCATATACCAGAAGTTGTTTGCTCAAGCGATGAGTAACCCAACAAGAGATGAGACACCAGCTATGCCAGAACACGAGCCAGCCCCAATCCATATTCGCATCGACACGCAGGAACAACGTTCTGGCATCCCCGCTCTGCTGGCCGCCATGCCGCAGGTGCATATTGAGGTGATCCCGCTGCGTATGGGCGATTATGACGTGGGCGGCGATCCATGCCGGGTGTTCGAGCGTAAATCTGGGAGTGACTTTCTCAGCAGTCTGGCGCAGGGACGCTTATTCGCGCAGCTGGCCGCGCTGCGGAAAAGCCGCTTCGCCCCTATCTTATTGCTGGAGGGGGACCCGCTACGCGCTGGTCACTCCCAGATGCGGCCTGAAAGCATCCGCGGGGCGCTCGCGTACATCACCGCTGTCATGCGCGTGCCGATCCTGTCCAGCAGTGGACCGGCAGATTCCGCGCTCCTGGTCTATGCAGCAGCAAAACAGTGCCAGATGGGGCGCGCGACTCAAGGCCCTGCGGCAGGACGGCGCGGGGCTTCTCTGCCCGAGCGGCAGATGCAGATCGTGTTGTCCCTGCCGGGTATCGGTCCCGTCACCGCACGCGCAGTATGCACACGATTTCGCAGCCTGCATGACCTGTTGAGTGCTGACGCCGCCCAGCTTTCGACGGTCCCCGGCGTCTCGCCAGCACGAGCCGCCGCACTGGAACAGCTGCTTCGGGCCGCGCTGCCCTCGTTTGATGCTGGCGGCGCGAGAGAAACATGAGACGCCTCCCATCACCCCGCTGTCGCCGAATGCGATACGTGACGCCGTATTGAGAACCATGTCTGGAACCGTCTTTGGAAGGAAAGGAGCAAGCAAGCATGGTAGTGCACGTTGAACTCAACTCATGGGTACAAGCAGAGGAACATTTTAGGGATGTAGATCAAGATCAAGGCCGAGAGCATTACGATCGTGATATGTTTAACTGTGAGCTTGCGCTCAATATCCTGGGGATAGGGACACTGTTTAGTTGTGGGGGGCACCTGGACGGTTTAGCGGCTTTCCCTTATATCACGATCATACCGCAAAGAGCAGTATCTGGTTTGGTTCCCCGATACGTGAACATCATGGAAACTCAGCCCTTATCACAAGAGGCCCTTGCCGTGAAGAACACTATTATTCATGCCATATCAGCATTAGGCCAGCACCTTTTGAGCCTGCTCACCGGCTTCTATGAGGAAAGGCAAACGCTCTTGCCCTGTCGCCTTGTGATACAATCAAATGGTTTAGGTAGCTATACCTTATTAAATCAAGGGGCTGTTGTCGGTTTGCTCTCAGATCAAGAGACACTCAAGACTTACCAGGATGAATTTATGGCTTTTGGTGAATATCTCAAGAGCATATGGGGGTAGGACAGTAACCAGGAGGTATGGGTAGCACCATAGAAAGCCGATTGGCGAGAATGGCTTGCCTCACGAAAATCTTCCTTTCTCTTCTTCGTGCAATGGGTGTGAGGCGTGGCAGGTCACATTTGTTCTGATAGAACCGGTTGCTGCAACAGACATTCCGCCGCGCAAAAGGCAGCCCAATGGCGGGTATGCTCCGTGTCTGATTCCGGCTTTCCCAGTGGTGCGCAGACTAGAGCGGTTCAACAAAATCAGCGAAGCAGATTTCCCGTAACGCAATGTGTCCGTGCCCTCACGGTATTTTTGCAACGAGGCCACTTCTATGATATGCTCTTGATGTATCTTGAGGAACGAATCATGCAATGCGTTTGAGTGTAGTAGCCGATCTCTCGATGTGCTTTTAGACAAGAGCATATGCTCTCAATTATTGTAGAGTTCTTTCTTCCGTTTTTAGTAGCATGGAAGAGAATAGCTGTATAAACATCGTGGATGTACTGACTTTCGCAAGTGCTCATAGACCATATACACTCAGGTGAGAAGCCGGACGGGCAAAGTCGGGTCACTGCAATGCAAACCAGATACTAGCAAGTCGTCAAGCAAGTAGGTTATATGCGAGAGTAAACAGAACAAGCGTACCAAAGTCAAGTATCTCACGTAATCCCGACACCGTTTAGTCTAGGGATAGAGGCCACCGCAGTGTGCGCCCGTATGTGATGTTTGTAAACGTAGAGAATGCAAGGGACGTTCATTACAGGCTGACCTTACAAATGAAGATGGTAGTATCTGCTATCATTATTTGATACTGTGACATCCTTTACTGTAGAAGGAGAAAGTGGGTATGCTTCTCAAAACACAAGCCGCTACTGAAATTGCACGGTTTCTCGCGCATCATCCCACTCCTGAACAAATCGTGGCGTTCCACCCCTCTGCTGAGGTAGCTGAGCGGGCATATGAGCTCATCCGGACTGAGCGTGAAGGTGTGCTTACCGCAGACGAACGCCAAGAGCTAGAGAGCTATGTGGTCATTGAGTATTTGATGGAGCTGGTCAAACTTGAAGCCCAGCGACAATTAAGACCGCAGGCATCTTAAGGCGATGACCGGGAAACCCTCCGTCCCCGAACGCATACGGCGTCAGGTGCAGGAGCGTGCTCAGGGACGATGTGAATACTGCCTCATCCACGAATCGGATATGTACTATCCGCACGAAGCAGACCATGTGATTGCAGAAAAACATGGTGGAGCGACATCACTTGAGAATCTAGCTTGGGCCTGCTTTTATTGTAACCGTTTCAAAGGCTCGGACCTTGCCTCTGTCGACCCAATAACACAGAAAGTCGTCTTCCTCTTTCATCCCCGTGAGCAGAGATGGAATCGCCATTTTCGTCTCAACGGTGGTCGTATCGAAGGTATTACAGCCAGTGGTCGCGCTACAGTCGCGCTTCTTCACCTCAACGATGCTGAACGGGTGGCCTACCGACTCGGGCTGATTGATCTTGGCCACTATCCGGCTTGATAGAAATCATCACAACCGGGAGAGTGTGAGTGGTTCGGTCGCCAGGCGTTTGTCGTGGTGCAATGCAAAGAGTTTTGAATGGAGGGTAGACCCCCAGATTCGAAAGCTTGCAGCCGTTCTTTGAGCAAATTGCGCGCCCGAAATACATGTATTTTAAGAGTATCGACGGGCATGGTAAGCACTTCAGCCATTTCTTCGTAGGTCATATCCTGTAAATGGCGGAGGATCAAGACGATCTGGTGTTTGGGCGGGAGCTGAGAGAGTTGTTCCTGAACTATTTCCTGATGATCGAGCGTTTCAAGTAGAGCGTTTTTCAGATCTTCGCCCTCCTGGGTCTGCTCGGCCTGTAAAGCCTTATGCAGCGCTTTATCGCGTTTGCGGGTTTCCAGTTGTTTTACAGCGCAGTTATAGGCAATACGGTAGAGCCAGGTGGAGAATCGTACCTCACCCCGAAAGGCAGGCCCTGCCAGGCGACCAGGAAGGCTTCCTGAGTTACTTCGTTGGCCTCTTCATAGTTTTGCAGCATACGAAAAACCAGGTTAAAGATTCGTCGTTGATGGCGTTGGACAAGCAAAGAAAAGGCGTCCTGGTCACTGTTTTTGCTTGAGATGACCAACTGGTTATCGTGATAGTCAACGGTTCCCAGAGTAGATAGGCCCAGGCTCTGTGAGGCCGGCCATGAATGCTCTCTCATTTGATCCCCGCCTCAGGGTTATCCGTCATTTGAGAACGACTCCTCTCAGCGCGTTGGATGGAAGTCGGCACATAGAACCCACATCCAGCACAAGAACTGGCAGAAGCGCAGGGCCTCCTCACGTGTACGCGGTTTGCGCACGGCCTCCGCGCTTGCCAGGGGCATGGTGACCGTGCTTTTGACTAGTATGTTTTGAGGACATCACGGTTGCCTCACAAATCCTGCGGGTGTTCTCACAGTTCGCTCACATATTCGGGTTACTAAGTGCAATCATCTTTGCGTTATACCGCCGCAGATGGCATCTTGCAAGCCAACATCGAAAGTCTGCTCGTCGACTATGCTGAAAGCTTCAACGAAGACCAACTTGCTGAAATCAGGATCGTGTTAGATCAGCTGCGTACATTTGTCAGAGCAGATGAGCATGTAGATGAGGCAACCAGGGAAAAGCTTGATCAACTGGCCCAGGCACTGAGAGTAAGCTGACTCATTGACACCTGCTCGCTCGTCTTGACATGATATGCAAAGGGTATTATATGAAAGGAGGCGATATCTAGACGTTGACTTTCTACGTGAACAGGTGGTAATATGGAAATATGTATACACCTGGACAGTTTGCCAAGCGCGTGGGCGTTTCGGTCAAGACCATTCAGAAATGGGACCGCCTGGGAATCTTGCCCGCAAAACGAACAATTACCAACCGGCGGTATTATACTGATGAAGAGTTAGCAGCGGCGCTCCGGCTTCCACGCCAGCATAAGCCCAGGGCCACTATCGCCTACTGCCGGGTGTCCAGGCAAGCGCAAAAACCAGACTTGCAGAACCAACAAGCAGCGCTGAAGAAGTTTTGCAAGCAGCAAGCCATCGAGGTGGATGAGTGGGTACTCGAAATTGGAGGAGGACTCAATTTTGAGCGCAAACAGTTTCTCAGGCTGGTGGATCGCATCGTCTCGGGAGAAGTGGAGAGGGTGGTGCTCGCTCATCAGGATCGATTGGTGAGATTTGGCTACAAGCTGTTAGCTCATTTGTGCCAGACTCATCAAACAGAGTTGGTGGTGATGAACACGGAGACACTTTCGCCAGAGCAAGAATTAGTTCAGGATTTGATGGCGATTACGCATGATTTTTCGTCGAGATTGTACGGGCTGCGGAACTACCGCAAAGCACTCACAAAGGCACTTGCCGATGAAAACCGCGCACAAGATACGGATCAACCCGACGCCTGACCAGACGGAGTACCTCAAACGAGCCTGTGGCACCAGAAGATTTATCTACAACTGGGGGCGCGAACAGTGGGAGAAGCAGTATCAGGCGTACAAAGAAGAGCAGGAAACCGTTCCCGAGCAAGAGCGCAAGCTGAAACCGCCTCACGCTCTTGCACTGAAAAAGCAGTTCAATGAGAGCCGGGAGCAGGAGTATCCTTGGACCTACGACGTCACGAAATGTGTGGTAGAAGGGGCTTTTGATGACCTGAAGAAAGCCTATGACAACTTCTTCGCTGGCCGAGCCGAGTACCCCACATACAAGAAAAAAGGGAAATCGCACGAATCATTTTATCTCTCCAACGAGAAATTCACCGTGGGCAGCCACTGGATCAGCATCCCAGGACTGGGCAGGTTCATTTTAGACCAGCGCAAAATCGAGAAGGGGCGGGGCAACTTGCTGCGCAAACTGGGAACGGTCAATCTGGCAGAAAAGCTGCGTTTTGTCGAAGAGAGCAAGGCTTCAACTCCCAGAAAGTCGCGCAACAAGCGCAAGCAGGTGATCTGTGAGTCCGTCAAGATTCTCGGGGCAACCGTCTCCTGTGAAGCAGATCATTGGTATGTCTCCATTCAGGTTGAGATCAAGAAACAGCGCCCTCCCACTCCCACGGCTGCCGTGGGGGTGGATGTCGGATTAAAGCAGGCTGCCGTGGTCAGTGATGGACGCAAGCTTGAGAACCAAAAGCCGTTAGCACTCCATTTGAAGAAACTTGGCAAACTGCAACGGAAGCTGTCAAAGAAACAGAAAACGAAAGATCCCGAAACCAAACGAACCGTGTTTAGTAGGAATTATGAGAAACAACGGCTCAAGGTGGCGCGCAAGCATCAGCAGATTGCCAACATCCGGCGGGATGTGCAGCACAAGTTCACCACCGAGCTGGCACGGACCTGTGGGATTATTGGCCTCGAAGATCTCAACATCCTGGGAATGATGGCCAACCGGAAGCTGGCCAGAGCTGTTGCTGATGCAGCGATGGGGCAACTCTTGCGGTTCCTCAAGACCAAGATCACCAACGCTGGAGGAGATCTGTTCATCGCCTCCCGCTGGTTTCCCTCGACCAAACGCTGTTCCTGCTGTGAACATGTCAAGAAGAGGATGCCGCTCAAACATCGCACCTATCAATGTCTGGTTTGTGGGTTGATCATGGATAGGGATTTGAACGCGGCCTTGAATTTGCTGTGGTTCGCAACAGAACAGCTTCGCCAGCTTCACGCGTAAAGCTGGTCGTCCTGGAGAGTGGCTACCGCCGGACGTAAAATGCCTGGGGAGTTGATGTGAGACCGAAACGGGAGGGCCGATCCAAAGGTTCCCGTGCTATGGCTATCGACGATGAAGCAGGAAGAACTGACCACTTGAGGGTGAGTTCGCTCACGTTCGAGTATGAGAATGGTAGCAGTACCCTACCTACATGGCAGAACAACCACAAAGGCCACGCGACGAGGTAATGGGACTCTTAGAGCGAGGAACCATCGCCGACCTGAAGCGATTGATCGCCAACCCAGGCCGCAAAAATCGGGCAGTGTTTGCCAGCAGCTATGCTTTCAGCACACTTAAGAATAGTGCAGACCTCAGCTGTTACACGATGATATTCGTAGCCTGGTGCTACAGGTACTTGAACTGTATGAAACGGCAAGTGATCCATTCTTAGGGATGAACCCCCCAGATCAGAAAAAGAGACATCCGGACAAAGCACAAGCAGCTATTGAGCCAGCGGATGCAGAAGTGCAAGCACACCAAGACTGGTCAAACGATGAGTAATTGAGACAAGAGGAGGGTTTGTCGATCGGGCCACATGACCAACACGTGCGTTACAACGGTTCCACAGCAGACATCGACTCCTCAAAGAGGAGTTTTTCATCATGGATTTGCCGCAAGAATCTCCCTATGAAGAAGGTCGTATCAAACATCTTTGGAGCGTGATTTCTTTGAGAGAGATGCCTAAACGCGTACGTTCTTACCATGACTCCAAGTAGAACGAGCAGGAGGGAGACAAGCCAGGGAAGAAGATATATGACGAACATTTCATGATTTCCTTTCTTGGGTTTGTAGACTCAAGTAGACCGCACATACCAGGCCCAGAAAGAACTCAGTAGTGCATTGCGGCTGTGTGTGGTAAGTCAGTTTTTTTTCGGTCTCTGAAAAGCCAGTTCCCCGTGGTCGTTTCTCTGACTCCTCGTCAATCGACAGAGGGGATGTGAAGTGGCATTACTGGAGAACACAGAAGCAGGGAAGTGCCGAAGCTGTTTCTGTTAGAAGCAAGCGAGTTGTGATTTCTCTTCCCTCTCTTTGTATTATAACACGATTATGTAATATTTGTCAAGTATATAAAAAATTGTATTTTTAATTATAAATGAAATACGAGTGAACTGGACTGATGAATTGACACATGCCGTTCCACGGTCATGATCACATCTTAAGTGTGCTTCGAATGAGACCGGGTGCGGGAAAGACTTCTTGGCCGAGTAGCAACAGCCATGCTGACTGACAGGTGCGAGCTGATCATTCGTACCACGACCTGGAAACGAGTACGTGAGCAGGGACTGCTAGGACCGATTTGGGATCAGGTCCTTCCACACAGTAAGGGAACCAATCTCACGCCTTGCCGCACGTTGCCTATCCGTGTCAGCTTTCGGAGTACCAGCCCCGCGTGCATGACGAGCTGCGAAGTCACCATCCGCACGACCATGATTGTAAGCAAGCAGGAAGCAACGGCGGCTGAGACCTGATCGCCTTTCAGCGGAATGTGGGTCGTTTGACTTTCATTGACACTTTTAGAAGTGAGTAAGATCTCACAATCTGGAAATACGCAGAGAGTGTTCAGGCCCTGCGACGACGGAAAAACAGATTGAGCACCGCCAGTAGCACCACTGCGCCAAGCACGGCAACGATAAAAGCTGTCAAGTTCCAGCTTACGAAAAGCTTATGACCTGTGATTAATGAATAGACCCACCCGCCGAGAAATGCCCCGACAATGCCTACAATAATATTGGTGAGACATCCCGTTTGGGATCTGTTCCCGGTTATAAGACTGGCAACCCAGCCTGCAAGTGCCCCAAAGATAATCCACGAGAGCCAGCCCAAGTTTGAAACGACAACGTCCATGTTTTGATTTCTCCTTCTCAAGTTACACTACAATCAGGCTCTTTTATCGAGAGCCTCGGCTTTTGTGAGAGCTAGCTGAGAGCGCTTCTCTCCTCACAACTCTGTCTATAGTATACACACAAAATACCATGTTTACGCGCTTCTGGCCCACATTCCGCTTCTGGCGTTCGTCATCATTGCTTTTCCCTTTTGATAGTTATTGCACGAGTAATTGCGGAGCAGTTGTCCATAGCTTGGTGATACTTCCCAACCAAAAACAAGCGCAGTATTGATGGTACTTTTCTGCTTTGTACTTTGATAAGTAAGCTCGTTCAATGTGGTGCAAAACGCCATATGCGAGAACAGATATCTCAAGAGGGAGTTGATGAGATGGTGTATCAACCCCCCAGGTCGTCCGCATCTGTTCTCAATTGCGAGAGAGAGCACTGACCTACAGGCTACGACGACGTCTTCCAACAAACAGGTTATACAGCAGGACAATGATTGCCACAACGATGAGGATATGAATGAATGTGCCTCCTATATGGAAGGCAAGCCAACCGAGTAACCAGAGTACGACGAGAACAACGACAATGACCCAAAGAATAGTTCCTAACATCACAAGTACTCCTTTCATCAGTGAATGAGAACATGGAGGGAGACATTCCCTACGAGGGAAGAAACAGTTCCTCCCCTACCATTATAACGAATCATACGCTCAATGAATAATAAAGCACAGCTACTGTGACCCGAGTGTGACATGCCAACAGGCCAATGTGACCTGATCGTAATGATTCAGAGATAGCATAGGGAATGGAAGGAGACTGGAGAATGAGATCCTGGCCCCTGAGGTTGTTTTGGCATTTTGCGCTCGCGTGAAGCTCAGATGAAGGGGTGATAGACTGACCTGACAACATTCGTCTAAACACCAATGTCTTCATGAAACGAGAAGCGCTTTTCTCCTGTGAAGGAGAAAAGGATGGAGAGCTTGTCCTCCAAACCTGGATAGGCGAGGATATGGATGTCTGGAGACGGAGTAACACCGAAGCTACCTTATCTCTACAAGTAACCACAATGGTTACTGCTACCGATTCTATGAAGAAAGGATTGAAGGTATGCAAAACGACTCTCATCAAGATGCACAAACACACAAAAGCGCTGCACGCGACAAAGCTGCAGGAACAATGCAAGAAGCCGGCGGGCATATCAAAGAAAGCCTCGGTGCATTCATTGGCAATACGTCCATGGAAGCTCAAGGCAGAAAAGATCAGAAAGCTGGCGCGGCTCGCCGCAAAAAAGGGACCTGGAAAGATCGCATTAAGAGGTGGATTGACCGCCGTTAACCTGTGCTGGCTATCTGGGGCATCGGCCGAAAAAATGGAGGATTTGATCTTTTCAGTAACCTCCTATCACAACAGTCTCAGCATGTTAGGTCTGAAGTGTCCAAATCGCTCTGTTCCTGCGGAACACCACCGATGAAATTGTCAAATTACAGAAGGTCCAGGAAGAGTAGTGGCTGCGCCGTGTAACAAAGGACTAGAGTATTAGTCCAGCGATTGGACCACCTCGTCAGGGATGACCAGCACATCCTGCCCGTACCCTACCACTTGCGATGCTGGAAAGGTCGGATACCGTCCGCCTAAGCGTTCGCGCAGGCTTCGAGCGAGTTCGAAGGCGGCGATCTTGAGAGCGGTTGGCGTGCTGGTATCGAGGAGCACGTTCCCAACGGTACCAATCAGGGTTCCGCTCGCGCTCATCACCTTATACGAGTGCAAGCTCTGTCCAGAGGTGAGGGTCGCAACCCGTTCGTCCTCCGACTTACTCCGAAGCCCCTCTTCACTGGCGATCGTGATCGCGTCTTGCCCAAATGCGTTGATGTAGGATACTGGTAACACTTTATGACCAAACAAGCTGGTCTTGACTTGTAGTGCATAGACGCTTTGAGTGGTTGGATCAAAGTAGAAATCATCGCACGTACCAATTTTCTTCCCATCAGCAACACTGATCACAGCTATACCATGCAACTCAGACCATTTTCTGGTCGACTGGCTCATGTCCATCGAATCGATCCTTCCAGGAAAAAGAGTACGAAACCATCAGGTTTCTCCCAGTGGGAATTCTTTCTGTGTGAAATCGGCTTGCTCTCCTCTGTTCCTCGTGCACGGGAATAATATATGATAATTATGCTGAATGTGCAAGGAGGCTGTTGTAGCCTATGCTTCCGCTAGATCTAGCACGTGGCAACCAGAGCAATCAGTCACAACCTAAATATATGAATGTATTTCAAGCTTTCTCGTCCACAGGAAGACGGATAAGGAGTACCGGGCAGGGTGCATGATCCAGGACAAAACGAGCCACATGTCCCACCGACTCTGGTCCAAAAGCGGGTCCTCCAAATGCAGGAGAGCGCGCAGTTGCCGATAGGGTCAAGGTTGGTTCAGTGGTAGCCATCAAGCAGATGCATGCGCAGGGGCTTTCAGTCTGGATGATTACTGGTGATAACCGGCGAGCGGCAGAGGCTATTGCAGCGCAGGTTGGCATTCCTACCGAACATGTGCTGGCGGAGGTCCTGCCGGAAGACAAAGCGAACCAGGTCAAGTGTTTACATGCGCAATGTCTCGTTGTGACTTTTTGAGGGCGATGGCATGAATAATGCTCCTGCGCTGGTGCAGGCGGATGCAGGCATCGCGATGGGCACAGGAACCGATATTGCGATGGAGGCTTTGGATATCACACTCGTCAAAGGTAATTTGAAGAGCTTTGTCACGGCGCTAGCGCTCTCGCTGGCAACCCTGCGTACCATCAAACAGAACCTCTTCTGAGCTTTTGTCTACAATGTCATCTTGATATCGGCAGCGATTCTTTCTCCACTCATTCTGTTCTTGCGGGAGAATGCACCGATCTACGCAGCGGTCGCGATGGCACTGTCATCGGTGACTATGGTGGGCAATTCATTGCGGTTACGACGCTTTGGACGAAAGGGAATTGGATAATGGAAGGCGACCGTCGGCGAGATGTGCTTAAACGGCTCTCGTATATTCGTGTAGAGGGATCTCAAGAGACCCTGGAGGTCCAAACATTGCCGCTCAGTGTGGAAGAGGCGCTGTTTCGTGTAGCGCAAGAAGCCTTAGCAAATGTGGCTCGCCATAGCAATGCTACGCTTGTGCAAATGATATTGACAATTACCGACGAGAAGGTAACATTGACTATTGCTGATAATGGTCAAGGATTTGATACGACACGTCAGCGGCAATTAGGAGTTGGTTTGCTTTCAATGCAGGAGCGCATGAAAGCGCTTGGCGGAGATGTACAGGTGGAGAGTACACCTGGAAAAGGAACACGCGTTGTTGCATATTGCAATCGGCTTGGTATCGATACCGAAATTGTGGGTGAAGAGGACGAGGTTTCCGAGCCAGGAGTGGGCGCAGTACCGTTCAACGAAGGAGCATGACGATATGCTATCGAGATGGCGGTGGTGGTGAATCAGAAGAACGACCCTGTCAAGCTGAGCCGCAGCGAAGCATCTCGAGTCACAACGCGACAGATCCTTCGCTACGCTCAGGATGACAATAGAGGGGCCGCTTTCAAAATCCGTCTTATTTTGTGAAACTCTATAATCGGCACCTACAGTTCGGGTGTTATGTAATCTTGGTAAAAAGTGTGAGGCATCTATGACAGACATGATTTCTATATTGATTACTGACGACCATGCTCTTGTGCGGCAAGGGATACGAGCTTTTTTAGAGCTACAATCTGACCTCACAGTTTCGGGCGAGGCAGATTCAGGTGAAACTGCTGTTCGCATGGCGGCAGAGCTGGTTCCTGATGTGGCACTTATGGATCTTGTTATGCCTGGCATAGGCGGCGTTGAGGCAACAAGGCAGTTGAAGCAAGTCAGCCCACATACACAAA
>Ga0116216_10001784_pt1 | contig 14598 bp, 10 predicted proteins | sample Sb_taG_11_FD_89696 | JGI IMG/M metagenome (GOLD analysis project Ga0116216, IMG submission 89696) | Peat soil microbial communities from Weissenstadt, Germany - Sb_50d_3_AS metaG | ecosystem: Environmental > Terrestrial > Soil > Wetlands > Peat | place: Germany: Weissenstadt | collected 2010-09-21
GCGGGGACAGGCCATCGAGCACGGACCCGGAACAACGCTTTACGACATCAGCCGAACCTCCGATCTTGCGTGTTCACTCAATGCGTGCGACCTCGCGTCGCACGGCGACGAGCAGGTGCGCGGGACTGCGGGCGGCGGCTCCTGCCTTGCTGACTGCGCGAGCCTTAGCGGAGAGGTCGTCGGTGCATTCGCATGGCCGCGCTCATCGCGAAAGTCATCGGGCGCCCTGCCTGCGACGACCGCGTCACGAACTGGCGGGGTACCTGCCGACGCGTCGCTGTTCCTACATCGATCCGAATCGGACGGCTGCGACGCGGAGACAGTCGCAGTGGCTACGGACGTCAGCTTCCACGGTCGGCGTTGGGGCTCCCGGCGGGTGGCGATCGCGGGCATGCGTATGGCGGGTGGACGCGCTACCGGAAGGGCAGCGGATAGCATGCCGCGAGTGAGGTTGGGCCAGCTGTTGCCGCGGTGCTTCCCGATGCGGAACGTCCATGGCCGCCAGCGCGTCGGTGTCGTCATCGTCGTCATCGCGTTGTGTGGATCGATGGCCAGCACGGTCGCTGCATACACCACGGCGACCCGCACGCAGCGCGCCGCGATCCGACGGGTCGTCTACGCGAGATGGCGATCGCTGGTGCCATCCGACTGTCCGTCGCAGGTCGGTGGGCCGAAGGTGTTCACGATGTTCTCGGCGCGCGTGTCCTCGCTTGACCTGCGATACGCGTTCGCGAGCGTGCGCGACGACGGTTGCACGTTCACGATCGGATATTTCGTACGACGACCCACCACCGGCTCCAATCGTTGGCGTGTGGTCGTCGGCGAGGCGGACAGCGCTCAGGATTGCTCGGAATACCGCCAAGTGCCCGGTCCGGTGCTTCGCGAGTTCGCTATCGAGGGGGTGAAGAACGGCCAGTATCAGCTGTGTGGGAGCGCGACCGGCCGCCCGTGGTGCGATCAGTTCGCGGTCGCCTACGCTGTGAACACGACATGCGCGGTCGAGTTGAAGGTCGACCGCCTGTACGGCGCGAAGTGCATCCCGGCGAGCTATCGGAGCGGCCCTCTACCGCCGTGCCGCAAGCGGCTCGATGGGTTCCGGTGCGTTCCGACCGGAGACACGTACGCGGTCGTGAACTGCGTGGAGGTCGGCGGCGCGTGGGCCTGCACCTCGCGGAGTGAGGAAACCGGCCAGCGAGCGCATCAGCGCCTCGACGCCACGCGCAGCCGTTAGGTTCTTCGAGAGAAATCGCGCCGGCGGTGCCGGAGCGGAGGAGCGCAATGGCGACGAGCGGGGCGTGATAGAGCGCGAGTTCGTCGCGCGCCGGGGTACGCGCGCCGGGGTACGCACTCGTTCTAGACGCGCGGCGACCTGTCCAGACGTCGGTGGCGACGCAGGACGATGGATCGGTTATTGGCTCGTCGTCCAGAGGAGGACATCATGGAATCCATGCCGCCGCTGGGTGGCGTCGCGGGCACCGGTCACCCGCGACCACGTCCTGCTTTCACGAGGGGCCTCCTGGCGGGGAAGCGGCTCTAATACTCGGACCCGCTGAATGCTGGAGAGGCCGCTGAGGGCTTCTTTGCTGCGGCCCCAGGTTGCACGCACTCTGGCGACCTCGGCCGGCTCGCTTCCCACTGGCCTTTACGGCTCGTAGTCCGCTTCGATGAACTGCTTGGCGACCTTGTAGTTGCGTCCTCCACGAATGCAGGCACCACCGCCGGCACCGTGCCCGCACTTCCAGCCACCGTCAAGGGTCCAATATTGCTTGAACGCCGGCCCGCCGGGAGGGCCGTGCATCGTGCCCTTGCCACGAAGGAAATCGCGCAGTACTCGACGCGCCGTCTGACAGCGAACGTTACCCTTCAGGACGGTGACCTCGTATTTCGCGCCGCCGAGCTTGAACGACGGGCAATAGTGGCTGTCGGGATACCCGCGTACCACGCCCGCTGCCGCCAAGCCGGCAGTGCCGAACGCGAGCACCATTGCTACCGCGACCGGAACAAGCCCCAACCGGAAAATCCAACGCCGCCTCATCAGCGAGAGACTACTCCCCGAATGGCGTAGCTCGATCCAGTGATCGCCATCATCCTGGGTTCAGCGATCCCACCGCTTGTGTCGTCGCCGAAGCGGAAGCTGGTGATAGTGGCGCCCAGATGACGAAAGGGATCGTCAAATCGAGAACGCGTGCCGGGGCGCCCGACTACGCAATGCGACGTTCGGCAAAAACCGATACCTCATCCGTCTGATACGCGCGCGATACGTGGTCCCGCGAGGCTTCGACGATCCCGCTGGCCTTCAGCGCGGCGTGGTGCGCAGGATTGTCGGCCCAAGCTTCGCGAGCTTGCTCGGACTCCCAGATGCGCACCAAGACGACACCGACCTCCGTGCGGGCGAACGCCTGGGCCAGCACGCCGTCGGGATGCGGTGCCAAGCGCATCAGCTCCTTGCCGGCGGCCATCAGCCTCTGAGGGTCCCCTTTGTGCTCAAGAATCACGACGATCGCCATGGCAAGAAGGTATTCGACCGGTGAGTGAGCTGACGCCATTCCGATCCTGCGACCCCCACCCAGAAACCATCAGCGATCGTCAGCCGGGACGCGCTTTCCGCGCATTGCGGGCTCTGCGTGGACTTCGGCGGGGTACCGCGCCGAGAGCCGTTCAAGGACGACGACGGGTTGCGCGAGGCACGACCGCAAGCCGTAACGAGGCAAGAGACCATCAGCCCTCGCTCAACTGAGCGTCAACTGAAGCGCCTCACGCCGGTGATCCTCAGGTCAGCTGTCAGCCAGCGCAGGGGGATTTCGGACACACCGTCACCCCAGCCGCCGCCTCTGAACGAGACGGCCGTATCCGCTTGGACGACATTCCCTCCGCCGGCGTAAATAGCGAAATGCTGGCCGTTGTCGAACGAAATTATGTCCCCGGCCTCCATAGAGCTTTCGGATACGGGCGTGCCGTAGCCGCTCAAACGTGCACTATGCGCGAGCCCGAAGAGGTCGGGACCGCCCGCCGCGTAAATCGCGTAGATGGCAAGCCCCGAGCAATCAAAGCCGGCCGTTGCACCATTGGTGCAGTCAGGTGCCTCGCCGCGGAGGTCACCGCGCCCATGCGTGGGTCCTCGTTCGTTCCCACCATCCCAGCAGTAGCTCGTCTTACCGATCCATTGCGAGGCGGCATCGAGGATCGCTTGACCGGTGATCGTCCCACCGCTGTGGCCGATCGGGGGCGCGCTGCTGCCACTGCCGCCACTCGGAGGGGGTGAGCTGCCGGGACACTCCGGGACCCCATACTTCGACGTGATCTGTTGGTCCGTCGAGTAGGTGCTGTTGTCCAGCCCGGACGGGTAATACCCAGTCTGACCGGCCCAATACACCTTGAACCACACATTTACACCGTCGACCGACGGTCCGGTCGCCCAGCAGATGAAGCCGGGCGTGGTTCCAGTGGGCATCGTGATCAGCGTGCCCCCGGAGCCCGGTCCTGCCTCGACCGGCGCCGATGTGGTCGTCGCGATCGGGGCCGCGATCGTCGCGGGCGCTGGCGTCCCGCTCGCGCCGTTTGACGGAGGTGTGAACGTGGTCGGCACCGAACCGCAGGCGGGGATGCCATAGTCGATCGAGATGCGCGAGTCCGTCGAGTAGACGCTGCTGTCGTAGTACGAGGGGTAGTACCCCGCCTCGTTGTCCCAGAGAACATAGAAGTACACGTTGACGTTGCCCACCGGCGGCCCAGTCGTCCAGCAGACATATTGCGGGGAATCGCCCGCCGGGATCGTGCCCAAAGAACTTGACGACGTCGACGGACCGCTGAGGAACGGGGCGTTCGACGTCATCTGAATCCGGTGCGTGAAGATCGTCCCGTTCGCGTAGCGCTCCCAGCGCACCGTCCCGGCGCTGGTCGCGACCGACAGCGAGCCATCGGGCGCCACCGAGAACGTACAACCGGCGTTGGGGTCACCGCCGCTCCCAGTCGTGTACAGCGCGCCGCTCGGCTGCCCGAACCCGCTCGCGGTGTAGACGACGAAGTTGCAGTCGCTCTGCATCACGCCGACATCAGCGCCCGAAGTGCCGGTCGCCCAAATCGCAGTGCCGCCCTGATACTCGACGAGGTTGCCGTCGGTCTGCATGTCGACCGTGAACTCGCCATTGCTCGATTCAAGCCACTGCCCTTGCTGGAACTCCTGGTTCTCAGAGAGCGACGAGCTGACCTGTTGGAAGTTTCCATTGACCAGTTCCCAGTCCGGCGGCAGCGCCGACGGCGAGCCGGCCGTGCCGCTCGTTGTGGCTCCGGTGAGAGTCGCGTAGGACAGGTTCGTGTTTGAGAGATCCGTTCCGGTCAGCGTCGAATCCGAGAGGTTGGCCGAGGTCAGGTTCGCGTTTGCGAGGTCCGCACCAGTGAGGTTGGCGCTATGGAGGTCGGCCCTGGACAGCGTGGCGTAGGCGAGGTCGGCGTCCGCCAGGTCTCTGCTGGAGAGGTCTGCGCCGGCCAAGTTCGCACCTTCCAAGTCGGCATTCGGCCCGACCAAATATCCATCGGTCACGCTCCAACCTGACGGCAGCGAGGAGGGTGGCACGACGGCGCCACCGGAGGTCGCTCCAGTGATCGCGGCGTGATCTAGGTCGGCGCGCGCCAACACGGACCCGGCGAGGGAACTGTCGGTGACGTTCGCTGCGGTCAGTGCAGATCCGACCAGCGATGCTCCCTGGAGATCGGTACGGCTGAGGTCGGCCGAGGCGAGGTCAGCGTCTGTGATTCCAGCATTGTTCAGGTCTGCGCCGGAAAGGTCGGCACCGCTCAGACGTCCGCCGTTCAGGATCGCGCCCTGGAGGGAGTCTCCGGCGAGCCGCGCATCGGACAGATCGGCACCTTCGAGATCGACGTGGTCGAGTCCCAGACCCACAAGATTGGCGCCCCGGAGGTCTGCGCCCGGGCCGAGCAGGAATCCGCGGTTCTCAGACCAGTCCTGCGGGAGCGACACTGGTCTGCCACGAACGCCTCGCGCGATGAGGCCGCCAAACCTCGCATGTTTGAACTTCGCCCCCTGGATACGCGCGCCGGACAGGCTGGCATCAGACAAGTTCGCGCCGGTGAGGTTGGCTCCAGTCAAGTCCGCATGGGACAGGTTCACCCCTCGCAAATCCGCACCGGCCAGATGCGCTCGACGTAGGTGCGCGCCCGGGCGAACGATGTACCCATCGACGCGACGGTGGTGCGTACGCCGTCTCGCAGAAGCGAACCGAGAGGCCTGCACCAAGGCCTCGCGTCGCGAATGGGCGCTCGCCGCAGCGGTTGGGACCGCCCATGCTCCCACCAAGGTAAAAATCGTGGCAGCCGTAACCGTTGCCACGCTTCCACGCCCGTGTCGCATCGCGTGGCGACCGCATACATCCATCATTTCTTGCGCCCCAATCATCGTACCCCAATACGTCGACAAAAGTGCTTGCCACCATAAGCATACTCAAAATTAAAAATCAACGGCCGAAGCGCTATTGCGATTTTGATCGTCAGACGGGCTTCGTGCGACCCCCTCTGCTCTGATGGATCCGACAGTCGGCGCCAAGCCCCGGCACCGAACTCACCGGAACATACACTTACTCCCGACATCTGGCCAATCGGGCGACGCCACTGATGGGTCGAGAACCGCGACTGTCGGTGTGCGCGACTCGACGCGCCAGGCGCGCCGCTTACTTGTCCCCCGGGGCCGTGTCAAGTCTCCGGGTTTGATGCAGTGGGTCCTGCGGTTGTTTGGGGGTCCGTGGGCGCGGTCGAGGGTGAGGGTGTGTCCGCGGACGCCCAGGCTTACTTTGTCCTTCGACCGGCCTTGACACCTTGCCCATGCTCTCGCTCGGCGCCGCTCGATAAGCGGAAGCTACGAGCCCTGCTCTGCCGACGGCCCGTGCTTCTCGACCGGACTACGTCGCTGTCTTGCTTTGCGCGGATCTCGAGCATCTCGCGGCTCCGGTGCGACCACCGAGCGTCGAACCGGCCTCCGAGGCGCGCATGCCGCGCAAAGCGTGGCTGCCGGCCGGGGTTCCGAGATGCCCGTGCGACAACGGATGCAGGGCCCGACGAGCCGCCGTGCCGACGGTCGCGTGCCGCTGCTCGACGCCTATTGCAACAGTCTGACGTCGTCACGAACGATGGTCGCTTTTAGCGGCGATGCAGCTACGCGCCGACCCAGGCGCTGGCGGCCGGCGTTGTGGAGTTCGTACAAATCGGCGGTGGTCGGCGCCGGCGATCGGCGTGATCGGAGCGTCGCCGTTGCGATCGCCACGACCAGAGACGCTGTGCGATGAAAGCGCTCGCCCGGCCTCGACTGGGTGCTCGCGAAGAGCTGCGGGCCACACGGCAGCGCGTGGGCCTCCGAACGACTTTTCCCTACAACGGGCGACGGAGCGCAAGGAACTGGACGATCGAGCTTGATCCAGATCGTCATCCGCCCTGACAGCTCGGGGATGACCGCGGCCGGAGAACGATTTCTTCCCTTAGCCATCGGGCGAGTGTCGTGAGCATCTCCGTGCCCGCAGCAAATGACTCTCCGCCCGTGGGTGGGTGGGCAACTGCGCTGAAGGCGATGCCGCGCGATGAGCCGGGGTCGATGATGCCTGACTGTCGGACGAGGTAGACGCCATTTGGCTCGGGCCCCCAACCGCCTTTGAACGCCACCGGGACGCTGAATCCGCCTTCTCCAAAGCCCCAGCTTTCGCTGGGCACGATGTGCTGCATCAGGTTGAGCACGTACGCGGTCTGGTCGCCTGGTAGGAGGCAGCCGTTCGCGAATGCGCGGAAGAATTTGACGGCTTCGCTGGGCGCCCATTCGGTTTGACCGAATGTCGTTACGGCGCCGGGTGGCGGCGGGGCGGTCGCAACGACGGTCTCGTCATCGCCGCTTTGTCTGAGCATGGCCTGGACGTAGTCGCTGGCGCCGGCGAGCCCGCCCTTTAGGTTCTCGAGGTCTCCGAACAGGTTGAGGATCGATTGATTGTCGGATTCGGTGATCGCGAGCTGCGCCCAGCCTTGTTCGGTGGCCGTTAGTCCTTCTGCGCCACGGGCCCGCATTAGTGCCACCAAGACCGGAACCTTGGTGGTGCTCCACCCGTGCGCTGGAGTATCGGTGCCGAATAGCGCCCCGGCGCCGTTGCCGAGCGGCGACAGGGCCAGGCCGATGGCGCCCGGGAGCGTCGCTTGAAGGCGCGCGAAGGACGCGCTCGCTCCTGGCTTGAGCACCGACCCCGATCCGGTTAGGGGCGCGGAGGAGCCGTTGGTCCCAGCCGATGCTGGTGGCAAGGTCCTGTGATTGGACTGCGCCCGCTCATTCGCTGGTGTGATCCGATGTCGGGGCGCCGTGTTCGTCCGCGCCGTCGTGGTTACGATCACGTGCACGATCTTCGTCCGGGCTGGCCGGTTCTCCAGAGCGATCAGCAGTGCGAGTCCGCCGACGAGCACCGAGGCTACGGCTGCGATCCCAAGCATGCGGACCTGGCGCGTGTGGCGCGATTTCTTCCGGCGCCTCTCTGTTAGCGCGGCCTGACTAAGCGGGCCACGGCGTATGGGGGCCCGACGTTGACTCACCCGCGAGTGCTCCCGGCATGGACGTTCGCGCCCTGCCCTCTTCTCGAGTGCCGCACTCGGTCACGCCTGAGTGTGGCTAGGAGGGTGACGCCTGGATTCATGACGCAGGGTTCGCTGCGATCGATCATGCGGATTCGGGGATCTCAGTAGCTGGCGGTGCGTGATCTGTGGGCAAGTAGGCCCGCCGCGAGGAGCAGCAGACCGGCGGTGAAGCCAAGCAGGATCGCGGCTGCGATGGTCTCGTTGAGTGAGAAGAACATGTTGCCGTAGCCACTCAGCTCGCTGACGCGAGGTGCGTCAGCGAGCCTGGCGTTCATGTGGATCGCGTGTCCGGCGCCGGCGAATGCCCAACGGCTGACCATGAGGTCTGCGACCGCCTTGATCGCCGCATCCATCCGCGCAAATGCTACGAGCGCACCCCCGAACAGGAGCTGGGGGATGAGCAGTAGTGGAATTAGGCTCGTGGCTTGGTCGACGCTTCGAGCGAGGGTCGAGACCACCAGGCCAAGCGCGACGGTCGACCAGCTGGTAAGGATCAGCAGGCCGGTGAGCCCTAGGTACGCGGACAGGTCTGCATGCAGCGGCTGGATGGCGACGGTGGTGGCGACCAGAAGTACGCATTGCACGGCGGCGAGCATGAACAGGAGGCTGGCCTTCGCGAGGATGTAAGCGTCTAGGCGCACCCCGACGACGAGCTCGCGGAGAACGATGCTTCTTTCTTTGACGATCTCTCGACACGAGTCGATCAGCCCTAGCCAAAGCGCCGCGGTCACGAGCAGGAACACCAGTTGTGCGCTTCGGGTGGGCTGATGGTCGGGCAGGGCAAGCGCGTGCGCAGGGTAGAGCAGCGCGATCAAGGCGGCCATTACCGGTGCTTGGCCTACGAGGATCGCGAGGGTACGCCGATCGCGCCAGAACGTGCGGGCGTATCTGGCGGTGAGGGTCCGCGTTTGCTTGATCAGGGACCGGCCGGACAGGAGCCGCGCATGGGCTCGGGGTTGCTTGGCGATCGGGAACTGACCGCTGCTCAGCGGAACGTCGGAGAGATCGATCGCGGTGTAGATCTCGTCGTAGGCGCGAACCTGGAAGTGCTCGAGGCTGTCTCGGGGTGACCCGAGAAACAGGAGATGCCCTCCTTGCCCCATGACGGCGACGGTGTCGCACAGCGAGAGGCTGCTGGTGGCGTGTGTGACGACCACGATGCCGCGGCCGATGTCCGCCAGTCGGCGCAAGGTGAGCATGAGTCGCCGCTCGAGCGCCGGGTCAAGACCGCTCGTAGGTTCATCGAGGAGCAGCATGGTCGGCTTTCCGATCAGCTCGACACCTGACGCGACTCGCTTGCGTTGACCGCCGGAAAGTTGACCGATCTCGGTTCTGGCGTGCTCGGCCAGCCGCAGCTCGGCGAGCACGTCGTCGACGGCGGCTGACAGCTCGTCCGATCGGGTGTCGGATGGCAGTCGCAATCTGGCCGCGTATCGGAGTGCCTCACCCACGGTTAGTCGGCTGTGAACGACATCGCTCTGCGGTACATAGCCGACCTCGGTCAGGCGAAGCTGAAGTGGGTCCGGGCCGAGTAGGACAGCCCCCGTGGATGGCTGGCCGATCCCGGCCAAGCACTTCAGCAGCGTTGTCTTGCCCGACCCGCTCGGCCCGATCAGCGCAACGAACTCTCCGGGCGCGACGCTGAGGCTCGTGGGGTAAAGGATGATCAAGTCGCCGACACGGACCGCGACCTGTTGGGCGCTGAGGCTGAGGCCAGCACGCTCGTCGAGGACGATCAGCTCGTCAGCCTCGTAGCGCAGCGAGAATGGTCCAATTCCGGCTCGCATGCCAGGGGCCAGCGGTCGCGGAGCGCGCAGCAACTCATCTTCGATCCGGACTCCGTTACGCGAACCGAGATCCGCCAGCACAGGTGGAGTTCCCGGCCGGAGCTCCGCGTGGTGCCACGAAACGTTCGGCTCATCGAGGACGACGTCGTTGTCTGGTGCTCTGCCGACCCGTATCGCCTGCCCGCGCACCGAGACCCGCCGAAAGCGCCCCGTGCCCGTGCCACGGTCTGGCTCAAGCTCGCGAACCCGGGCTCGTGTGCTCCCGAGGACAACGATCGCCTCACTGGTGATTGGATAGGGCTGGGTGTCGATCTTGACGCCGTCCACGTATGTGCCGTTGCTCGAACCGAGATCGGTGAGCAGTGGGAACCCTTCGCTCAGCTCGACCCGTAGATGCCGCCACGACACGCGCTCATCCTCGACCGGAAGGTCGCAGGCAGGATCGCGTCCGAGCACGATCGACTGACCGCCGAGCGTGAGGCGCAGCCCGCCTATCTCAAGCTCCCAACCCGTCCCACGCATCACGGAATTCATCCCCCACACGACTTGTCTGCTTCCTTGCCTGCCCTCGAAGCTACTAGGATAACTGCGATGCCCTAATTGGAGGGGCGCTAAAGGATTAGTTTGTGGGCAAAGGATATGGGGGGATTCCGTGGTGAGTAGCGAGCTGGCTCAAGGCCAGTTGATAGCGGATTACAGAATCGAGTCGGTGGCCGGCACCGGCGGCATGGGCGTCGTGTACAAAGCCACCCAGCGATCGCTAGACCGGACCGTCGCGCTGAAGGTGATTCTTGACGAGATCGCCGAAGGGGCCGATTATCGCGAGCGTTTCCAGCGCGAGGCGCGGCTCGCGGCGTCGATCGATCATCCCCACGTCGTCTCGGTGTACGACGTCGGGGAGGATGAGAACCACTTGTGGCTGGCGATGCAGTGGATCGACGGCCGGGATCTGCGTGACTTGATCGGAACGTTCGGGCCGCGCTCGCCCGATCGTGCGGTCGCGATCACGAACCAGGTTGCGAGCGCACTCGATGCCGTGCACGCCGCGGGACTGGTTCACCGGGATGTCAAGCCAGCCAACGTCCTGGTCCGGGATGTCGACGGCGAAGACCACGCGTACCTCACCGACTTCGGCGTTGCCAAGCCACCCGACCACGGAGCCGACCAGCTGACACGAACCGGATCGGTGGTCGGAACGACGGGGTACTTGTCCCCGGAGCAGATTCGTGGCGGGGAGCCCGGGCCTCGAAGTGATCTGTACGCGCTGGGATGCGTCTTCTTCGAGACATTGACCGGCCAACTTCCATTCTCGGGCGACAACGAGTTGGCCGTTCGTTGGGCTCATGCGAATGATCCACGCCCCCGCGTCTCGGACGTGCGCCCCGATCTCGGCCCACGCTACGACGAGTTCATCGCCCGAGCGCTGGCGGTGGATCCGCAGTCCCGGTTCAAGTCCGGGCGCGAGTTCGCAGAAGCGCTCCTCGCGGCCCATGCCGGCCAGACGACGGGGGTGTTTACGACACCTGCCCAGCATGCAGCGACCGCCGTCGGGCCGCCGACTCCGCTTCCGCCCATGCAAACGCCGCTCCCGCCCTCAGGGGTCTATCCGGCGTACGGCCACATGACCCCTCCACCGCAGCAGCCGCACCAGTCGCGTGCGGGGAACCCATTGGCGCTGGTCCTCCTCGGCCTCGTGGCGCTGGCCGGGATCGCGGTTGGAGCCCTTGCCGCCGCCGGTGTCTTCGCCGGCCAGGGCACCTCAACCCAGACCATCACATCGAGCCTGGAGCGAGGCGCATCCACAAAGAGCCACCAAATCACGGGAAAGCCGGCGTCCACGGCGCACCCCACGCAAGCACCGACTAGGACGACGTCTTGCGGAAACGGGCTCTCAGTCAATTCCGTCACCAGCTGTCCGTTCGCCGAAAACGTACAAGCGGCCTACGAGCAGACCAGCGGCGGGACTACCGACGTCACCGCCTACAGCCCCGTCACGAATCAGACCTATCTCATGCACTGCACAGGCGGTACGAGCCATATCTGCACCGGCGGTAACAACGCCGCCGTGTACTTCGGTTCGGCCCAAAGCGGGCAAAACACCGGTGCTGCATCTCCATCGAGTCCTCCGCCCGAGACGACACCCTGCGATCAAAACATCTCAGTGAACTCGGTCACCAGCTGCCCCTTCGCAGACAACGTCTTCAAGAGCTACGTTCATTCGTTCCAAGCGAACGGCGCGCAAAGCGACGTTACCGTGCCTGCAACCAGTCCCGTGACAGGGAAGAAGTACACGATGAACTGCAGCAGTGACGGTACCACCGTCAACTGCACCGGCGGCGACGACGCGTTCGTAACCTTCCCGCTGACCGCCGTCGAGGACTACTGATTTGTGGCCGTCGCCGACAGTGAGCCGCATCGAGTTGCCTAACCTTCCGAAACGAGCCGCAACAGCCCTGTTGGCGCTCGCCCTCGTTCTGGCGACAGCGCCGCTTGCCGAGGCGGGCACTGTTTGGTTCGAAGGAGCCATTAACCAGGGCAATCATGCGCGCCCGTCGACCCCCTGGCTGAGCGTCGACGGCACCTTGGTCGTCTCGCGAGTGCACTGGTCTCGATGGGGAGGCGGGGTGGCAGTCGGCAGAGGCACCGCTGAGTATCACGACTGTACTCCCCAGTGCGGCACCGCGCCCATCCATCACGCATCCGTCACCATCCACCTCTGGGACGTTCGCGACTGCGGAGGGCGGGACTATTACAACCCGACTGTGAACCGTTGTGGCCGCTTCTACACGCGCTTGACGGAGATCTCGCCGGTGCTTAAGAAGTACGGCTTTGCCGGATCCAGCCATACCCTGGCGATCCCGAAATGCCCACGGCCGACGACGTAACTTGCCGAGTCTACGTGAATCCCTCGCTCACGAAATGCTGGCACGCCGGACGGCCCGGACCGTACCTTCCCGACGTAGATCACGCTCTCCCGCGTACGACGGCTCTGCGCCAGGCCTGCGCTCCACGCGAGCCGTGTGGAGCGGCGGCCAAACGCCAGCGGGGCGTCGGACAGACCCAGGGGAGCCCGCAGGCCGCCTCTTATGAGCCTGCACCTAGTCGGTCCCCGGCGCGAACTCCAACACTAGGTCCGCCACTTGGCTCGCGGCCGCCCACGCGCACAACGCGAGCGGCGTGCCGCCAGTGGCGCCGTCGAATACCAGCCCGGCCTGGCATCCCTCGCAGATGACCGCGACATTCGCCACGGCGTTCCGCAGCAGTGTCATGCGCGCAACCTGCGGCAGGCGCCCCATCACCAGCTGCCCCTTCTCGATCTCGGCCGCGCTGGCGGACGCCAGCAGCGAGGAGTGCGCATACTGCGAGAGCAGGCGGTACTGCATGTAGAGCTGGTCATCGACCTCGCCCAACGTCCAATCGAGCTGCCCCTGGATTTTCGCTGGGAACCGCATCGCGCCCTCGGCGGCGGCGAGCACATCGGCCACCATCGGGCCGTAGTAGTTGTCGGGCTCAATCCCGAGCTCGCGCGCCGCCTCATCAACCTGGCGATGACGGCGGACGGTCTCGCCAAGGAAGGCGGTGCGGCGCTGGCTCTGGTCCTCATCCACCCAGGCCCAGCGCATCGCCTCCTCGAACAGAGCCCGGACCAGGTTGCCGGCGACGATGTCGTGCCCCTCGCGGGCGGCGAGGAGGTACTGGGCGTAGTTCTCGCGCGCGAGTAAGAACGAAAGCCGTTCGGGCAACCAGTCAGCCGCGTCCTCGCTGGGCACGACGACGCGCTCTAGGACTCGGCCTAGGTCGATGGCGACACCGAATGCCTCGGCCTCGGCGTGGGCGGCGGTCATCGCGAGTCCTCGGCGTCAGGCGTGGCCGTCGGTTCGCGGTCGCAGAGGTACTCGATGGTGATGCGCAGCGGGCCACTCTCGTTGCAGCCGATGAACCCGGTGCGGGAGAGCCAGCCGTCGACCCACTGGTTGACCTCATGCGGCGCCAGCCCCTCGTCGCCGGTGCCCTCCAGTATCAGGGCCCTTGCCGCTGGGTGCGGATACGCCTCGCCTTCATAGCTAGTGCGCCGGAAAGACTCGTCCACGGCGGTCGACCATACCCCGCCCGCGGAGTCCCCGAGCGGGGGTTGCGGGGCCGGGCGACCTAGTGGGTCTCAAAGGTGTTGTACTCCTGCGTGGCGAGCGCGTAGGTGGCGTACACCTCGAACACCGTCCGCAGGTCTGCGTGCGTCTCGACGACGAACTGCACCGGCAGCTTCGCCACCAGGCGCTTGGCGGCGAGGAACTGCTCGTTGAAGTCGGCGCGGGCTACGAGGTCGCCGCGGTAGCCGGTGATGTCCACGCCGGCGTCGACGGCGGTCTTCTTGGCGATGTTGTAGGCGAAGGACGCCGATACGTGGCTTGAGCCCTCGCTGCAGTGCTGAGCAAGGCGCCTCCGGAGGTTGCGGGTCTGGCCGACGTAGATGGGCTTGCCGGCCTCGTCCGAAAACAGGTAAAGCCCGGGCTGGGCCGGGATGGTCCCCCGCGGATGCTCGGCCCGTGGCTGGCGCGGCGCCGCAAGCAGGCGGTCGAGCAGCGGGCGCAGCCGCGCCAGCACAGCGGTGTCGAACTCGGCCAGCCCGTCCAGGAGGATGAGCTCGCTGTCCGAGGAACCGTTGCCTGCGCTCACGTCTCTAGCGACCGCGAACCGCCTTCACGGCCAGCAGTTGGCACGGCTGACGCGCGGCGGGGCGGGAACGTCCACGCGCTGACGGTCGGAATAGGCCACAGACCTTCTTGCTGCGTGCAGAGACGACCCGGGCGCAATCGGATCGCGTCGGGACTGAAGCGCCTGTTTTTGGCTGCTCAACGGAACAGTTCTCCACCGCCACCGGTCAGCGGCGCGAATGAGCAGTCTGCGCCTCGGACCGCGCCGGCGAAACCCGGCTGTCTGCCCCCGGATTACACCGGTCCGGACTATCGCTCTCGCGATCCTAGCGGCGGTCGCGGCGCTATCGCGCTGGCGACGAGGGAGTCGTGCGCCGGGCCGGAGCCGGCAGGGTCCAACGTCGCAGGATTCTCGGAGGTCGCCGGTGCGCGGGAGGAGAGCCTTGTCGATATGAGCGAGGCTGGTGGCTGCCCGGCGCGGTGGTGTTGTCACGGTCGAGGGTGTGAGTGACCGCGCCGACCCCGACCGCGACCTCCACGAGTCC
>Ga0116216_10001787_pt1 | contig 14590 bp, 8 predicted proteins | sample Sb_taG_11_FD_89696 | JGI IMG/M metagenome (GOLD analysis project Ga0116216, IMG submission 89696) | Peat soil microbial communities from Weissenstadt, Germany - Sb_50d_3_AS metaG | ecosystem: Environmental > Terrestrial > Soil > Wetlands > Peat | place: Germany: Weissenstadt | collected 2010-09-21
GGCGCGATACGAGAAGCAATTTCCGGACTCAAATAAAAATGTGTCAGCGATTGTGATTCCATTGCGCGAAGTGTTGGTGGGCGATTCTTCCTCGCAGCTCTGGACCATGTTCGGCGCAGTGGCCCTGGTCCTGTTGATCGCGTGCGCAAACGTGGCAAATTTGATGTTGGCGCGTTCGACGCAGCGGCAGCGCGAAATGGCGCTGCGCGGTGCGATCGGCGAGACGCGCGGGCGACTGGTGCGGCAATTGCTGACCGAAAGCGTGATCGTGTCGCTGGCCGGCGGCGCAGTGGGCGTGGTGCCGGCGTTTATCGGCGTGAGCCTGCTGCGGGACGCACAGGGCTTCGATGTGACGCAGCCGACGCCGATTCGCATCGATGCAACGGCGCTGGCGTTCAGCCTGGCCGTGAGCGTGATAGTTGGGTTGCTATTTGGACTCGCGCCGGCGCCGCAAACTTCTGATCTCAATTTGAGCGACTGGCTGAAATCGAAAGGTACGGGCGCGCTGGGAACCGGTGGACGCGCGCGGTATCTGCGTGACGTCCTCGTGGCCGGTGAGATTGCGCTTTCGCTCGCGCTTCTCATTGGCGCGGGGCTTCTGTTGCGCACCTTTGCGAAATTGCGCGCGGTGGATATGGGCGTTCATGGCGACAACGTGTTGACAGCCGAGGTGAATCTGCCGGCGGCGAAATATAAAACGATTGATCAGTGTGACGGATTCACGCAGCAGTTAGTCGCCAGCCTGCGCGCGGCGCCGGGAATTCAATCGGTGTCTATCTCCACTTCGCTGCCGCCGGAAACCGGAAGCAACGGATACGTGCAGGTGGAAGGAAGAGCGATGGGCGAGATGGAAGGCCCGCTCGTCGCGTGGAATTACGTCACCCCGGATTATTTTCACACCATGGGGATTCCCTTGCTGCAAGGCCGCGTTTTTACGAGCGAAGAAATGGAACGTGAGAGCGTGATCCAGCGAGCGGCCTACACTCTGAAGGATGACGAGACCAAACTCAGGGACATGATGAAGCACACGGAACGCCCCGTCTTGATCAACGAAGTGATGGCGCGGAAGTTTTGGCCCGGCGAGAATCCCATCGGGAGGGGATTCCAGCGTGACGGCGTGCAGCGCATTATCGGCGTCGTGGCGGCCGCCAAAAATACCGGGCTGCGCGGCCAAACGATGTCCGAGGCCTATTTTCCTGTGCCGGAAACGTTCTGGGGCGAATCGGGATTCGGATTCGTGGTGGAAGTGCAAACGGCTGGACCGCCGGCGGGCGCCGCGGCGATTCTGCGCGAGCGCGTGAAGCATATGGATGGCGCTCTGGTGATCTATCACCTGCGTACTCTGCCGGATCTGATCGCCGCGGACATGACGGATACGAGTTATCAGACAACGCTACTGGGGGCGATGGCGGCGCTGGCGATGCTGCTCGCGGCCGTGGGGACCTACGGCGTGATGTCTTATGCCGTGGGCCAGCGGACAAATGAGATAGGGATTCGAGTGGCGTTGGGCGCGCAGCAGCAAAATATATTGGCCATGGTTTTGCGACAGGGCATGGTGTTGGTCGCCGCTGGGATTGGTGTCGGCTTGGTGGTGGCGTTTAGCGCGGCGCGCGTGATGCGCGAGATGCTGTTCGGCGTTGCGCCAACCGATGCGGTGACTTACCTAGGAGTCTCGCTATTGCTCGCCGCTGTGGCCTTCCTCGCGTGCTACATCCCAGCCAGGCGCGCCATGCGCGTCGATCCTATGGAAGCATTGCGCTACGAGTAGGGGGCGGGTTTACAACGCCGCGGGGATGGGGTTGGAGTTGTTCTGCATCTGGCCCGTCGGTGAACTAAACCGAAAACTCCACGTACTGTGGGCCCGCCGTAGACCCCACCTCACAAGCCGCAGGCAGTGCTTCTTACACCCACCCTTTCTGTTGGAAGGCGCGGTACCCGGAGACGGTTAGCGCGGCTAACTGCACGAAGAGCAGCAAATCCGGTTCAGTGAAATTGAAGCAGGATTTGCCCTGCTTGTGTTTCCGCAGTTCGGGGGAAAGATCCTTCTCGAGTCCTGGGCAGGCGTAGATCGGCATCAGATGAAAGCTGACATAATTTTTCTGAATCAGCACGCTGCCGAAGTACATCGGTTTGCCTTTGTACGTCGGCTCAAGCGAGACAAGCTCATATTTACCGGGCTCATCCTTTGAGACGCGCAGCTTGCCGTCGAATTCGCTGAGGATGGCGCGCAGCGCGGCAAAAGTGGCGAGAGAACTCGGAGATGAATTCTTGATCGCCCCCTTGGACGAGGATTTGCTACGGACGGATCTCGCGGGCGGCGGTTTCTTGGTGGCAGACTTCTTGAGCGGGCGCTTTGGCATCGCAGGATTGTACGCCCGAAGCCGCGCCGACGCATAACCCTAGCTGAAACTGCCGCAACCGTGCTGTAGAGAAGGGCCTGAAGCCCTCCCCTACAAGTGCTTGCGGAAGAAGGCTAGCGTCTCTTGCCACGCTACGACTCTCGCTTTTGCTGTGGCCTCCGGCGTGCCGCCAAACGCAAATCGGAACCCGAATGTTGGGATTTTCGAGACTAACGTCGTGGCCGGCGTGTGCGGAAGTCGCAGCGAGTGGCCGGCTCCGGGATTGCTCAGGTGTCGGACCTCATAGGCGAATTTCTTCGCGGCAAGACGCTCCTCGATTTCCTGCGACATTTTCTCTGACGGCCAGATCAAATCCGCGCCGGCAGATACCAACAGAATCGGGGCGCGAATTTTCTCGACTTCGATTGCGGCGCGGGCTACTTCTTCGCGCTGCTTAAATGAATCGCGGTGCAGATTCACGAACCGCACCGGTTTGCGCAGTGTGATCAGCCGCGCAGCCGTCCAGATGCGGAACCAGCTCAGGCGATATGGCACGAAAGGCAGCGGCTCCCCACGATGCGTCCAGGAAGAGCGGCGGCCATTGCGCGAGCGCGTGGTGGATTCGCCGCCTTCGGGCGGCCGGCCAGTTCCCTGCCAGACGACATTTCCCGGAACAATTCCCGCGACGGCGCGCAGCAGCGGAATCCGCGAAGCCAGTAAGAGCGCTAGTTCCCCGCCCCGCGATGTACCGTGAATCGCCAGGCGGCCGGGATCGACTTCGGGTTGCCGGCTCAGCCAAGCGATGGCGCGCTCGAAATATTCGAGCGGAATGCTATTGAGCGACGCTGGGAGTGGATCAAAGCCGAAGTAAGGCAGCGCGAAAGCCGCGAAGCCGTGTGCGGCGAGAGCTGCGGCCGTCTCCCAATCGAGCCCGCCGCCCGAACCGCCGACAGTGATCACCGCGGGTAACTGTCTCCCAGACTCGGCCCGGTGCGATTCTGCTCCTTCACGTGCCGGGATGAAAAGCAAGCCGGCGAGGCCTGGCACTTCAACCGCGCGGATGATCGTGCCGGGTGGAACAAAATGGCGCTCTAGTCTCGCACGGGCGATGCGGCGGATCTTCGGGCTCGATACTTCGATTGTTACTTCTGCTGGCGTCAGTTCTTTTTTCAGATATTGGTCGTGTTGGCCCGAATCGCCGGGATTGAGCGTGAGCGACCAGAAAAGGCCCATGGGGTCAATGCCGCGATAGCTCCCGCCGCGAGCTGGGTCTTCGGCGAGATCTACGGTGCCGTCGGTCCGCACGGTGAAATCGGCGTGCGACTCCCAGCGGCGCGAGGAGTCATCCAGGGTCCAGGCGGTGACTCGAACGAGTTCCCCCGGCGGCGCGCCGGTGACGCGGATATGCACATCACGGTCGACGAACGCAGGGTTCGGCGTGATTTGGACGTTCATCTCATCCGAAGCCATGGTCAGCCAGCAACCATGATACGACGGCGATGTAATCGTAGGGAGAGCCTTCTGATCCGCCTGGGTTCGGCGTAGATTCTTCACTGACGACCGGGCGAAGCCGCGGACCACGGCCATCGCGTCCGGAAGCCGACGCGGTTCGGCTCCCTGAATCACGGGCAATGAACGGCCGAGAGCGGAGTTGCCGGAGATTGGGAGGGTCGGAAACGCCTCCCTCACCGCGTTCGGCGCCATCCGGAAGCCTCAATTAAGCTATTGAATTTGGGCTAGATGTATGGTAACCTCATGTTGCGTTTGTTGCTCTTGTGTTTGCTTTTGACGCAGTACTGAGGCTGCAAGGCAACGTGCCGAGCAGCCTTTTGTTTTGTGGACTAGAGGCGAACCAGCGCGCAAATAGCTTTATCCATAACGAGGTAACACTGAAGTGAAAGAACAAGGAACTGTGAAGTGGTTCAACGCCAGCAAGGGATACGGATTCATCCAACGCCAATCCGGGGAGGATGTTTTCGTCCACTTTTCGGCGATCCAGGCCGAGGGATACAAATCCCTCAACGAAGGCCAGGCCGTCGAATTCGAAGTCAAGAAGGGCCCCAAGGGCTTGCAGGCCGAGAACGTAGTCAGCCTCTAGTCTCTGACTGGCGGGGCAGCTTCCGGGCTGCCCCGCCGTTTCTTGTGTTAGGCAGCAAATCTTAGCAATACCCAGCCTCTTCTAATACGCACGGCCTACTAGGAGGACTCAATGCAGGTACTGTCCGAAGGTCAGGTGGTACGTCACGACGTCTATGGCAACGGCACCGTTACGGAATCGAATTCCGAGCGGACCATGATCGATTTCGACGATCACGGCGTGAAGAAGTTCGTCACGAGCATCTGGGTGGCCGAGCTGATTGGCGAAGCCCCGGAGAAGCCGCTGAAGCCGCGGCGCGGCGGACGGCGGAAGAAGTCGGCCACGGCGCAGGCAAAAGCTATTGCCAAGGCGGCTGCTGCAAAGGCGTAATTCCTCTCCGAATTAGACCCTATTCAAATTCAAAGGCCCGTCCCTGAAGGGGCGGGCCTTTTTTATTTATCGCGCTGGAATCGTGGTTTGATTTTGTAGGGGAGGGCTTAAAGGCCCTCCCCTACTTGCAGTTCACGTTCGCGGGAAGCTAGAAATGCAGCTTCAACGCGAATTGGAGTTGACGTGCAGTGGTTGTGCCGTCGGAGTGCAGCGGCGTTGTAGTCGATTGCCCGAAATCCGCAAACTCGATGAACTGGTGCGGCTGGCTGAATTCCGCACGATTGAAAATGTTGTACGCCTCGGTGCGGAACTCGAGGTTGAAGCGTTCCGTGATCTTGGTGGTTTTCGCCAAGACCATATCCCAATTGTTGATTCCGGGGCCCGTGAAAACGTTCTTGCCGAGATTGCCCGGGCCACCAAAATCCGGCTCGGAGAACAATCCAGGATTGGGGCCAAACTGAAGCCTCTGCGAGCTCGACGGCGCCAGTGGCACCTTCGCAGCGCCCGGGTTGAAATTTGCGCGTTGCGTGCTCCCGGTTGCATCGCTGTCGCGCAGCACAAAAATCTCGAACGGAGTGCCAACCGAGAAAGTTGAGATGCCTGAGAGAGACCATCCCTCGAACACTTTCCCGACAAAGCCCTCGCTCAAATGCGCCTTACCGCGACCAAGAGGCAGTTCCGCTGTGTAATTCATGACGAAGCGGTGCCGGGTATCAAATCCCGAATTGCCGCGTTCCTTCCGCAGATCGAACGAGTTCGCCGGGAAGACGAGATTGCCCAGCTCGGGCCTAAGCGTGTCACCGGAATCGTCAATCGAGTGAGAATAGGTGTAAGCGCCCTGGAAGAACAGACCGTGAGAGAACCGTCTCGTAACCGTGGTCTGCAGGCCGTGGTAAATGGAGCTCGAAACGCTCTTCTCTAAGTTGGCGTGGAAGAAGGCGCTGTTGTTGACCGCGTTGAACGGAAAGACGCCGAACAGCTGACCGACGTAGAGGAAGATGCCCTGGACATCGGAAGCATTCGGTCCGTCAACGCAGCCAAATGCATTCGATGGGTCTTGACAAATAGTGCGTAGCTGAGCAACTTTCGCAGGGTCCGGGGCGTTTCCATCTACAACGCGATGCAGATGGTTTCCCTTCACACCTACGTAGTTGACTTCGATCTGGATGTTGCCGGGCAGATCGCGCTGCACTCCCAAGTTCCACTGCTGTATGCGCGCGAGCTTGAAATGTGTGTCGATCAAGCCCGGAAACGAGAGCGATCCGGCACCCGGAAAATCTGTGACGGTCGCGCTGGGAGCGGCTGCAGTCGGGGGAATCGGCAAGTTGGAAATCTGATCTGCCGAGCTAGGTCCAAAGTTCAGGAACGCGTTGTCAACCGCCGAAATACCTGCCGGCGGATTGCCCCGCGTGTTGCCTGTGATGTTAAAGAAGTACCGGTCACGGTAGATTCCGTAGCCGCCTCGCACAGATGTTTTTCCGGTCTTGAACGGATCCCACGCGAACCCAACGCGGGGCTCAGCGCCGGTATAGTCGGCCGGATACAGCGGGTTGGCACCACCATGGGTGACTTGTTGAAACGTTATTGGGCTCGGCCCGGAAAGCTCAGCCGTAGTCAGATTGGAAAGCAAATTGTGAACTTCCCAAGGCGTGCCGGTGATTTCATAGCGCAGCCCGAAGTTAAGAGTGAGGTTCGAGGTGAGTTTGAACTGGTCCTGCGCGAACAAATAAACGTCGCGCTCCCGCTCACCGCGGATATCGCTTCCCACTCGTACGGGACTGGCGCCGGGGGTGAAAAATTGCTCCTGCGACTCGGAATCCACGGAACCGAACAAGGCCCAGACCGCGTCTTGAAGCGATTGATTAAACTGGTCCGCGGCTGCGGTGGTTGTCGATTCGAGTCCCCCATGGTTCGTAAAGATGGAGAACCCGGGAGTCGAACGCGTGCTAAAATTGTTCGAATCGTTGGAGTACTCCGACGCGAATTCCGCGCCGAACTTCAACGTGTGCCGCCCTTTAGTCCAAGTTAGGGTGTCTCCCGCGTTGTAAGTCCCGAACGGACGGGTCTGCGCGTCGCTATCGCCCAAACCACTACAAGAGATGCCGGTAAACGTAGGTAGATTGAAATCACGACCTCGGCCAAACACGTCCGCCGCACCTAGTCCGTCGATCAAGTTCAAACCGGTGCATCCAAAGGCCGCGCTGGATCGCACGCCGCTTACGCGAGCGTCATTCAAAATATGCGAGCCAAAGGTAGACGCCAAGTGCACAGCTGCGCTCTGCGTCAGGCCCGAGAACGACACACCCCCAATGCCATTCGGAAGAACTTCCGAACCGCCGCCATCGTCGAAGCCCTTATTTGCGATATAGCGAACCGACAAAACTTCATTGGAGCTGAAGTTTTGGTCCACTTTGATCGTGTAGTTCTCATTGTTCGAATGGTCCGCGGCTCCGAAGTTAAGGTGCCCTGCGACGCCTGGAATTACATCATCCCCTGCGCTGGGGCTTGGTGCGGGATAGAGTGCCAGCACTTTCTGAATGATGGGGTCTCGCGTAAGCCCGAAGACGTTGTCAGGAGAACCCGGTGTGCTGACATCGTAGACCTGCCCGGCGACGTTGAAAACGCCGGACGCGAACGCGGGATCCGGAACGACTGCTTGACTGGTCGTCGTGGTCGCAAATCGTTGCCCCTCGAAATTGCCGAAGAAGAACGTCTTATTCTTGAAAATCGGCCCGCCGAAAGAGGCGCCAAAGTCGTTGCGCGTATACGGATTCTTTGGCGTGTTGGGTTCATGATTGAAGAAATCACGAGCGCCGAGCGCATCCCAACGGCCAAACTCATATAAGTCGCCGTGGTAGTTGTTGGTTCCGCTGCGCGTGATGATGTCAATCACAGCGCCGGAGTTCCGGCCAAATTCTGGCAGGTAAGCTGAATTGATAACGCGAAATTCCTCGGTATCGTCTGGGTTCAAAGTAACCAAGCCGGACGCTGGAACGCCAGGGTCATTGTTGTCGGCGCCGTCGAGCTTGAAGTTGTTGTTCTGCTCGCGCGACCCGTTGACGGAGAATCCGCCCAAGCCGCTATTGGTTCCAATCGCGCCCGGGGTAAGAAGAATCAACTGATAAGGGTCGCGGAGGATCAGCGGCAGTTCTCGAACCTGGCGATCGTCGATTACGCTGCTGACTTGCGCATCGGTCGTGTCGATCTGCGCCACGGTCTCGCCGGAGACGACGACCGACTGCGTGATGTCGCCGACTTCGAGCCGCACGGAAAGAGTGAGCGCCTGATCCACGGTGAGGACCAGTGCGTTAAATGAGGCGACTTTAAAACCGCTGGCTTGAACCGAGACGTTATAGGTTCCCGGCGGAATCTGCGCCATGGTGAAGTTGCCCTCACCAGTTGACTCGGTTGCGCGGTCTATATTCGTGTCGAGATTGTGAACGGTGATTTTGGCTTTGGCGACGACGGCGCCGGTGCTATCTACAACTGTGCCGGTGATCGTCGCGGTTTGCGCGAATGCGGAATTCGACGCCACTAACCCCATCAGGGCCAAGAAGACGAACTGCGCCGCTCTTGAAAAATACTTCCACGCCACTGTTCCTCCATTACGCCCCGATCGGGTAGCGCTCCCGACCTCGCGGGCGCGAGCGGAGACACATCCCGAATCACTACATCCCTTGCACTTCCCGGACCAGCCTATGCCAGGATTAAAGATTTAGACGTAAGCGATGTAAATTAGGTGAGTTAGAGGCCCCCAAAATACGAAGTCACACGCGACAATAATTGAGATTTGCGGATTCATCCGCAGCGCCGGATATGATTCTGCATACCGCGCGTATGCTCGACAACGGCGATTTCGAAGCGAACAACGTGCGAATGCGGACATCTGCTGAGCAGCGAGACTTCACGAGCGAGTGCTGAGACTCTAATGATCTTTCGGCGTGTTCGTTCACCGCTGCTTCACGAAAGTCGAGTTTAGAGACCCTCGGTGCGGTCTAAGCGTGGTGACAGATTTAGCAATCACTACGAATTGGACCGTGGCCTCAGTTTTCGGAGCCGAGCGGTGAGAGGGCGTGAAGACCCTCGTCAAACTATGCCAACCTAACGGCCAAGCCTCGGGTATTTCTATGAGTTACCTTGAACCCGCCTATGAGCAACGAAAAGCTTGAGTTTTGAGCTATGTTGAATTATATACGTAAAACAGGAAAGCTATGTGGGGCAGGACTTTCCATAGGCTAGGCGGACCGAGCAGGAGTTGCTAAGTAACTGTAAAACATAAGCTTAGTCATTCTGTTCGGAATCAACTGAGCTGGAAGGTAAACTGCACACAGGACACGGGGCGTGTCTTGGTTACCTGGCACTATAACCTCGAAATTTTGATGAAAAATCTGTCAGGGGGAGAGGTGTGTCGATGAATACGAGCAAGAATTTAGTGCGATTTATGCTCGTGCTCGTGGCGTTCCTATTGCCTGTCGCGGTATTCGCGCAGACTAGCAACGGAACGATCGTGGGCACGGTAACAGATCAAAGCGGCGCCGTCGTTCCTAAGGTAGCCATAAAGGCGGAGAGCACGCTGCTTAACGTAACGCGCGAAACCACAAGTGACTCAGCGGGAACATTCCGCCTGGAATCATTGTCGCCCGGGACTTACAGCGTTTCCTTCGAGGCTTCGGGGTTCGATATCTACCAGGTGAATGATGTGTTGGTCGCGGCGTCGCTCGCAATCACGGTGAACGCCAAGCTGAACGTCAGCGCCGTGAAACACACCGTGGTGGTCGAAGCGCAAGCCGGCCAACAAATTGATACGCAATCGGGCCAGATTGGCACGAACCTGAACACGACCGAGGTCTTGAATCTGCCCCAAAACAGCCTCAATCCTGCCGAGCTCGCCCTCACACTCCCAGGCGTTCAGGACGCCAATGGCTACGGATTTAGCAACGGCGTGGACTTCTCGGTTAACGGCACGCGTCCGCGCGCCAACAATTTCCTCGTCGATGGCCAGGACAATAACGACTACTCGATTTCAGGCCAAGCATTTCAACCGACGAACTATGGCGCCGTCGAGGAAGTCACAATTCTGACGAACGCTTACTCGGCGGAATTCGGACGCGGCGGCGGCTCAGTGACGAACTACGTATTCGGTAGCGGAACCAACCAGTTCCACGGCAAGGCGTGGGAAATTGCGCACACCTCCGACGTGGACGCTACCGATGCCGCGACAGCATTTGCCGGCAGCACAAAGCCGGTCTCGATGGAAAACATTTTTGGCTTTAACTTTGGCGGGCCGGTCAAGCACGACAAGCTGTTCGTGTTCGGCACGGCGCAATGGGATCGCTTCCGGACTTCCGCGAATGGCGACACGCTGCGTCTTCCGACAGATGCGGGCGTCGCGACGCTGCAGGCTGCGTTGCCGACCCTTTCCCCCGCCGGGCAGTCCAATGTCAATTTCTTGCTTACGTCGATGGGAAGCCTGCGCGGCAACCCGGCAGTCTCACCTAAGAGCGTGGATCTTGGCTCCGGACGCGGATTAGTGGATAGCGGGCTCGTTCAGCGGAGCGGCGTAGGCGAGCTATCGAATGACCGCCAGTGGGACGTGCGCGCCGACTACCACGTCTCGAGCAGCGATACGCTCTATGCCAGTTATGTGCGCGATGATTTCGTTCTTACGCCCGATTTCTTCAACAACGCCGGCGCCTATCCGGGCTTCGACTCAGACCAGGGCGGGCCGTCACAACTGTTCCGATCGGGCTGGACGCGAACCATCGGCTCTAACATCGTGAACGAGTTGCGATTCTCGTACACCAACATCGGATTCACGTTTGGTTTTACACCTGCCGCAGCGTCGAATCCCTTTATCGGCTTTCCGAACGTCACGTTCGGAGCTGACTCGGGCTTCCCGACGCTGGGGTTCAATGGCGCGCTTCCACAAGGGCGTGCTCACAAGACCTGGCAATTACAGGAAGCGCTCAGCTACACGTTTGGACGGCACACGATCAAGACCGGAATTGACATGACGTTCCTCTCGGTCGTGGACCAGATTCCGTTCAATTCCCGCGGGGCGCTGACTTACAACTCCGGTGGGGGCTTCACGTCGTTGGGTAACTTCGTCGATGATTTCTCCGGACTGTCTGGCTCGGCGAATGTCCAATTCGGAAATCCAGTCATCAGGCCGAGTGTCACGATGTACATGCCGTATGTAGAAGACACCTGGCGTTTGAAGGACAACCTGACGATCACGTTCGGCTTGCGTTACGAGTACTGGGGCGTGGTGGAGAACACCCTCCTGTTCCCTGCCGTCAACGTAGCGCTGGGCAATCCATTGAGCAGCGCCGTGACGTTCCCTGGCTCATTTGCCTTCCCTGAGAAGCCCGACCGCAACAACTTCGCACCGCGATTCGGGTTTGCCTATACACCGCACTGGGGGGGTTGGATCACGGGACATGACAAGACCGTCATCCGCGGCGGGTACGGCGTCTTCTACGACGGGTTGTTCACGAATATTTTGGACAACACTGCCGCGACCGCGCCCAACACGTTCGGCGGCGAAGTGCAAGGCCTTGGCAAGTGTGGCCGATGCCTCCCGAACCTCTCCGGCTTGCTTTCAAGCATCACGGCTGTCAACAGCCCGCTAAACTTGATCGACACGGTGAACAACAACCTACGCAATCCGGTGACCCAGCAATGGAACCTTGAGGTCCAACGCGAGTTGCCCGGGCGGTTCATCCTCACGACAGCGTACGTCGGCACGCGCGGCTCGCATCTCTTTGTCAACCAGGATCTTAATCCAGGCTCGCCTACGCAGGCATTGGGCAATGGCCGTGTCAATCCGGGTCTCGGGGATGTGCTCTCGAGAACCAACGGCGCGGATTCGTGGTATCACGCCGCCCAGGTTGAAGTGGAACGCCGGTTCCACACCTCCTTCACACTTCGAGGTTCGTACACATACTCGAAGTACTTGGATGACGGTTCTGAAGTATTCACCACGACCGGTGGCAGTTCGGTGGCCGAGATTACAACCAACCAGCATTTCGATTGGGGCCCGTCGGCATACGACCGGCGCCACCGATTCGTAATGGCCTACATTTGGGACTTGCCCTATGTCCACGGCAACACGTTTGCCAAGGTCTTGACGAAGGGCTTCACGTTGTCGGGTATCGGGACGGTTCAATCCGGTTCTCCGGGGACGATTTCCACGGGTCTTGACAGCAACGGGGATGGCCGCGGGAATGATCGGCCGGTTGTCGGCAATCTCGCACAGCCCATTACTTCGCGTGGATTTGACGGGTCGTTGTTCGGCTTGTCGCCACCGGGAACGTACTTTGATGTCGTGCCGTGTTTCGGACTCGGGCCTGGACCGTGCATCCCCGAGAGCGCGAGTGCATTCCACTGGCTCATCCCGCAGTTTGGGACGCCGTCCGGGACTCTTGGCCGCAACACTTACTTCGGACCGGGACAGGTATTCTGGAACACGAGCATTCAGAAGAAGTTCGACCTGCCATTCGGCAAGCTCGAGCAGCAGGCTCTGACCTTCCGGTGCGAAGCGTTCAACGTGCTGAACCATCCGAACCTGTTCACGCCATCGCAGGGCCAGGGCCTGCCGTCGACCTTGAACCTGCTCGATCCACTCTTCGCCGACAACGCAGCGACGATTGCGGGTGGAAGAATCATCAAGTTCTGGCTGGTGTACAGCTTCTAGTTCAGCCGAACAACTTGATTCAACGAACGCCCCGGGATCGAATGATTCCGGGGCGTTTTAGTTCTGGAGATGGCTGCTGTATGAAAGGATGTGAAGACCCTCCCCGGCCGACCCTGTTGCTACGCCGGTATCACTTTGTGGCGGATGGCGTAGCGCACTAGATGGCTGAAGGCCCCGCTTTGCAGCTTGTGCATGATGTTGTTTCGGTGCGATTCGACCGTGCGCGTGCTGATGCCCACCTGCGACGCGACTTCTTTGTTGCTTAAACCCTCGCAGTGCATCTTGACGATTTCCTGTTCGCGGTGCGTTAGGCCCTCGATCGAGATTTCGCCGTCCGCGCCGCGCGGCGCAGCGGGATTGAACGGGAGCGGGCCAAGGTAGAACATGTCCTCGATGTGCGGGGTGAAGAACGGCCGGTCATCGCGCACGGCACGGACGGCTTCGAGGAGATTCTCGTCAGCGTCGGATTTCGGTACGTAAGCGCGCGCCCCGCACGCAGGCATTCCCGCACGATGTCTTCGGCAAAGCGCATCGCGACATGCTGCCGCTGTTACGCGTGTGGATCACTGAAATAGCGCGAGGCATTGAGCTGATCCGCGCCTGGAACGCCCGCGGGTTTGGGCCGTACGCAATACCCCGTCGCCGGGATACTTTTATGGCTAACGGGTAGGAGTTCCGCGTTGCGCTGGCGTCGCGCGTCGGGTCGCCAGTGAATTTAGCCGGTCTGCGAATCTGCGGCTCGAGCCAATGCATTTTCAGAACCGATTATCTGATCCGATGATCCGCGCTGCCAAAGGGAGGGTTCCGATACGACGAAAATTCGTCAAAAAAAGTTCGATTTTCCACCGTTCAATAATATAACTCATTCATTTTTAAGGTAGACAGCCGCGTTCGTTTTGCATTTTAGCGTTACGCCACTTCAAGCCCACTGAGGGCACCTGCTAGGAATATACCCATCCTTCGTCCGTCACTGGCAGCTCTTGACGAAAAACCGCGGTTGGGCAGTAAATCAAACCGACTCCAGGGCGTCTCCTTGTCCCAAGAGAATGCGAAACCTCATCAATTTGAGGACTACTTTGAATGCTAAGATCCCTGTTTTGTGTGAATTACTTGAGTTCGTTTTTCCAAAAGTCTTTTTCCTGGTCGCAAGAGGGTCTCAGAGGACTCAGGGCCGTCGTTGCACTCACGTGCTCTTCTTTGATCGACGAGTCGCGTCGAAATCCTTTTCTTGCCATAATCTCGTCAAGGTTGCCTCGATGTAGTTGGCTACCGAACGTTTGTCCTTTTTCGCTTCGTCAACAAGTCTTCGTTTGAAGTCCGATGATACCCGAAGGCTCATAGTTTCTGTCTTCCGCATCTCGGTAGCCGTCTGTCCGGCATCCTACACATTCCGATTATTGGCGTCAAGAAGGTTGCAGGGCGAATATTGTGCTTGACACTGTATTACATGTGTGATACAACTAGCATACAATGCAACACAACAAAAAGTCAGTGAAGCGACGGGAAGAACCTTTGGTGGCGTCATTAGCCAGGAGCACTGCCGTGCAAGCAACAACTAAACCAGACCTAGTGCGTCAGAATCTGCGACTGGTCAAGCAGCTTTATCCCGCGATGCCGCGAGTAGGCCTCGTGGCATTGCGCGACCTGACAAAGGGCCTTCGTCTTTCTGTGTCCCACGGCGACATCTTATGCATCGACGGGAAATGGTACGTCACCCATGCGGGTCTTCTCAGAATAGCCCTTCGCCGGCGATGCCGCGGAATCCGTACGATCTTGCAAGAGCGATTGTGCGACCCTCTCGCGGGCCGATGGGTGTTTAAGGCCACAGTCTATAAAGGGTCGGACTCGAAGGGTTTCGTCGGCTACGGGGATGCTGATCCGTCGAACGTGTCTCCCTTGGTCCGCGGAGCCGAGATGCGCGTTGCCGAGACCCGGGCAGTTAATCGCGCCCTCCGCAAAGCCTATGGAATCGGCCTGTGCTCGGTCGAAGAGCTCGGCTCGTTCTCTCCGCCCACGCCAGCTTCACATCCCAAGCAAGCCTCGCCTGTTTCTGGCAACGGAAATGGTTCCAGTCACGGTCAACCACGA
>Ga0116216_10001788_pt1 | contig 14580 bp, 9 predicted proteins | sample Sb_taG_11_FD_89696 | JGI IMG/M metagenome (GOLD analysis project Ga0116216, IMG submission 89696) | Peat soil microbial communities from Weissenstadt, Germany - Sb_50d_3_AS metaG | ecosystem: Environmental > Terrestrial > Soil > Wetlands > Peat | place: Germany: Weissenstadt | collected 2010-09-21
AACTGTTTCGAGTGCGACAACTGCTATGCGGCTTGCCCCGAGGACGCCATCGTCAAGTTGGGACCCGGCCGGCGGTATCGCTACGACTATGCGAAATGCACAGGCTGCGCGGTCTGCTTCGAGCAATGCCCGTGCCACGCGATCGAGATGATACCAGAGCCGACGACGGTCGCGACATCCGGTTGAACATGCACGACGGTCGACGGGGGAACCGAGACATGAGTCAACAGACCACGACCCTCGACGGCAACACGGCCGTCGCACATGTCGCCTATCGGGTCAGCGAGGTGTGCGCGATCTTTCCGATCACGCCGTCCTCGACCATGGCGGAGCTGGCGGACCAGTGGGCGGCGGAGGGCGTCCAGAACATCTGGGGAAGCATTCCTGTCGTCCAGGAGATGCAGAGCGAGGGCGGTGCGGCCGGTGCGGTTCATGGCGCGCTTCAGTCGGGTGCGCTGACGACCACGTTCACGGCATCGCAGGGCCTCATGCTGATGCTGCCGAACATGTTCAAGATCGCCGGCGAGCTCACGTCGACGGTGTTCCACGTCGCCGCCCGCGCGCTCGCCACGCAAGCGCTGTCGATCTTCGGCGACCACTCGGATGTCATGACGGTCCGCACCACCGGCTTTGCCCTGCTGTCGTCGGGTTCGGTGCAGGAGGCGCACGACTCCGCGCTCATTGCCGAGGCGGCGACCCTGGAGGCGCGCGTCCCGTTCGTGCACTTTTTCGACGGCTTCCGCACCTCGCATGAAGTCAACACGCTCGAGCTGCTGACCGACGCGCAGATCCGCACGATGATCGACGACGATCTCGTGCGCGCCCACCGGGCGCGCGCCCTCGATCCCGAGCATCCGTTCGTCCGCGGCACCGCGCACAACCCGGACACGTTCTTCCAGGCACGCGAGTCGGTGAACCCGTTCTATGCGCGGGTGCCGGACCTCGTGCAGCGCGCCATGGACCGCTTCGGCGCACTGACGGGACGGCGGTATCGGCTGTTCGAGTACGTCGGCCCGGCGGATGCCGAGCGCGTCGTGATCATCATGGGCAGCGGAGCGGAGACCGCCCGCGCCACGGCGGAAGCGCTGCGGTCGCGCGGCGAGCAGGTCGGCGTGCTGCAGGTGCGGCTCTACCGGCCATTCGCCGCCGACGCATTTATCGCCGAGCTTCCCCCAGGCGTGCGCGCCCTGGCGGTGCTGGAGCAGACCAAGGAGCCCGGCGCTCCGGGCGAGCCCTTGTATCTCGACGTCGTCACGGCGCTCGCCCAGGCGATGGCGGCCGGCAAGCGATCCACGATGCCGCGGGTCATCGGCGGTCGCTACGGGCTGTCGTCCAAGAACTTCAATCCGCCGATGGCCAAGGCGGTGTTCGACGAGCTGTCGAAGCCGGCGGCGAAGAACAGCTTCACCGTCGGCATTGTCGACGATGTCGCGCATACCAGCCTCGAGGTTGATCCGACCTGGATGATCGAGCCCGAGGACGTGGTGCGGGCGGTGTTCTACGGACTTGGCGCCGACGGCACCGTCGGCGCCAACAAGAACAGCGTCAAGATCATCGCCGAGGATGCGGGCCGCTACGCGCAAGGGTACTTCGTCTACGACTCGCACAAGTCCGGCGCCCAGACCGTGTCGCATCTGCGGTTCGGTCCGCGGCCGATTCAAGCCCCCTACCTGATCCAGCAGGCGAGCTTCGTCGCCTGTCATCAGTTCAATCTCATCGAGCGGCAGGACGTGCTGCGCCTGGCGGCGACCGGTGCCACCTTCCTGCTGAACAGTCCGTATGGGCCAGACCAGACGTGGGACCGCCTCCCGCGCTCGATGCAGCAACAGATCATCGATCGGAAATTGCGCTTCTTCGTGATCGACGCCTCCAAGGCGGCCCGGCAGGTCGGCCTTCGCGGACGCACCAACACGATTCTGCAGACGTGCTTCTTCGCGATCTCGGGGGTCCTGCCGAAGGACGAGGCGATCCGCCGGATCAAGGAGTCGATCCAGAAGACCTATGGCGGCAAGGGCGAGGAGATCGTGCGCCGCAATTTCCAGGCGGTCGACGACACCCTCGCGCTCCTGGTCGAAGTGAAGGTTCCGCAAGCGGCGACCAGTCGCTCCGAGCGGCCGCCGATCGTGCCGGTGACGGCACCGGAGTTCGTGCGCAAGGTCACCGCGAAAATGTTCGAGGGACTGGGAGACGACATTCCGGTCAGCCTGATGCCGGTCGATGGCACCTACCCGTCGGGCACATCCGCCTGGGAAAAGCGCAACATTGCCGAGGTCGTACCGGTATGGGAATCGGACATCTGCATCCAATGCGGCCAATGCAGCTTCGTTTGCCCGCATGCGGTGATCCGCGCGAAGTACTACGACGAGGGCAAGCTCGACGGCGCGCCAAAGACCTTCAAATCGGCACCGATCAACGCCCGTGGCTTTCCTGATGTGCGGTTCACCTTGCAGTTCTACGTGGAGGATTGCACCGGCTGCGGCCTGTGCACGGAGGCGTGCCCGGCGCACAGCCCGGTGCAACCCGGTCTCAAGGCCATCAACCTTCGCGACAAGCTCCCGCTGCTGGTCACCGAGCGCGAGAACATCGCCTTCTTCGAGTCGCTGCCGGTCAACGAGCGGGCGCGGGTCGACTTCGCCAACGTGCGCGGCGTGCAGTTCCTGGAGCCATTGTTCGAATTCTCCGGTGCCTGTGCCGGCTGTGGGGAGACCCCGTATCTCAAGCTGCTGTCACAGCTGTTCGGCGACCGCATGCAGGTGGCGAACGCGACCGGCTGCTCATCGATCTATGGCGCCAACATGCCGGCAACCCCGTGGTCCAAGAACCACGAAGGCCGGGGACCGGCGTGGTCGAACTCGCTGTTCGAGGACAATGCCGAGTTCGGGCTTGGTTTCCGCTTGGCCGCCGACAAGCACCTGGAGCTCGCCACCAGGCTGACACGCGAGCTGGCTCCCAGGCTCGACCCCGGCCTGGTCGACGCCATCCTGACGGCACCGCAAATCCAGGAGTCCGAGATCCGCGCCCAGCGCGCACGGGTGGCCGAGCTGAGGCGATGTCTCCAGGCGATCCATGACCAGTCGGCCGCCAAGGATCTCATCTCGGTCGTCGACCATTTGGTGCGACGCAGCATCTGGATCGTGGGCGGTGACGGCTGGGCCTACGATATCGGCTATGGCGGCCTCGATCACGTGCTGGCGAGCGCCCGCGACGTCAACGTTCTTGTCCTCGACACCGAGGTCTATTCCAATACCGGCGGGCAGGCATCGAAGGCGACGCCGCTCGGCGCCGTCGCCAAGTTCGCCGCCGCGGGCAAACGGACAGCGCGGAAAGACTTGGCCCTGCAGGCCATCGCCTATGGCAACGTCTATGTGGCGCAGGTCGCGATGGGGGCCAATTCCCAGCAGACGCTGCTCGCCTTCCGCGAGGCCGAGGCCTATCAGGGGCCATCGCTGATCCTCGCCTACTGCCAATGCATCGCCCACGGCATCGACATGCAATTCGGCATGCGGCAGCAGGATCTGGCGGTGGCGAGCGGGTATTGGCCGTTGTTCCGCTTCAACCCGGCGATGCGCTCGGTCGGCGAGAATCCATTCCGCCTCGATTCGCCGCGACCGACGCTGAAGTTCCGCGACTATGCCTACAATGAAATCCGGTACAAATCGCTCGCCCAGACCCGGCCCGCCGAGGCCGCACAATTGCTGGCCGCCGCCCAGTCGGCGATCGATGAAAAATACCGCACCTATGAGGACATGGCCGGATGGGCGCCGACCCGATTCCATCCCGAAACGCCGGTCGTGGCGTAGGAGGGCCGCGGTCATGAACCTCGCCACGCGCTATCTCGGCCTTGCCCTGAAGAACCCGATCATCGCGTCGTCCTCCCCGCTCAACTTCGATATCGGCAACATCCGCCGGCTCGAAGACGGCGGAGCGGCCGCCGTCGTGCTGCCGTCGATTTTCGAGGAGCAGGTCGAACGGGAGGCAGCCGACATCGAGCGGTTCACGACTGCCGGCATCGACAGCTTTGCGGAGGCGCTGTCGTATTTTCCGGCGGCGGCAAGCGAGGCCGCAGGCCCCCATCGGTATCTCGATCTGATCCGGCAGGCCCGTGAGGCCGTGGATATTCCGGTGATCGCCAGCCTGAATGGCATCACCGACGGCGGCTGGACGGACTACGCGCGTCTCGTCGAGCAGGCCGGCGCCCAGGCGATCGAGCTCAACGTCTTCTTCATTCCCGCCGACCCGATGCTGAGCGGCCGCCAGGTCGAGCAGCGTTACATCGACATCCTCCACGCTGTGAAGCAGGTTGTCCACATTCCGGTCGCCATGAAGCTCAATCCCTATTTCAGCGCGATCGGCCATTTCGTCTGCGAGCTCGACCGGGCGGGGGCCGACGCTTTTGTTCTGTTCAATCGTTTCTACCAACCCGACATCGATGTCATCGCGCTCCACCTCAGGCGCGATCTGGAGCTCAGCTCCCCGTCGGAGATCCGCCTGCCGCTGCTGTGGATCGCCGTGCTCGCCGGCCAGATCCGCGGGTCACTCGCTGCGACAACGGGTGTCGAAACCGCCGAGCAGGTGATCAAATATCTCCTGGTCGGCGCCGACGCCGTCATGACGACTTCGGCGCTGCTGCGGCACGGCGTCAGCCATATCAAGGTGCTTCTGGATGGCCTCACGCAGTGGCTCGACGCACGCGACATTGCCGCCATCGATTCCATCCGTGGCAGCATGAGCCGCCGTCGAATCGGCGACCCGACGGCGTTCGAGCGCGCGAACTACATCCAGATTCTTCAAGGCTGGAAGGGTTGAGACCGATCGGTCCCGAGGCGCAATTGCCTGGAGACAAGCGCGGTCCGTGCCGCGCCGGATGTCGACGTCAAGTCGGTCGACACGTCAAGTCGCCTTCGGGCTCCCGGACGGCGGTACCACTTTCATCTGATCGACCGCGCCACAATGTCGACGGATCGCGCTCACATTGTCGTCGTGCAGCGCTGCGACAAGATCATCCAAACAACAAGCCGGTCCTACAACTGGCAACCCGCGGCCAGGGACCGTTATCGGCGACTGTCGCGCCTGGTCGAGACCTTGTTTTCCCATCTGGCGCAACTGCAGCAGCCGCCGTTCCATCCGAAATGGCGCGAGCTCGCGCTGCGGGCCACCGTGGCGGGCTGGACGCGCGTGCGGCCGGCGCAGGAATGGCTCGACCACAATGCCCTCCCCGCCGTACCGACCGCTTCCGTCGACGACGCTTGTCCGTCGGCAACGGAGGACCGTTTCCACCAGTTCCTCGACGAACGTGCGGCCGCTCGCGGCCCGGCGGCGAGCACGCCGGAAGGTCACGACGCGATATTTCGTGAATTCCTGCAATGGCAGGCTTCAGTCAGACGCTAAGGAGAGCACCAGATCGGCGAGCCGCCCGGCCGCATCGGTCGACCCGGCCGCGCGCGCCGCGACGGCCATGGCGCGGAGACGTTCGGCGTCGCCGGCCAGCGCCGCGAGTTCGGTGGCGAGCCGCTCGGCCGTGAACGCATCCTGCCGCAGCAGGACCGCGCCGCCGGCTTTCGCCAGCACGGTGGCGTTGGCGAGCTGGTCCTGGTCGAGAGCGTGCGGCAGCGGCACCAGGATGGCGGGCCGGCCGATGGCGCTGAGCTCTGCGACCGTCGAGGCGCCGGCGCGCGAGACGACCAGGTGGGCTTCCGCGATCCGCGTCGGAAGGTCGGGGAAGAACGGCGCCACCTCGGCGGCCACCGCGAGGCCCTCGTAGGTCCGGCGCACGCGATCGAGGTCCTCGTCGCGGGCCTGCTGCACGATCGAGAGCCTGGCGCGGAGCCTCCCATCAAGCCGCTCGATAGCGGGCGGGACGATGTCGGCGAAGATTCTCGCGCCCTGGCTGCCGCCGAACACCACGAGGCGCAGCGGACCGCCCATCTCCGGGTAGGGCGTGGCGGATGCCGCCACCACGGCGGGGCGCACCGGGTTTCCGGTCAGCGCAGTCTTGGCGCGGAGTTTCGGGTCGGCATCGGTGACGCCGGGAAAGCCCGCCGCGATCGCCGTGACCCGCGGCGCCAGCAGCCGATTGGCGCGGCCCAGAACGGCGTTCTGCTCATGGATCAGGCTCGGCACACCGCGCAGCGTCGCAGCGACCAGCGGCGGAACGGTCGGATAGCCGCCGAAGCCGATGACGGCAACCGGTCGCAGCACGCCGAGCAGCCGCCAAGCCCTCGCAAGACCCGAGCCGAGGATCGCGCAGGTGCGCATCGCGGCGACCGGGTCGCGACCGCGAAAGGTCGCGCTCGGGATCACGTGGGTCGCCCGGGCCGGAAACTGGGCCCCGTAGCGCGTAGCCCGCTCGTCGGTCGCAAGCTCGACCACCGCGCCGCGCTCGCCCAGCGCCCCCGCCAGCGCTTCGGCGGGAAAGAGGTGGCCGCCGGTTACGCCGGCGACGACGAGGACGAGCGGCTTGGGGGCGCCGGCAGGTATCGCGTTGGTGTTTGGCGAATTCGCCGGGCGTCGCATGTTTTTTCTCTAAGAAATTTTCAAACCGCATCAATCATGCCGCGCTCCGCAGGATGCCGGGGCCGTCGCCGCCGACCAGCAGCTCGGCCCGCGGGCGGTCACGGCTGAGCGCCAGCAGCATGCCCATGCCGTAGGCGAGCGAGATGATCGAGGAGCCCCCATAGGAGATGAACGGCAGCGTCATGCCCTTGGCGGGGATCAGGTGCAAATTGACTGCCATGTTCACCGCCGACTGCACGCCGAACAGCATGGCGAGGCCCGCGGTGGCGAAGCGCATGAACGGGTTGTCGTCGCGCATCGCGTGGGTGAGCGCGCGGATGACGATGAAGGCGAACAACGAGACCAGCACCAGGCACAGAACGATGCCGAACTCCTCCGCCGCGACCGCGAAGGGAAAGTCCGAATGGCTGTCGGGCAGGATGCGCTTCACCGTGCCCTCGCCCGGGCCCTGCCCGAACCAGCCGCCGCGCATGAAGGATTCGGCCGCCGTGTCGACCTGGAAGGTGTCACCCGAGGCGGGATCGAGGAAGCGCTGGATGCGCTGGGCGACGTGGGGAATCGTCAGATAGGCGCCGGCAATCCCGACCGCGGCGGTGCCGCCGAGGCCGGCCACCCAGATGATCCGCATTCCGGCCATGAAGAACAACGCGCCCCACACCATCGCGACCAGCATGGCCTGGCCGAAATCCGGCTGCAGCACCAGGCAGGCGATGACCAGCAGGACCAGTCCGATCGCAATGGTGTTGGTCGGCATCTCCGGCCGTCGCGCCGATTCGCCGAACAGCCAGGCGATCAGGATCACGAAGGCCGGCTTGACGAACTCCGACGGCTGCACATTGACGCCGAACAGCACGATCCACCGCCGCGCGCCCTTCACTTCTGCGCCGAACCACAGGGTCGAGACGACCAGCGCAAGGCTGACCGCGAACACGACGAGCGCAAGGCGGCGGATCTGCCGCGGGTCGAGGAACGAGATCGCGATCAGCACCGCGAAGGCCGGAACGAGGAACATGACGTGCCGGTTGACGAAGTAGAACGGGTCGAGCCCGAGGCGGGCCGCGACCGGCGGGCTCGCGGCGAGCGACAGCACGATGCCGGCGAGCATCAGCGTCGCCAGCGCGGCCAGCATCAGCTTGTCGACGGTCCACCACCACGCGGCAAAGCGCGTGCGTTCAGCGCGAGACACCATGCTCAACTCTCCTTCGTCGGCGCGACGCCATGGAGCTTGCCCACGAGATGGCGAAAAGCCGACCCGCGAATCTCGAAATTGGCAAACTGGTCGAACGACGCGCAGGCCGGCGACAGCAGCACGACGGGCTCGTCCAACCGCGACGCCTCGGCGTCGCGGGCGGCGAGCGCAACGGCGCGATCGAGCGTGCCGGCGACCACATGGGCGACGCGGCCGTCGAGCGTCGCGGAGAACTCCGCCGCCGCCTCGCCGATCAGATAGGCCTTGCGGATCCGCGGAAAGTAGCCTTCCAGGCTGGTGATGCCGCCGGCCTTCGCCCTGCCGCCGGCGATCCAGAAAACATCGGAGAAGCTCGCCAGCGCCCGCGCCGCCGCGTCGGCGTTGGTGGCCTTCGAATCGTTGACGAACAGCACCCGGTCACAGCGCCCGACCTGCTCCATGCGGTGCGCCAGGCCGGGAAAGGTCGCAAGGCCGCGCTGGATCGCCGCTGCGTCGAGCCCGAGCGCGAGCGCGGCGCCGGCCGCGCAGGCGGCGTTCTGGGCGTTGTGCACGCCGCGCAGCGAGCCGATGCCACCGATATGGACGAGCGGGAGGGCGGTGCCTCCGACCGCCCGCATGATCCGGTCGCCGTCCAGATAGAGCCCGTAAGGCAGCGGCCGGCGCACCGAGACGCGCACCACCGGGCGGCCGGTCTGCTCGATCCGGTCGGCGACTGCCTGACACCAGTTGTCGTCAACGCCGACGATCGCGCTGCCGCCCGGCTGGACAGCGTCGACGACCCGCGCCTTGATCGCCGCATAGTCGGCCAGCGTGCCGTGGCGATCGAGATGATCGGCGCTGACGTTGAGCAGGATGCCGACCAGCGGATCGAGCGTCGGGGAGAGATCGATCTGATAGGACGAGCATTCGATCGCATGGGCATGGCCGGTCCGCGGCGGCTCGAGCGAGAGGACCGGCACGCCGATATTGCCGCCGCATTCGGCCTCGTAGCCGGCCGATGACAGCACATGGGCGATCAACGCCGTGGTGGTCGACTTGCCGTTGGTCCCGGTCACCGCGACGAAGGGCGACTGCGGCGCCCGGGCGCGACGTTCGCCGCAATAGAGCTCGATGTCGCCGATCACTGCGACGGCGGCGTTGCGGGCGAGCCCGACGCTCCAGTGCGGCGCCGGATGAGTCAGCGGCACGCCGGGCGCCAGCACCAGGGCGGCGATGTGCGACCAGTCGATGTGGCGCAGATCTCCTGTGGGGATGCCGGCGCGCGCCGCCGCGATGATCTTGCCGTCGTCGTCGTCGGAGGCGACGACCTCGGCGCCGCCGGCGCGCAGCGCCCGGCAGGTGGCGAGCCCTGAGCTGCCGAGCCCGAACACCGCCAACCGCTTGTCCGCGAAGGTGGTGACCGGAATCACGGCTCACCTCAGCTTGAGCGTGGACAGCCCGGCTAGCGCGAGCACCACCGAGATGACCCAGAAACGGATGACGATCTGCGGCTCGGTCCAGCCGAGCTGCTCGAAATGATGGTGGATCGGCGCCATCTTGAACACCCGCTTGCCGGTCAGACGGAACGAGACGACCTGCACGATGACGGAGACGGCCTCGAGCACGAACAGCCCGCCGATCACCGCCAGCACGATCTCGTGCTTGGTGGCGACCGCGATGGTGCCGAGCATGCCGCCGAGGGCCAGCGAACCGGTGTCGCCCATGAAGATCGACGCCGGCGGCGCGTTGAACCAGAGAAAGCCCAGGCCGGCACCGGTCACCGCGCCGCACAGCACCATGAGCTCACCGGTGCCGGCGACGTAGTGGATCTGCAGATAGTCGGCGAACACCACGTTGCCGGCCAGATAGGCGATCAGGCCGAAGCTCGCGGCCGCGATCATCACCGGCACGATGGCGAGCCCGTCGAGACCGTCGGTCAGGTTCACGGCATTGCCGGCCCCGACGATGACGACGGCGCCGAACGGGAAGAAGAACCAGCCGAGGTCGCGCACCAGCTCCTTGAAGAACGGGAAAACCAGCGAGGTGGCAAATGGCGCACGACCGAGCTGAGCGATCGCGATGCAGGCGACGAGCGCGATGACGGTCTCGATGGCGAGGCGGGTGCGCCCGGAGACGCCCCTGTGCGACTGCTTGGTGACCTTGAGAAAATCGTCGTAGAAGCCGATCAGGCCGAAGCTCAGGGTCACGCCGATGACGATCCAGACGTAGGGGTTCATCAGGTTCGCCCACAGCAGCGTCGAGACCAGGAGGCCGGACATGATCATCAGGCCTCCCATCGTGGGCGTGCCGATCTTGGTCACGACATGCGACTGCGGCCCGTCGGTGCGGATCGGCTGTCCCTTGCCCTGGCGCGCCCGCAGGCTGTTGATGATGGTCGGACCGAACAGGAACACGACGACGAGCGCCGTCACCACCGCACCGCCGGTGCGGAACGTGATGTAGCGGAAGACGTTGAGGACCGAGACCTTGTCGGACAGATCGACCAGCCAGTAGAACATGTCTCTAGCCTTGCGAGGCGGCCTGCGCGGCGGCCTCGTGACGGGGAAAATGGTTGATCAGCGCCTTGACGAGCGGGCCCATGCGCGAGCCGAGCGACCCCTTGATCATGATGACGTCGCCGCCACGGATGACGCCGAGGAGCCCGGCTTCGAGGCCCGACGCCGCTTCCGCATAGCCGCCCTGGCGGTCGGAGGGAAGCGCGCGCCAGAGTGCCGTCATCAGCGGGCCGGCGCAGAACACGACATCGACCGCCTCCGTCTGGATCGGCTCGGCGAGACCGGCATGGAGCTCCGGCGCCCGGGTCCCCAGCTCCAGCATGTCGCCGAGCACTGCGATGCGGCGGCCACGCCACCCGACGGGCACCTGGCCGAGCAGCGCCAGGGCGGCGCGCATCGAGGCCGGATTGGCGTTGTAGCTCTCGTCGATGAGGAGCGCGGTCCCGCCCGGCACATCGAGCACGATGCGCTGCCCACGGCCGGATGCCGGCTGCAGCCCGGCGAGCGCCCGCGCCGCAACCGCAAGGTCGCAGCCGACCAGCGCCGCGGCAGCCAGCACGGCGAGCGAGTTGAGCACCACATGGCGCCCGGGACTGCCGAGCTGATAGGTGACGTCGGTGCCGAGAATGCTCGCGCGGACGGCCGAGCCGCCGACCTCGAGCGCGGCGTCGATGAGCCGCGCCTCGGCGCGCGGATCGGCGCCGAATCCGACGATGCGATCGATTCCCGCCTCGGCCGCGCGACCGCGAAGGCGCTCGAAATACCGGTTGTCGCGATTGATGACGGCAGCACCCCCCGGGTCGACGCCAAGGAAGATCTCCGCCTTGGCGTCGGCGATGTCCTCGACTGAGGCGAAGAACGCCAGATGCACCGGCTCGACCGTGGTGACGATGGCGACGTGCGGCCTGACCAGCCGGGTCAGCGGCGTGATCTCGCCGGCATGGTTCATGCCGAGCTCGAACACCGCGAAGCGGTCGCTCGCCGGCAACCGCGCCGCCGACAGCGGCACGCCCCAGTGATTGTTGAAGGAGGCGACGGACGCGTGTGTCGGCCCTTGCGTCGACAGGACGAGCCGCAATGCCTCCTTGGTGCCGGTCTTGCCGACTGATCCGGTGACCGCGACGACCTGGGCGCAAGACCGCGCGCGCGCGGCGCGCGCCAGGTCAGTGAGGCCGCCGAGCACGTCGGGCACGACCAGCAACGGCGCATCGTCCGGCATCCGTGCGCGGCGGTCGGTCGCAACGACTGCCAGCACGGCACCATTGGCGAGCGCAGCCGGCACGAAGTCGTGGCCGTCATGGCGCTCCCCGGCGATGGCAAAGAAGGCTTCGCCGCGGCCGACGGTGCGGCTGTCGATCGACAGGCCCGACACCATCGGCGGCAGGGCGCCCACGGCGCGCGCCCGCATCGTCGCCGTCATGTCGTCGACGGCCCACAGCGCCCGATCGCTCATGCGACCTTCTCCCCGAGGGCTGCCGCAACCGCCGCGTGGTCGGTGAACGGCAATACCCGGTCGCCGACGATTTGGCCGCTTTCATGGCCCTTTCCGGCGATGAGCAGCACGTCGCCGGGAGCGAGTCTCGCCACCGCATGGCGGATCGCCTCGCCGCGATCGCCGATTTCGATCGCGCCGGGAGCCGCCGCCATGATGGCGGCGCGGATCGCCGCCGGATCCTCGCTGCGCGGGTTGTCGTCGGTGACGATGACGGCGTCGGCCTTCTCCGCCGCGATCGCTCCCATCAGCGGACGCTTGCCGCGGTCGCGGTCGCCGCCGGCGCCGAGCACGACCACCAGACGGTTGCGCACATAGGGCCGCAGCGCCTCCAGCGCCTTGGCGAGGGCGTCGGGCTTGTGGGCGTAATCGACGAAGATCGGCGCGCCGTCATGGTGGCCGACGAGCTCGAGCCGGCCCTTGGCCCCCTGGAGCCGCTCCAGCGCCGCGAACGTCGGCGTCGCGTCGCTCCCGGTCGCGATGGCGAGGCCGGCTGCGACGAGGGCGTTCTCCACCTGGAAATGACCGACCAGCGGGAGAGCGATCCGGTATGTTCGGCCGCGGTGCTCGACGCTCAGGCTCTGGGCGAAACCCTCGATGGTCGCCGCCACCAGCCGGATACCGCGACCGTTGCGGCCGACCGTCATCACAGTGAGCCGCCGCTCCTCGGCGGCACGCACCACCGCATCGGCATGATCACGATCGACGTCGATCACGGCAGCGCCGCCTGCCGGCACCAGGGTCGAGAACAGCCTGAGTTTGGCGGCCAGATAGGCGTCCGCCGTCAGGTGATAGTCGAGATGGTCGCGGGTGATGTTGGTGAAGGCGGCGGCGGCTATGCGCAAGCCGTCGAGGCGATGCTGGTCGAGGCCATGGGAGGATGCCTCGATCGCCAGATGGGTGACGCCATCGCCGACCAGCCGATCGAGCGTGCGGTGAAGCTCGATCGGGTCCGGCGTGGTCAGCGAGCCATAGGATTCGACACCCGGCGCGACGAGGCCGACGGTGCCGATGCTCCCGGCCGGGTGTCCGAGCGCGGTCCAGATCTGCCGGGTGAAGGCTGCGACCGACGTCTTGCCGCTGGTTCCGGTGATCGCCGCGATGATCCCGGGCTGGCGCGGAAAAAGTCTCGCCGCCGCATGCGCCAGCGCTCGCCGGGCATCGGGGACGCGGACGAACGCGATCCCGTCGGGAAGTGGTGTCACGGGCACCTGCTCGGCGATGATCGCGGCGGCGCCTGCTGCGACCGCCTGATCGACGAAACGCAGGCCGTCGGTCCGGGTGCCCGGCACCGCCACGAAGGCGTCTCCAGCCTTCACCGCGCGACTGTCGGCGCTCAAGCCGCCGACCGCGACGGCGGCAAAACGCGTGTCCCAGGAGGCGTCGTCGGTCAACAGGTCGGAGAGCTTCATGGCGGCGACTATCGGGTCTCTTTCGAGGTCGCAAGGATCAGACGCTCGGCCGGCGGCAGGTCAAGCCGCGGCTCGAGGCCGAGCAGCGGCGCCACTCGGGCAATCACATTCCCACCGACCGGCACGGCGTTCCAGCCCGAGGTGGTAAAGCCGTGGGTGTCGGACGCCGTCTGCGGGTCGTCGAGCATGACAAGCAGAAGATAGCGCGGCTGGTCGGCCGGCAACACCGCCATGAAGCTCGTCAGCACCTTGGTCTTGGAGTAATGGCCGTGCTCGATCTTTTCCGCGGTTCCGGTCTTGCCGCCGACATAATAGCCCTTCACGTCGGCCTTGGTCGCCGTGCCTTTCTCGGCGTTGAGACGCATCAGATAGCGCATCCTGTCGCTGGTCTCGGGCTTGATCACCGGGCGGGCGAGCGTCACGGCTTCCTCCGGCGTGCGCTTGAGGAAGGTCGGCGGAATCATGTTGCCGCCGTTCATCAGCGCCGCCACCCCCATCACGGCCTGCAACGGCGCGACCGACAAGCCGTGGCCGAATGCGATCGTGATGGTGTTGAGCTCACCCCAGCGCTTGGGCACCAGCGGCTCGGCGCTCTCGGGCAGTTCGGTGCGCAAGCGGTCGAGTTGGCCGAGCTTGCGCAGGAACGCCTTGTGATAGTCGACGCCGAGCGATAGCGCCATGCGGGCGGTGCCGATGTTCGACGAATAGGTGAAGATCTCCGGGACGGTCAGCACCCGGTGTTGGGCGTGAAAATCGTGGATGGCGAACCGGCCGAAGCGCAGCGGCACGCGGGCGTCGAACGTCGATCCGAGCGAGATCCGGCCCGAGTCGAGCGCCATCGCGATGGTAAGCGCCTTGAAGGTCGAGCCCATCTCGTAGACGCCGGTGGTCAGGCGGTTGATACGGGTCGGATCGATCGCCTCGCGTGGATTGTTGGGGTCGTAGTCGGGCAGCGACACCATGGCGACGATCTCGCCGGTGCGCACATCGGTGATCAGGCCGGACGCGGCCAGCGCCCTGTACTTCGCGCGTGCCGCCAGAAGCTCCTCGCGCAGCACGTGCTGAACCCGCAGGTCGACCGCCAGCACCACCGGTTTCTGTAGCCGATCGGTCGCGAAGCCGGCCATGTGAAGGTCGGCGAGACCGCTGCTGTCAAGCCACTTCTCGATGCCGGCGATGCCCTGATTGTCGATGTTGACGTGGCCGATGATGTGGGACACCTCGGTGCGGTTGGGATAGACGCGCTTGTTCTCGTTGAGGAAGCCGACCCCCGGCAGGCCGAGGTGATGAATTTCCTGCTGCTGCTTGGCGGTGATCTCGCGCTTGAGCCAGACGAAACCGCGCTTGGACGCGAGCCTCTCGCGCAGCTCGCTGGCATCGAGATCGGGGAGCACGGCGCTGAGCAGCTCGACCGCTTCGTCGACGTCGATGATCTTGCGCGGCTCGGCGAACAGCGACGGCGCCTTGACGTCGGTTGCC
>Ga0116216_10001795_pt1 | contig 14551 bp, 14 predicted proteins | sample Sb_taG_11_FD_89696 | JGI IMG/M metagenome (GOLD analysis project Ga0116216, IMG submission 89696) | Peat soil microbial communities from Weissenstadt, Germany - Sb_50d_3_AS metaG | ecosystem: Environmental > Terrestrial > Soil > Wetlands > Peat | place: Germany: Weissenstadt | collected 2010-09-21
ATCTGAAATCGGCGTCATCGCGTACCTGGCTAAAGGTCTCGTTCAACCCGGATCGACACCATTCTAATCACCCATCGCGGCTCTACGCGGGGTAGCTCGCATGTCCGATCCCAATGTTGGCTGTCCTAGCAACGTTCGTTCCGGCGGCTATTTCATCGTACGGTCGTTTGGCGAGTGCCCGTGCTGTCAGGCATCGACCCCCTTGATCGCATTGGCTCTTGCGCCGGAGCACGAAACTCTGTCAGTGGATGCTGATGACGAGCGGGGGGAGTCGGTCCCGGACACTTGGCAGAGCGCTGCATGCAGCGCACTTCTATTTTACGTCGACACGCTACCGGATGTGGTTCAGCGACGCCTTACGAAATTCTCGCAGACCTACCATTATGGGTACAGCGCGGAAGCGCAGGGGTCTTACTGGGCAAATCACTGCATGAGCTGCGGTGCACTGTTGGAAGATCACGATCTTTACTGCGAGCCGGACGGCGCTTTCTTGCCGATGAGCGGCGACATCACCGCAGATTTCGAACTGACTTGGATAGCGGAACCGATTGAAGCGGCGGCGGGCGGGTATTCGTGCGATCCCGCGTTTCTCACGGCCGCGACCGGAACGTGATGCGCCATGGCCGTCTATTTTTTGAATCTCAAGACATTTGGGCGATCCGGCGGCAGTAGCGCGCCCAGTGCGGCCGCCTATCGCGCCGGGGAGCGCATCAAAGACGAACGCACCGGACGAACTTACGACCACTCGAGCCGTCAAGACGTCATGCACAAGGAAATTGTGCTGCCAAGTCGATATGGGGACGCCGATATGGGTTGGGCAAGCGATCGAGCCAACCTTTGGAATGCCGCGGAAGAAGCCGAGTCACGCAAGAACGCGAGGGTGGCGCGCGAGTATCTGGTGGCATTGCCTGCTGAACTATCGCCCGAGCAGCGCCTTGGATTGGCTCGCGAATTCTCACAGGAGCTATCTGATCGATACCGATTTGCCGTTGATCTTACCATTCACGCGCCGCGGGATTTTCCGGGAAGCGATCCCCGGAATTATCATGCGCACCTTCTTGCGACCACGCGCGAGGTGTCCACGACCGGATTGGCAGGCAAAACCACGCTCGAACTCAGCGATTCGCACCGTGGCAAGTTGGGGCTAGAGCCGGTAATCAATGAACTTCTTTACGTTCGAGAGCGCTGGGCGATGGTCACCAACGAGGCGCTACGAAACGCTCACATAGCGGCGCGAGTCGATCATCGCACGCTCGAGGCGCAAGGCATCGATCGTGAGCCGCGCCCGCAGATTCCCCGAGTGGCGTTTGAAATGGAACGTCATGGATACCGCAGCGTGCTTGCCGAGCGGTTGCGCGGGGAATATGAGTCGCGCGTGCAGGGGCGCCAGGAGCGGGTTGCCGTGCAAACTGCCGCGGATCACGCTAACCAACGGAACGGCGACAGCGGCATACGGAATCTCACTCTCGAGGAGATCCGACAGCAAGCGCGCGAAAGTTGGCTGAGGATGCGACAGGAATCGAGAGATGGCCCGGGACTCGGCGGTAAGGACCATGCAGCCACCGGTTCGGATCGAACCCTCGATGACGATCTTGCGCGTTAGCAGCCCCGATCATCGCGTCAACCCTGTCCGGCGGTCGGCCGCGGACCAGTATTCGTGATTCGCGCGGTGGCCTTTGCGTCTTGTTATGTGTATTCGCCCGGCGGGACTTGCGCGATTTCGGAGCGCTCGCGCGTATTGCGTGCACTGATCAAGACTGGCGATGCGCGATTCATCTTCAAGTACGCGCTGCGAGTGCGGCAGCAGGCGAGCGAATTGCCCCTGCTTACCGGCTTTTTCGATGCAACCGACGTGCTGGTCCCAGTGCCCGGAAGCGAGGCTTGGGATTCGGGCGTCGTGTCGGTTACCGAGCACCTGGCGGCGGCTCTGGTTCGAGCGGGTCTCGGACAGGCCGCTTGGGCCGGTCTGCGCAGGGCTCGAGCGGTGGGCAAGTCCGCGACTGCGGCTCCGGGAGAGCGGCCCACCGTCGCGAGGCATTACGACTCGTTCGTTGTGGGCCGCATGGATTCCCTATGTGAGCGACCGCATTTCGTACTCATCGATGATGTGGTGACCAAGGGACGGACCCTGCTGGCCGCAGCGGCGCGGCTCCAGGAGGCGTACCCGTGTGCACGCGTTCGGGCGTTTGCACTGCTGCGGACCATGGGATTGGTCCCGGAGGTGAATCGGTTGCTCGACCCCTGCGTCGGCGAAATCAGATGGAGAGCCGGGGATGCGCACCGAAGCCCGTAGCTGCGATATATGTTCAACAATGTTTGACTAAGGTATAGGGCCTATGTACTATTTGTTTAACATTGCTTTACAAAGGATATCATGCATGGAGGTCGTCCTTCGCAAATATGGCAACAGCACCGTGTTGGCACTCCCACCCGCCGTGCTCAAGGAGTTGGGATTGAAAGCGGGGCAGGCCATGACGTTGAACTCAACCTCGGATGGCCGAATTACCTTGGTGCCAAAGCGCCGTTATAAATTGGCGGATTTGATTGCGCAATGCGATCCGAATGCGCCGCCCCCGGCCGACCTTGAGCTGTGGGATCACGCGCCACCAGTGGGCCGCGAGGTGTGGTGATGGGAGTATTCGAACGCGGGGACGTCGTTATCGTTCGATTGGACCCGGTGGAAGGTCATGAGATACGCGGGACAGGGCGCCCCGCGCTCGTGCTGACCACGCGAGAGTTCAATAGACTCGGCGACGTGCTGGTTGCACCAATCACCCAAGGAGGTGATTTCTCACGTTTTGCTGGCTTTGCTGTTCCATTGGACGGTGCGGGCTGCAAGACGCACGGTGTTGCATTGGTCAATAAGATTCGCATGCTGGATCTCGTGGCACGCAAGGCTAAGCGAGTGGAGCGAGCCCCCGAGGCCGCAATCGACGATGCTATCGGCCGATTGATTTCGCTGTTTGAATAGCGAAGTGTCATAAGTTCCTCGCGGGAGAAATCAACCGGTGGGCCGGGCATGCGCTCCAAGGAAGCTTGAATCAACATACGCTTACCCAGCAAGCTCCTGACCGCTATCAAGGCGGCGGCGATGCGCGCCGGTGTTCCCTATCAACGCTTCATCCGTCAGACATTGGAAGAAGCGATTACGCCGCGCAAATAGCCGGGGTCGTGCATTTACGCCGGCCCTAAAACATCTCCAAGTGCCCGCCCGCTGCAGGGCGAAAGTCGAGCCAAGATCGCGGCGAGATTCGAGCGCGCCTTGGCGGATGCCGAGGGCATCACGGGTGCGCAGTGCATTCACGAATTGTGGATGCGCGGCGAGATGCCCATGAACATCGAACGCGCATTGGAGCGCCTGTGGGCGCGAGCCGCGACATCGATTCCGGATTGGCTGCCGATGCGCTATATCGACTGGCTGCCGGTCGCCTACGAGACGGCGCTCGGCTTTCGTGCCTCCGGCACGGGCCGCTCGAACATCTACCTGGTGCTTCTCGATTACCGCGATCGCGGCGAGGGGACGTACGGCGTGTATGTGGGCATGAGCAAGTACTCGCCGGCACAGCGTTTCGATCAGCACAAGGCGGGAATTCGCGCGGCGGGCAGCGTGCTCAAGCGTGGGCTGGAGGTGCTCACCGGGCCAACGCTGCATCTGCAGTTCATCAAGCGGGCGGACGCGGCGCGCATCGAGATTGAATTGGCCGAAGCGCTGGCGGCGATCGGACTCATCGTCAAGGGAGGGCACTGACCCGGCCCGAGTGCCGGGTCGCAAGGCGCGGCTTTAGCTACATCTGTGCGGTCACCAAATCGACCTGGTCGGCCGAACCCAAGATCACCGGGGTGCGTTGGTGAATCGCCGTGGGCTTGATGTCGAGCACCCGTTGCTGAGGGGAGGCCATGGTTTTTCCGCCCGCCTGCTCGATGATCATGGCCATGGGATTGGCCTCGTACATCAGGCGCAGCTTCCCGTCCGGCGCTTTCTCGGTGGGCGGATAAAAGAATACCCCGCCCTTGAGCAAGATCCGATGCACGTCCGCCACCATGGCGCCCGCGTAGCGGCTCGAATAGCCGTTGCTCTGAGCCCAATCGAGGTAGCGCTGATAGCCTTGCGGGAAGGATTTGCGATTGCCCTCGTTGGCCGAGTAGGTCTTGTTTCCCGAGGGTATCTTCAAATTGCGTTCGACCCGCATGAAGGCGCCGATGCCGGGATCGAGGACGAACATGTCGACCCCTTTGCCGAGCGTCAACACGAACACGGTGGACGAACCATAGATCACATAACCTGCCGCGATCTGGCGTGCGCCGGGTTGCAGCAGCGAGTCCTCGGCGCGCGTCCCTTCGCCCACGTGCGCGAGAATACTGAAGATGGTGCCGACGCCGCCGCAGACATCGAGATTCGAGGAGCCGTCCAAGGGATCGAACAATACGCAGTAGCGGGGAACGCCGCGGCCTTCGTCGCGCAAAATCACCGGCTCCTCGTTTTCCTCGGAAGCCACGATGGCCACACCCTCGCGGCCGCCGAGGGTGCCCAGCAAGACGTCGTTCGCGAGTACGTCGAGCTTTTGCTGCACCTCGCCTTGCACGTTCTCCGTGCCGACGCTGCCGAGCACGTTCTCCAACCGCGCACGCCGCACCTTGTCGGCGATGATTTTGGCGGAAATCGACAGCGCGGAAAGTATCCACGAAAAGGTGCCGCCGGCATGCGGGTGTTGAGCCTGCTCGCTCAAGATATGCGATTGCAGGGTCATGATGCGCACGTCATCACGGCTGGATGGCGTGCTCTGGGTTGTGGAGGTATTCATGTCAGGATTGCCCTTAAAGGAGCGTTCAACCATGAACAAGCGGCACCCTAATGTCAATGCGATACAACTACGTATGGGGTCGCGGTGTTTCACCTAAACGAATCGCGATTCCATCGGCGCCGCCGAGTGCGCTATCGGGCGGGGGCCGGCACCTGGGGTGTTTCAATGCGGACGCGGCGAACCAAACCTTAGGCTGTCGTTTCCGGCGGGTGAGTACTAAGCTTGCGCCATGGTGGCTAATCCGACCAACCTGCCGGCAGTTACCGCCGCTGGTTTCGCCGCGCTGAATCGAGGCGATCCCAGCGCCGCCCGGACACTTTTCGATCAGGCGGTTTCGGCGGGCGTTGCCGACGCGGCAGTGTGGTTCGGCCTCTCCCGGGCCCATCGTGCGCTGGGCGCGGCGGTCGAGGAAGGAGCGGCACTTGATAAAGCCCTTGCGCTCGATGCGAATTTTCTGCCAGCCCTGCTGGGCAAGGGCGATTGGTTCGCGCGAAGGGGCGATCGGCGCGCGGCCGATTCTTATTACAGCGTCGGAAGTAAGCTCGCGGCGGAGCTGCCATCGCTGTCGCCCGAGTGGCGTGCCGAAGTGCGCCGAGTCGAAGTGTTGTCCGCGGGCTTTGCGCGCGAGTATGAAGCGCACTTGCTTGCGGCGCTCGGCCCCGCGGGTCTGGGTGGCCCCGGCACCGAGCGATTCGGGCATGCGATCGATCTGTTGCTCGGTAAGCGGCAAATTTACCTTCAGCAGCCGAAATACTTTTATTTTCCCGAGCTCCCGCAAGTCCAATTCTTCGAGCGGCGGTTGTTTCCCTGGGCCAGCGCGCTCGAGGGCGTGGTCGATGAGATCCGCGCGGAGGCGCGCGAGGTGCTCGACGCGGGTACCCTATTCATGCCGTATTTGCAGCGCGATCCGGACAGACCGGCATTCGATCCAAGGGGACTCCTGGACAACCCGATCTGGGGCGCATTTTTCCTCATCAGGGACGGTACGACGGTTGCCGAGAACGTGGCGCGCTGCCCTCGAACCTTCGCCGCGGTCAAAGATTTGCCTCTTTGCGGCATCGATGGCCGGACGCCATCGGTGCTCTTCTCGCTGTTGCGGCCGGGCGCTCGCATTCCGCCGCACCATGGATTCATGAACGCCAGGCTCATTGTGCACTTGCCCTTGATCGTACCCCCGCAGTGCGCTCTGCGAGTCGGCAACGAGACCCGGGCTTGGCGCGAGGGAGAACTTATGTTCTTTGACGACAGCATGGAGCACGAAGCCTGGAACTTGAGTCAAGAATCGCGAATCGTGCTGATTCTGGATGTCTGGCGTCCGGAGCTCACCGCCACGGAGCGTAACTTGGTGGGGACCATGTTCGCCGCCATCGATCGGTTCGACGGTGAGCGCCGGAAATGGACCGACTAACCGCTTCGCCCATGCTCGACACCCCGGGGAACATCGTTGAAAGATCAGCGATTTTTATCGCCGGTGTTGGCCGGGTTGACCCGGCGCGGGCTCAGGCATAGCCTCAGGCATCGGGACTTCGCAGGAGATACCCGTGAAACGATCATCGATAGCGCTTATCGGCGGCTGCGCACTGCTCGTTCTGCCCGTGGCCGCGTTCGCCTCAGGTCACAGCGGTAGCGGTCATGCTGCCGCAAGCGGCGGTACACATGCGGCTGTATGTACAGGCTGCGACGCCCATGTCAGCTCGTCCGTTGGAGCCAGGAACTCTAACTCCAGTGTTACCTTTAGCTCGCTGGTCCGCAGCGAGCGAGTCGGGGTGAATTGCGCGACCGACAAGCAATGCCTATTGCTGCAACTTCGCACTCAGGGGCTGGAACTGAAAGAGAAGGACGGCGGCAATCTAACACCGGAGCACCGTGCGGAACTGCAGGCACAGCTCGACTTGATCAACGCGCGCTATCATTAGGCTGCGCCGCCAGCGAAGCGGCGGCCGCGACCGGCGCAAAATTCTCTTATTTGGAGCTGATGTTGTTTTGGGGCATGCTGCGCAGCGCGTCTCGGTCCTGCTGGCGCATATCAAGAAGCGCTAACACTTGCGATTCGTCGTAGCATCGTTTAGGTCCGGGAAAATGTGTGCCGGTATCCGCCCGGTCGTCCTTCACGCAGTAACGGACCACGCCTTTGTAGGTCTCCGGCCGGAATCCGGCCTCACGAACCCTCTTTAAGAAGGCGGGCGAAGGAGCGGCAGGTGCGGCTGCCGGTGCTGTAGTTGCTGGTGCGGCTGCTGTCGCTGTTGCTGCGGCCACCGGGGTGGGCGTGGCACTGGGCTGAGCTGGGGTTGCGGCAGGGTCGCTGCCGGGCGGCGCCGTGGTCGCCGTGGTCGCCGCGGGCGATTGCGGCAGTGCTTGGTTCGCGCCTGCCAGCGCCAGGGCCGCGCCGAGGGTAACAGCCGCCAGTAGTGCACGTGTCATAATCCGTTTATCCCCCAGATGTGGCATTCCAGTAACCCTCGACACTATACAGCAGCGTACCGGTGCAGGGCTAAATCCAAGGCTTTCGGCCGACGCGTAGGCGGCCGACGAGGCGCATTGGCACGGCCTCTTGCCGGTTGACCGTGCTTGCGGTGCGTCGGCCAGGGGCGAAAATCCGCGGCGCTGGTCGAGGCGAAGGCTCGTTGCGCCGCCGATCACGACTTGATCGAGTGCAGTGTTAGAATATTTTTTAAGAGCCATATGAACCTAAAGGTTGCTCATCGCTTTCGCCACCGGCGCCGTCGCCGGTGATGGTCCGGCTCGCGGGTCGGCGGCGTCGCATGCCAAATTCCAATGTGTGTAATGCCTTCAGGCGTGCCGCGGCCGGGCACCGATGGGCCGGCGGAGTGATCTCATCGAACCTGTAATCGAGTCGCCTTCGGATGTGTCGTTAGCCCTATCGCAGGTCGGCGCGCTGCTGGAGCAGGGCCGTCCACAGGAAGCGGCGGCCACGTGTACGGCGATGCTCGCCGCATCACCGCGTAATGCCGCGGCGATGCATCTTCTAGGCTTGGCGCGCGCCCGGATGAATCAGTCCGACGAAGCGGAGCAACTCATCCGCCGCAGCATCGAATTGGAGCCGGCCAATCATGAGATGAAAGTCAATCTGGCGAACTTTCTACGGCGAATGGGTCGCTTATCCGAAGCGGAAACCGAATATCGCAAGGTTCTTCAAGTGACGCCCGATGCGCGTAAGGCTAGGCACAATCTGGCGCTAACGCTAGATGAGCTCGGGCGCAAAACGGAAGCAGAAGCCGAGTCCCGACGGTTGCTGGCCAGCGATGAGGGCGATTTTGAGGCGTGGTCTCTCCTCGGGTTTTTCCTGAGTAACCAAAATCGGATGTTCGAGTCCGAGGCCGCCTATCGCAAGGCTCTGGCACTGACTCCGAATTATGGATTGGCGCATCACAACCTCGGCACGGTATTGATCCAAATGGATCGGGCCGAGGAGGCGTTGGTTGCGCTGAATCGAGCCCGCTCCTTGGGAACGCCGGAATTTGAATTTCAATTCGGTCGCGGTCGGGCGTTCACGTTGTTGTACCGTCTCGAAGAGGCCGAGCAGGCATTCAGCCTGGCGGTGGATCTGCGCCCGACGCACTTGGAAGCGCAATTGAATCTGGCCCGCCTTCGCTTCATGCGGGCGGATCCGGATTTCGCTCGAGGCATTGACCATGCCATTGCCGCTCATCCGGACGACCTGCAGCTGCAGGCGTTGCGCGGCAACGTGCTGTTCCGTGCCGGCCGCTATGATCTTGCGGAGTCGCGAATTCGCGATGTCCTCAAAGCCAGAGGTTCGCTGCCTCAGTTTCGCGCCCTATTGGCTCAGGTGTTGCTCGAGGTCGGTCGCCTCAAAGAGGCGGAACTAGAGGCCTTGGAAGCGGCCGGTGTGCAGCCGCGCGATTCCGCGATGGTCGACGTGCTCGTCTCCATTCTGCTCGCGCGCGGCCGAGCGGAGGACGCGCAACCGTTCATTCGTGCGCAAAGAACGCTGCAGCCCGACGTCCAGACTTGGATAGCCCACGAGGCCACCTCGGCGCGGCTGCTCGGACAGTCGGACTATCACGATTTGTTCGATTATGAGCGTTTCGTTCGAAGCTACCGTCTGGAACCGCCGCGCGGTTGGTCATCGATGGCTGCGCTGAATGCCGATCTGCTGCGTGCGTTGCATTCTCGGCACCGCGTGGTCTCGCATCCGCTCGATCAAAGTCTGCGCCACGGCAGTCAGACCACGCGCAATCTGGTCGCGGATCCGGATCCGACGATTCGTGCGGCGCTCGGTTGCTTCAACGAGGCGCTTCAGTCCTATGTAAGCGAATTGACGAGAGATGCCGGTCATCCCTTTACGCGGCGAAATGGGGGCTCTGCCAGAATCGACGCATCATGGTCCGTACAGTTGCGCCGCGGGGGGTTTCATGTGAACCATCTCCATCCGCAGGGTTGGATCAGCTCGGCCTACTATGTGGCGGTTCCGCAGGAAGTCGCCAACCCCACCATGAAATCCGGCTGGCTCAAGTTCGGTGAGCCCCGATACGCGGTGCCGGGGGCGATTGCCGAGCATTTCGTGCAACCCGAAGCGGGTCTGCTGGTGCTGTTCCCTTCTTACATGTGGCACGGGACGAACGCGATTTTCGGGCCCGAGCCACGGACCACGATTGCATTCGACGCACTACCGTCGCCCTAAACCGAGTAGCCCCAGCGGTCAAGATAAGGCTGCAGCTCCGGCAGTACCGGCTCGAAGTGGCGCCGGTAGCCGCTCCACCGGCCGATGGACTCGGAATTGACGGGCCGTACGACTTGCGCATAGCTCGGCGTGCTGATGAAGCCCTTGGCGGCCGCGTGCGCAGCCGGCGCGATCATCGCCTCATCCCACGGTAGATCGAGAAAGTCCGCAAGTCTATGAATCTGCGCCGGGAAGTCGGACACCAATTGTTCGTAACGTAGTTCGATGGTTTGTGCGGGCAACAACGGTATTTGTTGATACCAGAAGTCAAAGGCGACCTTGTAGGTGCTTGCCAGCGTCGGCAAATCGCGGCACAGCATCGCGAGGTCGGGCGCCCGAAATTGCTGAGCGAAACAGCTTATGAGGGTGTCGCAGGGGTGGCGGATGGCCAGAATGGTGCGCGCATGAGGGAAGAGCCGATGAATCATGGGAAGCCGGAATATATTGAGCGGATTCTTGTCCACCAGGCGTTGTCCGGGGCTCAGCGTGACTTTCTTGGTGGCCCGCTCCCAATATTGTTCGCGGATCCCTTGCAGCTGATCGTCGCTCAATCGTCCCAACTCGTTGGGATAGGAGATGCCGAGAAAGATCACTTGATCAACAGCGCGTTTGAGAAAGGGCTGTTCATCCATTGACTTGAGCAACGGATGCGCATCCAGGCTCTGTTCGAGCAACGTGGTTCCAGACCGCGGGAAACCCACGATGAATATGGGGTTTTGCGCCGCTGCCGGTGCGCCGCTGTCATCCCAGCGCGCCACATCATCGGGCTCCACGCCGCGGGCCGCGAGGGAAACGGTGGGTGAGCTGCCCTCCGCCGTCTTGCCGAGCGTCTTGTTCAGATAAAGCAGTTGCGAGTCGTGAGCCGCGCTCAGCGCATCGAACGCTTCATCGTACCGTCCCAGCTTGTCGAGGGATTTGGCGATGGGAAAAAACAGGTTGTGCCGGCGCGCGGTATCGGTTGGCCCCTTCAATGCCTGCGTAAACGAGGCAAGCGCGTCTTCATCGCGGCCTTCGCGTTGGGCGAGAATGCCCTCCGCCAACAGAACGTCAGGATCGGCCAAATGCGTTCCGGGGTTGGCCTTGAGCCGCTTCATGACGGCACGCGCATCGTCGAGGCGGTTTATCCGTTCCAGTGCATTGATGAGCGTCAACGCGGGCTGGCCCCCGGTAGGCGGGTTCTCCAACAACCGATCGATTGCAGGCTGGGCTTGCGGTGATTCGCCGATCGAGATCAGAAGTGTGGCAATTTCCGCCAGGTTCTCCGGCGTCAATCGCTCAAATTGGGCCCAGGGCTGCAGCACGGCCGAGGTCTCTTCAAAATCACCCAGATCGTAGCAACACTGCGCGAGCGAGCATTGGACCCAAGCGTCTTTAGGCGCCTTTTCCGCGCTCTGTTTGAGGACGGCATAAGCCGATCCGTAATCGAACAGCTCGATATGGACGAGGCCCATGTTGTAGAGCAGCGCCGGCGTCGGTCCGTCAAGCGCCAATGCGCGATCGTACGCAGCCAGCGACTCCTGGTACCGTTTGGCGGAGCGTAGGGCGCCGCCGAAGTTCAACCAGTGCGCGGCGTCGTTCGGATGTTGCAGCGTCAGTGAATTAAAGACCCGAACGGCATCCTCATGGCGGCCTTTCGCCTGCAGTATCATGCCGAGCACGGTCCACGCCCCCGCATGCTGCCGGTCGGCATCGAGGGCCTGCAGGCATTTTGTTTCCGCGGCGCCCAGTTCGTCGCGCTGAAGGTCCTGGCACGCGAGCGCGGTCAGCGATTCGGGGTCAATGGCAATTGTCACGGCAACCATGGTATCAGCGAGCTCGATAGCGGGCCACGAGCGCCTTATTTGGCTCAGCGAATGCGGGTGACCTTGGTGGAGCGTCTGGATGGGGCCGAGAGAATATACGATCCCAACGCACCGGAGCTGATTTCTACCGTATCGCCTGCCTTGAGGGGGAAATAATCAACGGCAGCGAGTTGCTGCCAGACTTGGCCATTGTCGAGCGTCACCACGAGTTCGCCTCGGGGTCGCGCGGTGACATTCGCCACAACCGCCGAGATGCTCTTGGGTGAATTTGTCTGCCGCTTGGCCGCCAATGGGCCGTTGCTGACCCCGAATTCGGCGGGACTTGAGCTCGCCTCCGCGCTCTTGGCGGGTTGTGCTGCCGACGCAGATGGCGCAGGCGCGGATGCCGCAGGCGCGGATGCCGCAGGTGCCGTCGGCGGTATGGTCGCCGGTTTGGGGAGCGGTGCCGCCCCCTCAGTTGTCGGGGTCGCCGCGGGCTGGCCCGCCACCCGGTCGTAGCAGCTCAAGCGACGTGCCGGGTCCGTTTCGGCCGCGCACAATTTCAGCTGGTCCGCGACCGATAGGGCATTGACCGGCTGAACCGCGCCCGTCACGAGCATGCAGCACACCCACCAGTGCCGAATCGGCCTACTCACGATTGAACTCCGCGATGGCCACGGTGGCTGCGCTCACCAGCGAGCGCTCCACGGGTGTGAGAAAGGGGTTCCAGGTATCGATGAGCAAGATGGCGCGCGGCTCATCGCTGTCGTTCCATGCCTCATGCTCGATCGTATCATCGAACACCCAGGCCTTGCCCGCCTGCCATTCCCGGGTTTCCGCTCCGACCCGAAATCGACAACCGGGCGGCACGATGAGCGGCACGTGAACCACGAGTCGAGTGTTGGTGACGCCGGTGTGAGCCGGAATGTGGGTATGCGGATCCAGCAGAGAAAAGAATGCGGTGGGCGCCTGCCCCGGCACGTCGGCCAGCGGGGCCGCCGCGAGCAGCGCCGCTGTTTTGAGACATCGCGCAAGGTGCGCTTCGACGCCGGCCCCTTCTTTGAGCAGGTAATAAGCGCCCCATCGGCGCGAGCGATTCAGATCTTTCCATTGATCGAGCGGTGCGCCGCTCGGATAGTCGACGTAGGGCACGATGCCACGGGCGTCGTCGGACAGCACCCGGATGAGTTCGCTGCGTATCGCGTTCGTGTTGGCCTCAAATTCATCCAACCACGGAAAATCGCGACGATCGTAGAACTCGATCGCAGGCAGGTGAGGAAAATGCATGAACGTCGGCTGCGGTGTGAATACCTGACGCCGGCCGAGATAGATGTCCAAGCAATGCTCAAATCGCCCCAGCAGTGCGGGGTCCTGCGCCGGCTGGGTCGGAATGCGGGATTGGATGAATGCCTCGAGCGCGGCATTGTTGGCGGCGATCGCGTCCCGAGCGCGTTGCATGGCCTGCTGCAAGGCGGGCAATTGTTGCGCGGACGGAGGAACACAATGCAAGAAGGCCGCGTAAAATTGAGCGGCCTGCTTCGGCTTTCGCTGACGCTCTAAAAAAGTCGCCTTGTGCAGCAGCGCCAGATAGAACCTTGGATCCAGCGCCAGGGACCTCTCCACGGCGACGCTTTCGGCGGCCGCATCCCCCTGAGCCCGGCAAGCGAGGGCGAGATGGAACCAGGTCAGCGGCGAATTCGGATCTTCCCCCAGCGCTTCACTGAGTAACGCTCGCGCGTTCGCGGCCTCGCCGCTCTGGAGCGCATGCAGCGCTTGGGCGTTCAGAACCTGCGGGCTCTTGGGCGCGGCGGCGCGTGCCTGCGCGAGAAGGTTTGCGGCCTCCGTGCGTTGGCCCGACGCAAAGGCCTTGTCGGCTGCGCCGATCAAACGGCCAATCAGGCCACGCTCAGTGTCGAGGTCGCTCACGTGTTCTCGCAAGACTGCGTGCGGGGAATCAAGCGGTCCTAGCATATGCTGCGAACGGAAAGCGAGGCAACCCCGGCAAAAAAAAGGCGGCCCAATGGCCGCCTTTCGAAGGATTGCATCGATAGATTAAAAATCAGCCGTGATGTTCAGGAATATGTAGCGGCCCATAGTGTCGTACACCTGCGGGAACGTGTTGCCATTCAGCAGCACTCCGACATCGTAAGCTAGTCCGATAAGCGGCGGATCTTTGTCCAGCACGTTATTGACGCCTGCCCGGACAGTTAGCTGCTTCGCCACTTGATACGATACGCCAAGATCGATGTAGTTATAGCCGGGGATTTGGTTCCCAAGGTTGACGTTGGCCGGATACGTGTAGCCGATTAACAGCGGATTCGAGCTGAGCTCCTCCGCTTTCACTGGGCCAATGAAACGCCAGTTCATCCAGGCATCGAGAGGCTGCAGCGGGGTATGCCAGTTGAAGCGCGTTCTCGCTTTCATATAAGGTGCCGGTGCGCCGCAGGTCGGGCCATAATATCCGACACAATTATAAGTGCCGCCGCCAGGAACAGGGGTCGTTGCGAATCTTATGTCATAGTTGAAATCCAGGTCGATGGTCATCTTTCCCGCCTTACCCATGTCGAGGCGGTATTGGGCGGTGAGGTCGACACCTCTCGCGGTCTGCTCGCCGAGGTTGGCATATGCGTCAGTCACGTAGCCTGCGGTACCGATCCACAGCGAGCCGTCGGAGGCAGATCCGGTGGCGGGCGCACGATGCACTAGACCACAATAGAATGGATTGCCTGTGTTGATGCAGTTCCCCAAAATCAGATTGCCGCCATATTGCGTAATGAAATTCGTGATCTTGATGTTGTAGTAGTCCAAGGTCGCGGTCAAACTCGGCAGGAACGTCGGCGTAAAGACAAAGCCCAGCGTCGTGGTATCCGCGGTCTCGGGCGACAGGTTGGGGTTGCCGCCCACCAAGCCGTTGTATTGGTGCGCAGAGTTATTCGCGATGTGGCCGTACTCTGCCGCGGTGACGCCCGAGTTCGCGCACGCAGCAGCACCGGCGCTGGGCGTCGGACCCGCACAAGGATCGGATGTAAAGCTCGAGTCAAGCTGTACGCGATCCTGTAAATACAACTCTTGGATGTTCGGTGCCCGCACCGCCACGTTGTACATGCCGCGAAAGCGAACGTCCTGAACCGGCGCCCATTCCAAGCCGGCCTTCCACGTGTTGGTGGAGCCGAACGACAGCGAGTAGTCCGAGTAGCGGTAACCGGCTTCGAGATTCAGGCTCTTGGCAAAGGGCGCATCTTCGATAATCGGCATGCGCTCTTCCG